>OBJA01002412.1_pt1 | contig 10832 bp, 9 predicted proteins | sample 1519751 | NCBI WGS metagenome assembly OBJA01 (sample SAMEA3881238, study PRJEB22517) | soil metagenome | biome: lake sediment; feature: soda lake sediment; material: sediment, water from around vicinity | place: India | collected 2013-12-23 | depth 3 m
GGAATGGTGTCCGGCTTCCCACCGGAACGCTGTCCGGCTTCCACCGGAATATGCAGTTGGGCAGCCTCCTGGTGGTGGTGGGGCTTGATCAGGTTTACGCCCGGCTATGGGACCGGGTGCTGGTGATTCTGGTCACCCAGGGGGTAAAAACATTTTTCGTCTCGACCTTCATCTTCATCCTGTTTTATTTCATGGTGGGCCGCCACCTCAAGGTCATGGCCGGCTATGCCAGCTCCCTTAAGCTCAGCCGACTGGATCGCCCCCTACGGTTGCCGGGGCGGGACGATGAGCGGGCCGGGCCGGAGCGGGACGAGCTGGGCACGGTGGTGGCGGCCATCAACGAAATGCGTCGGGCCCTGCGGCGTGAGGTGGAGGAGCGGGAGAAGATGGCCGAACAGTTGCGGCGGGCCCACAAGATGGAGGCGGTGGGCACCTTGGCCGGAGGAATTGCCCATGATTTCAACAATATTCTTACCCCCATCATCGGCCACTGCGAGTTGGCTCAAATGCAGATGGGCAAGGATGAACTGGAGTGCCTGCAGGTGGAGGAAATTCTGCGGGCCGCCCGTCGGGCCCGGGATCTGGTGAGCCAACTGCTGGCCTTCAGTCGCAGCCGGGGCCGGGAGCGCGGCTTGTTGGAGTTGCGCCCCCTGGCCAAGGCGGTATTGAAGGAGCTGGCCGGCCAGGCTCCGGATGGGGTTAGCATCAAGGATGATCTGGATGGCGATTGCGGGCCGATCATTGCCGACCTGGGCCAGATGCGTCAGGTGCTGCTCAACCTGGGGCGTAACGCTTTGCAGGCCATGACCCGGGAGGGCGGGGTGCTAAGGATGAGTTTGCGCCAGGTCCGCCTGGAGGAAGCCCGGCAGAGTTTGGGGGAATCCTTGCCGCCGGGGGACTATGTGCGCCTGGAGGTGGCGGACACCGGCCATGGCATTGATCCGGCCCACCTGGAGCGGCTTTTCGACCCCTACTTCACCACCCGTGAACCGGGTCAGGGTTCCGGCCTGGGTCTTGCCCTGGTACACGGGGTGGTGAAGGATCACGGCGGTCTGGTGGAGGTGGAGAGCCAGCCGGGCCAGGGTTCCGTGTTCCGGATTTACCTGCCCCTGGCCCCTCCATCGGCCTGAAAAAATGTAAAGTCCGGCCAGGATTGTCGGTGTCGCAAAAAGCCGCGCCGCCGACGGGCCACGGCTTGTAGCTTGTTGTTCACGCTTTCCCGCCCGCCACGCTTGGTGGTTTTTTGCGAGATCACCAAGATGGGTCCGGCTTTACCGGAAGAGTTGACGCAGGGGGGCCGGGATCGGCGACTCCTCCTTTTTCTCGGGCTCGGCGGACGGTTGTTCGCCGGGAGGCGGGGCGCCGGGCAGCAGGCGTTCCAGGGCCCGCACACCCTCTTCTTGAAGTTGGCGGCCCAGTTGGCGCAGGTTCTGCTGCAACTGTTGCAGGCCCTCGGCCCCCAGTTCGGGCCGGAAACTCAGATCGCTGAAGGTGCCCCGGACCCGGATGGGCACCGTTATTCCCCGCAACTCCGTGAGCTCCCGGCCGGTCTGGCCTTCGGCGGTGGCCGCCACCGTAGCCCGCAGCAGATAATCCACCTCCTCGCTCACCAGATGGGCGGTCCCGGCCCCGCTTAAGCGCAGCAGGGGCGAGAGCATCCGCAGATCCTGGTTGCTGATCAAGCCTTTGCTGATCCGGGCGCTGCCGGTGAGTTCGGTGAAATCGGTTACCGCCTCCCGTTGGTCGGCGGCCAGGGTTCGGCCCTGGGCCAGGGCGCTGGTCTGGCGCAACAGCCGGCCGATATTGACTCCCACCACCGCTCCGTCATGGAAGCCGAAGGCGGCGTTGCCGTCAAGATTGGCCTTGAGCTGATCCACCTCGACCCCGCCGGTGGCCAACTGGTAATTCACCTCGGCCCGGCCCCGGAGTCTTTCCTTCCGGCCGGTGAGATCGCGGAGCAGGGGCCCGACCTGCACCCCGCTGAGCCGGTTTTCGGTTTTGATCAGGGCCTCGCTACCGCGGGCGTCAATTTCCACCTTGCCGTTCATGTTGCCTTGGTAAAGCCCGGTTTGCAGGGGATCAACCCGGATCAGGCCGTCGGCGGCCTTGATTTGCAGGAGAAAATTTTCCAGTTGCAGCCCGGAAATTTTCAGCTTGCCCACCCGCAACTCCCCAGCCACCCGCAGCGCCTGCAGGGTTTCCAGGGGCAGGGCGGCGGCTCCGGCCGCTGCCGCCTCGGGGGTGGGCGGGGGCGCCTCGCTTTTCGGCGGCAGGTAGCGATCAAGATCAATTTGATCAATGGCCAACTGGAAAGCCAAATCCTGGCGGCTGAGATCGTTTACCTTGAGCTCGCCGCTGAGCCGGCTGTCATCCAGGCGCAACTCCAAGGGGGCCACGGTAAATTGTTCCGGGCTGCCGGCAAGCTGCAGGCGGGTTTCCAGGCGGCTTAAGGCCCGGGGGTCGGCGGTGTCCGGCGGCTCGATTTCCAGAATGCCCAGCAGGGTGCGGGGATTGAAGGGAGCCAGGGCCAGCTCCAATTGCAACTCCGGGTTGGTGTGCATTTGCCTTACCTGGCCCTTGGCTTCCAGGGTCAGGCCCAGCAGTTGCAGCTTCAGCTCATCCAGGCTGGCCCGTTGGGCCGCCATATCGCAATCCAGCCCGGCGGTCAACCGGAAGCCGTGATGACCGGCGGCGGCGATGCGGTCCGCCAGTTGGCGCAGCTCCCGGCCGGGATCGGTGGTCTCCGCGCCGGTGGCGGCCGGGGGCGGGCTGCCGGTAAAGGCCGCCGCCACCCGCAGCAACAGGGGGAGGTTGGTGCCGTTAAGCCTCAGGTCGCCGGCAACCGTGGGCGGGCCGTTCAATAGATTTACCAGCCGCCAGTGGCTGGTGAGTTCGGTGGCCAGTCCCCGGATTTGGAAGGTGGGCACTAAAATGGCCTCCCCCTCGCTGGTGAAGTCGGCGTTGACCAGCAGATCCCGTTGGCGTAAGTCGCGCAGGGCCTGATCCAGGGCGGCCAGATCGGCACCGGGCACCAGCCGGGCCCCGACTGCCAGCAGGGCGGGAAAATCCGGCCCCTCAACCTTGAGGTTGCCCTCCACCCGGGGTTGTTTGCCGTCAATCCCTTCGGCCTGGAGATGTCCGGAAATCATCGTACCCAGCAGCCGGGCCTCCAGCTTGGGCACCCGGATATAGCCCCGGGCCGGCTCGGCGGCGAATTCGCTTTCCAGGGCAATGGTCCGCTCCCGCACTCCCGCCAGTTGTTGGCCCAGGGGCGATTCAAAGGTGTTGAGCAGCCGCACCAGATCGTTGATGTCGGCCTTGATTTCCCCCCTGAGGCCGGGGCGGTTGGTGTTAAGCCCGTCCATTTCCACCTGGGCGGCCAGCAGAATTCCCAGTCCTTCCAGGCGCAGGTCGCCGATCCGGGCCCGGCCGTTTTGTTCGTCCAGGTCCAGCAGGGTGTGCAGGGTCACCTGGGCCTGGCCGCCGGGTACGGTGGGGCCGTGCAGGTCCAGCTCGGCCCGCAGGGGTTGCAGGGAGTAGAGGCGGCGGCGCAGGTCGTAGGCCAGAGTGCCGCTGAGGCTGGCGGTGGCCGCCAGCTCGGGCTGGTTGACGTGGGCTGCCAGCTCAAGCTGCAGCTCCAAGGGCTCGCCCAGGCGCAGGGGGGCGATACGGAAGCTCAGGTCGCTGACCTGGCCCTGCTGGCCGCTGCCGGCATCATGCCAACTGATTTGTACTCCGCTGATATTGACCCCGCCCAGAGCCAGGGCGGCAAAGGGCAGGCCGCCGTCGGGGGCGGGCTTGGTCTTCTTTTCCGTGGGCGGGGCGGGGGAGCCGGCCAGGTCGTCCCAGTTGCTCACCCCTTGGGCGTTACGGGCCAGGTTGAGGCGCAGGCCGCCGATCTCCACCGCGTCCACCAGCAACTCGGAACGCAGCAGGGGCCAGGTGGCCAGCGAAAAGCGAAAGCTGTCCAATTCCAGAAAGGGCTCGGGGCCGAAGCCGGGGGCGTTGCCCAGGGTCAGCGGCCCGCCGGCCAGCCGCAGCTGGGGCCAGATACCCCACTCCAGCTCGCCGCTGATTGCCAACTGACGCCCGGTTTGCTGCATGACCAGATCGGCGATCCGGTCTTTTTGCTTGTTGGGGTCGATAAAGCTGAGGGCCGCCGCCAGAGCGATCACCAGCAGCAGAACCAGGGCCGCGACAACCAGGGCGATAATCTTGAGTGCCTTCATGAAAATTCATCCTGCAGCTAGGGTTGGCTTGGGGACGACGAGCCGGGGGCCGGGGATCCGGGGGAGCGGGGCGGGTGGCGCCGGGCCGTCGGCTGTGACTAATGCAGATTATAGCATTTTCCCGCCTGGCCGTCCGGGGATTTTGGATATTTTTTTCTTGCTGGTTTCAGGCGTTTTCGGGGTGCCGGTCAAAAAAATATTTAAGTTTTGCGGGCGGGTGGCCGATGGGTAGGATACCGCTTCTCTCCGTGCGGGGCGGGATGGTAAGGCGAAGCGGTGGTCAGGCCTGGTGGCCCTTGTGAAGGTCACAAGACTTGGCGGGCGGGGAACGGGCGGGCCACCGGGGCACCGAGGTGCGGTGATCGGCGCTGGTTGGTGCCATCAGTGAATGTAAAGAGGATACGGATATCATGGAACTTAACGCCATTTTATCGGGCATAGCCAGTTGGCAGGTGCGGCCGAGCCGGGGAGTGGGTTTTCCCTCGGATCAGGCGGGACAGGCCGGCTCGCGCTCGGACTCCGGGATGGCGATCCGTGATACCTTCGAGCAGGGCCAGTGGTGGAAAAATCGGGCGGTGGCCAAAGGCGGGGAGGCGGCCCGGGGGGCCAATTCCCGCGCGATCAGGGCCTACGCCGGGATGGCCGGCGCTTCCCAGCCGGTGGGGGCCGACGCGGCTCGGGTTACGACCGCCCAGGCTAAAGTCTCCCAAGGTTCTGCTCCGGTCGCTGCCCCGACCGACCCTCCTGCCGCCGACAAGCTGACTGAGCCGGAAGGCGGGAAGAGCGAGGACGCCGCTGGTCAGGCCATGGCCAATGCGGTGCGGGAGTTGAGTCGGGAGGAACAAATGGAGGTGGCCCGGCTCCAGCAGATTGAAACCCGGGTCAAGGCCCACGAGATGGCCCATCTGGCGGTGGCCGGTCCCTACGCCAGGGGCGGGGCCAGTTTTAGCTACGCCATGGGGCCGGACGGCAAGAAATATATCGTCGGCGGTGAGGTCAGCATCGACGCCTCCAAGGAACCCACCCCCGAGGCCACCATCCGTAAGATGCGGATAATCCGGGCGGCGGCCATGGCCCCGGCCGATCCTTCGCCCCAGGACCGCAAGGTGGCGGCCCAGGCCGATAGCGCCATGGTCGAGGCCCGGCGGGAACTGGAGATGATCAGGTTGGAGCAGCAGCGCAACACCGCCCGGGTGGAACTGGATCAGTTAAGTCTCAATCGAAATGGCCGAAATGGCCGGAATGGCCGGAATGGCACGGGAGCCGATGATGAGAACGCCTCGGCCGCCGCCGGGCCAGCCGCCCCTGTCGCCCCCACTGATGCTGCCTCCGCTGATGGTGCCCGCTCCGAGGCTGCCACCGTCACGCCCTATACCGCCCGCCAGGCCGCCGACGCCCTGGCCGGTTTCAGTCGCGGGATGGCCCAACTCCACGTTACCGCCTGATCTTGATTATCCGAAGCTGATCTTGGCTAATTGAGCAGGCGGCGCAATTCGTCTTCGATTTCCCCAACCACCACCCCGGCCCGGGTCAGAATCTGGCCCCAGCTTGCCTTCTCTTCCTTGACCTCGTTGAAAATGGCCGCCGCCGAGCCCTCTTCCCGGCGAGCCAGAAAGGCCGCCAAAATCAACTGGGCGTTTTCCGCCCCCATTTCGCGGGTTTTTTGGACCTCTTCCTCGGGTATTCCCAGCCTTTCGCTTACCGTGCGATCCACGATCCGGCGGGCCTCGGCGGCATCGTCGTCACTTTCCCGTTGGCTGCCCCGGGCCAGGTGCAGGTCGATCCAGATCCGATCATTGGGGGTGCCGCCCATTTTGCTGCGCACCAGTTGCCGTTTGGGAACCTCGAAGACCACGGCCAGCAAGGAATTCTGGGTGGTGGCCAGCAGGTAGGGGTCCAGGGCCGCCGGCCGGCGGGGGTCGTAGCTGCGATCCTGGAAACAGTGGCAGTTGATGGCAGGGTTGGCCGCCGCCGGGCCGGCAACGGCCGTCAGGGCCAGAACGGCCAGGCCGGCCGGCAGCAGGCCGGCAAAAACAATTTTTCGGATCATCTTGTTTCTCCGTGCAAAACGTGTTGGTTTAGCCGGGGGCGCACTAAAAGCTTAGCGGGCCAACATAATGGTTCTGTGGTCTGAATTAAAGACCACCAGCGGCCATTAACCGAAAATAAACGGTTCGGTCGCAAGATGGGGCCGCCGTGCCTCTATGTGGGGCTGGCGGGGCGGGCCAGCAGGATGCCGCCGGCCAGGATGGGGATGATGCCGCAGAGTTGCCAGAAACCGGGCACTTCCCCCAGCACCGGCAGGGCGAAGGCCATGGTGAAGACCGGGGAGAGGGCGGTCATGGCGCTGATCTTGGTGATGCTGAGCCGGTGCAGGGCCTCGATCCAGAAAATTTTGGATAACCCCATCAGCAGCACCCCGTTGATCAGCAACAGCCACCAGATGGCGGCCAGGTCGGCGGCGGCGGGCGGCGCCACGGCGAAAAGCCAGATCAGCCCCAGCAGGAAGGGCAGGGCAAAAAGGTTGCGAACAAAGAGCAGGGTGGTGGCGTTTACATGGCGGCGGGCCCGCTGCTGGTAGCGGTTGCCGATGGGGGCGCTCATGGCCGCCAGCAGCACCAGCAGGTCGCCGGGATTGAAGCGCAGATCGTCGGGAAAAAGGACCAGGAAGGCGCCGGCGCTCATCAACGCCACCCCGGCCAGGTGAGCCCGGCTGAGCCGTTCCCCCTGAAAAACGTTGAAGTAGAGAAAGGCGAAAAACACCTGCATGAAAAGAATCAGGGCGGAGTTGCCGGCGGTGGTGCGGGCAAGCCCGACAAACAGCAGGATAAACAGCAGGGTGATCCAGAAGGAGGCCCAGAAGAGATCGGCCCAGGCCCGCCGCCGCTTAAGCTCTCCCCACAGGCCGCGAACCTGCATCAGCCCGGCAAAAAAACAGGTGGTCACCGCCAGGGTGATCAACATGGTCCACAGCGGCGCTACAAACTGGTAGGTGAGCAGGGTGACGATGGGAAACCAGCCCCAAAGAAACTCCTCGGCCAGCAAAAAGCTTTCCCCCCGGCGCTGGCGGCTCAGGGTGGTGGATTCAGCGGGCTTTCTCAATGGTTTCCAATTGTCTGACCAAAGCGGAGAAGCCCAAAACGAGAAAGCCGTTGGGGCGGGGGCATGGTTTTTTACGCGGTTTCAAGGCAATCCTCTTCTCTTTGCCGGTATCGTGAAAGATCATGGTCGACCATTTCCCGAACCAGTTCCGGAAAACTGGTTCGGCTTTGCCAGCCCAGCTCGCTTCTGGCCTTGTCCGGAGCCGCCACCAGGTTTTCGTGGTCTGGTCGGTAGAACTTATCGCTGCTTACCACATGGTCACTGTATTCCAGGCCGGCCCGGGCGAATGCCTCGCGGCAGAATTCCCGCACCGAATGGAGGTGGCCGGTGCCGATCACGTAATCCTGCGGCTGCTCCTGTTGCAGCATCAGCCAGACGGCTTCCATGTATTCGCGGGCATGCCCCCAGTCCCGGCGGGCATCCAGATTGCCCAGTTCCAGCTTCTTTTTTAAGCCGGCCTTGATCATGGCCACATGGGAGCTGATCTTGCGGGTAACAAACTCGAACCCCCGCCGTGGTGATTCGTGATTATACAGGATGCCGCTGCAGGCGAAAAGGCCGTAAGTTTCCCGGTAATTGCGGGTCAGTTGGAAACCGGCCACTTTGGAGATGCCGTAAGCCGAATTGGGGTTGAAGGGTGTATGTTCGTTCTGAGGGCTCTCCGTGGTCCGGCCGAACATTTCGCTGGTGGCGGCGAAGTAGAAGCGGGCTTGGGGGGCCAGATCCCGGCAGGCGGCCAGCAGGTGGTGGGTGCCGTTGATATTGATGTTGATGGTGGAAAATTCGTCCTCGAAACTGTTGCTCACATAGCTTTGGGCGGCCAGGTGATATACTTCGTCGGGGCCGATTCGTTTGACGGCGTTGTAGATGCTGGGAAAGCTTTCCAGCGAACCCGGCACCAACTCGAGCCGGTCCAGCAGGTGGGCTATGCGGGGCATGCGATGGGCTTCATCTTCGAATGCCACCCGGCGGACCAGGCCGCAGACCCGGTATCCTTTGTTCAGCAGCAGCTCGGCCAGATAGCTACCGTCCTGGCCGGTAATTCCGGTGATAAAAGCTGTTTTGCGCATAGTTGGCTCCGTTAATTTTAAGCGCTGAGATATTTGACGGCGGCCCGGCCGGCCCGGCGGCCGAAAACCAAACAGGAGGCGATCATCATCCCTCCTATGCGATCGCCGCCATGCATGCCGGTGGTCAACTCACCGGCGGCGAAAAGGCCGTCGATGCCGGTTTCTCCGTGGGGACCGATTTTGATCCCGCCGTTACAGGCTTGGGTATGGGGAAAAATACGATTTACCAGGGTGCCGGTGCGCTGTGAATAGACGTGGATTGCCGAGGTGGCCGGAGAGGCGGAGAGGTGGCGGAGCAGAACCTCGTCGAACTGGCGGTCGGCCTGCAGGTGGCTGATGGGAACGTGTCGGCGTCGTGAAATTGCAACGGGGCTTTCCGGGTCGGGAAGGGCCAATGGTTGCCCCGCAGCCGTGGTGAAATAATGTTGCCGGTCGAAAAAGGCGGCGCAGGAAAAACGGGGGGCGGCGGGATCGATATCTTCCCAGACCTGTTGCCGGTATTCCATATTGGTCAGCGGCAGATCCAGGTCGGTCAGCAGTTGATGGCCGTCGCCGGTCAGGCCGGGTTCGACGATATTGGGGTGGTGAAGGGCGGCGTCGCCACCGCAGGCCAGAATGATGGTGGGGGTATCGATTCTGGTCAGCCCGTCCGGCCGCTCCACGACTACGGCGGAGACCGCCCGGCCTCGGAGTTGAATTTCCCGTGCCCGGGTGCAGGCCATATAGTGGACAACGCCGCGGTCCAGCCGACGCTCCAAGGCCCGGGCGCACTGCCCGGTATCCTTAATGATGGCCGCCAGGGGTTGCGGGTGGAAACAGGGTGGGACGCGCTGGAGCCGGCCGTTATCCTGCCGCAGGAAATTAACCCCGGCCTTTTCCAGAAAACGGTGGGCGGCGGCGGCTTCCTCCACCAGGATCGCGGAGAGGGCGGGGTCGTTGGTGCCATGGCTGATGGTTTGAATAGTGTTCAGCAGCCCATCTTTTTCCCGGTCATCATCGGCGAAGGTGATTCCCCAGCGCCGATTGCGGTTGCAGAAGGTGGAGCCGGCCCGCCAGCTCTCGCCCTTGTTGAGCAGGATTATACCGGCGGCGAACTCTTGGGCGGCCAGCGCGGCGGCAACCCCGGCCGCCCCGGTCCCGATGATGACCAGATCGGCGGACGTTGTTTGCATAAGCTCAACCGATCGATCTTTTCAGGGGAGCGTATCGATGCGGTAATTCAAGTTGGCCGGCAAGAGATCAAGGCCGGCCACCGCCGAGAAGTGACGGTCTCGGGTGAAAAGTGTTCCGCCCAGGTGCAGGCAGCAAGCTGCCACCCAGACGTCGTTGATCGGGATTTTTCTGCCGGCCTGAACCAGGTCCAGATAGATCATGGCGTATTTGCGGGCAACGTCGCTGTCGATCTTGATAATTCCGATATCCAGTTGCTCGATGATATATTGCAGCCGGTCCTCGTTGGCCTTTCTTCTGTTTCCCTTCATGAAACCGAAAGTCAGCTCGGCCACCACCACCGCCGGCAGATAGAGCTGGTCCCCGTAAGTGGCCAGAGCCTCAACCACCGCCGGAACGCCGGCTGCGTAATCACAGTAGATATTGGTGTCCAGCACCAACTTCATTCCCAGTCCCCTTCGTTTACCTGTTCAAAGACTGCCAGGGATTGCTCAAGATCGCGGGCCTCTCCAGGGGGCATCCAGCCGGCCAGGTCACGGATCAGCCGGCGTCGGTTCTGTTGGAGGCCGAGTTTTTCATCCACGGCTTCCATGATGATCGCGGTTTTGGTCTTGCCGCTCCTGTGGGCCAGGTCGCGGAGCAACTCCTCTTTTTGCGGCGGCATCCTTAAGCTTAACGGCATGGTGTACACCTTCAGGTTTTTTTGTTTAACGGGCAAGCTTTGTATCTCGCACAAAAGGAAGGTATCGCAAAGTGGAGGAGGATGTCAAGCGTTACAGCGGACTTCTTTGGCTGGGAATCGTTTTAGGAAGACGGTAGAACATTGAAAATTCGGATTGCAAGACCGAATTTTCAATGCTAGAGGACTATGACGTGGGCTGACGGGGAGGGGCGTCTTTCTGGCCAGCAGGTCTTCTACTTCCTGTTCCCAGTCCAGCAGCGCGGCGGCAACCCCGGCCGCCCCGGCCCCGATTATGACCAGATCGGTGGATGTTGTTTGCATAAGCTCAACCGATCTCACTTTTCTGCAAGTAGTGTGCAGTTAACCGCGCTCAACTCCGCTGGTGTAAATCCGTGGAACTCCGGATGGAAGTTTTTGATCTCTTTGTCGGACAGGGGGGAGTGGGACTCTTCCTGATACCTGAGAGTATTGCAGCCGACTTCCTCGAAAAGTTGTCTCCATTGGCCCGGCAACAACCTGTTCTGGTAAAATTTATGGTAACTGAACTTTCGGACTTGAGAAAAAATCAACTCAATGCCC
>OBJA01002413.1_pt1 | contig 10831 bp, 12 predicted proteins | sample 1519751 | NCBI WGS metagenome assembly OBJA01 (sample SAMEA3881238, study PRJEB22517) | soil metagenome | biome: lake sediment; feature: soda lake sediment; material: sediment, water from around vicinity | place: India | collected 2013-12-23 | depth 3 m
ATATCCGGATACTTGCGAACTGTGCATTGTAAACTGTGCATTGCCCATTCCCTCCGCTCCCAACACCCAGCCTGAACGCCCCGTCGATGCCGGACAATCCCGACCAGCGAGCAGGAGAATCAACACATTTTACGCCTGTTGTTCATTGATGCCTTGACTGTTCAAAACAGAATGAACAGGCTTGCAGCCAGCTTCCGTCAGTGTCGTCTTTCAATCGGCTCCGCCGGAAGTGCGCAAGCCAACTCATTCTGTATGCATCTCACCCTTCCGGTTAAATCGCTGGGTCCGCTTTCTCACACTTCTCAAGACTGGCGATCTATATCTGGTTTGTCCTCCCGTCGCCGATTCAGGTATCCCCTCATTTGAACCCTGCACAAGTACATCGCGTGCCGTCATCCCCCGACAATACAGGAAACCTCACTGAGGACTGGGAAAATGCCGTCATCGATCTCTTTGTGTCGCTTGGGGATTCGTTTGGTTTCCCCAGATCCATGACCCAGATTTTTGGCCTACTCTACTGCTCGCAGGAACCGCTTTCTATGGAAGACGTGATGAAGCGGCTGCAGATCAGTAAAGGATCGGCAAGTCAGGGATTGAAGCAGCTTAGCCTGTTCGGTGCCGTGAAGAAGCAGGCATCAATCGGCGAGCGGCGCGGCAAGTATGTAGCCGAGCGATCTTTGAAACGCCTAGCGGGTCTTTTCCTGCAGACCCACTTTGTGCCTCGGCTTCAGAGCGGCAGTGACTCCATCCAGCATCTGCGGACGCTCATTCCAGCAGGGCCACATTATGATTACGCTCGAAAGAGCACAGACTCCCTCCAGAACTGGCACGGAAAGGCGCGTCGCCTGCTCCCGACGCTAACCCGTCTGCTTCAGTAACAACATCTTGGTCCCGCAGCACATTCGCATCCACACACTAAACCGGCACCAGAAGTTTTACAACAAAGCACGACGCGAGGAAAACGCATGACTCCTCCATAGCATAACCCGGAGCGGATGACCGGTATCAGTGTTGGCAACAGTCCGCAGGAAAGTCCACTCCACGGACAAACAGCGTTCATGTGGATCCTATACCATGCAACTTCTCTCACGAGCCCTTAACAAGTTCAAGGGATATGCCTCCCTTGCGCACGCCTACTACTTTGATTTCGCGCGATTTGCTACGCAAAGCGGTATGGTCGCGCGCCGAACACGGCAAAGTGCGCGCGCGGCTCATTTGGTGATGCTTTTTCATCGAATCGAGAAGGGGCTCTCTTTTCGTGATACCCGCTTGGGGTTTGGAGAACAACTGGTGAGGACTGTCACCAGCCAACTTGAGTCTTACATAAAGAAGTATGGAGTTGATGACGTCGCAATTTCCTGTTGGAAGTGCCTTAAGGATTACCATAGTCTGCATCGCGACAACAATGCTCTGAATGCGGACTTAAGCTCTCGGTTCGAGAAGATCGAAATCGGCGAAGCCGGGATGAAGCGTGCAGAAGCGCAGAGCGCGGTTCGCATTATAACCCGAGAAGAAGTGCATAGAAAAAGCTTGGTCGACTTCAAAGAGTTCGCATTCAGTAGGGTGAGCGTGCGAGACTTTGCAGACGAGGCGGTGGACATCGAATTGCTATATGAAGCCGCACGCATCGCACAGAAAACTCCTTCTGTATGCAATCGCCAAGGTTGGCGCACACACATATATAGTACACCCGACGCGTGTCGACGCGCACTTGCCTGCCAAGGCGGAAATCGCGGTTTCGGCGAACTGGTTCGCAGCGTTGTCATTATCACCGGAGAAGTAGAGCACTTCTTTGCACCGTGCGAGCGGAATCAAGGTTTTATTGATGGCGCACTATACGCCATGACGTTTACCTACGCACTTCATTCCTTGGGCCTTGCCACATGCTGTCTCAATCTTTCCCTAACGCCTGCACAGGAGCTTCGACTTCGAACGGAGTGCGGAGTAGGTGCCAATGAACTGCCAATTATGATGATTGCCGTCGGACACTACCGCAAGCAATTCAAAACGGCAAATTCGGAGCGCAAATCCATCTCATCCGTTGTAATTCTCCACGAGTAGAGGAACGCTATTCATGCCTAGGAAAGTTAACCTTTTTATCATTGGTGCCGCAAAGTGCGGGACTACTTCGTTGTTTCGTTATCTCGAACAGCGTCCGGATTTCTATACGACTCAACCCAAGGAGCCACGGTTCTTCGCTAAGGACATTCCTGCGACACACCGTCCGATCACAGATGAGGTTGCCTATGCGCGTTTATACTGTAACGCGACCGATCGACATCGATACATAGTTGACGCTTCCCCTGCATACATGTACTCATGCGTGGCAGCGGAGGAGATCCATCAATATAATCCGGACGCGAGGATCGTTGTCATGCTCCGCCCGCCCGCTGAAGCAGTTCATTCGGTCCACGCGCAATACCTTTGGCAGTCGGACGAGGACGTGGCCGATTTTGCCCAAGCATGGAAGCTGAGCGATGCCCGCGCCCAAGGCAGACACTTGCCGCCGTACTGCCGGAATCCACTGGTGCTCCAGTACAACACTTTTGCCTTATTCGGCGAGCAACTGGAACGTTACTACCGATGCTTCAATAAGGAACAGATTTTCCCTATTCTCCTTGAGGAAATGCAACAAGATGTGAGCCAAGTATATACTCGTCTGATGACTTGGCTTGGCCTTGATCCCAACATCGTTCCGATCAATTTCAGTGTCCGTAACGCAAACACCGTACACCGCTCTCATATACTGATGCGTGTCCTACGAGGCAAGATTCCGGGTTATCGACTGATTCGCAATGTTGCTCACGGCTTGGGATTACGAAGCCCTGCAGCAATGCGCAAGAAGCTTATCGCATTCATCACCGTTGAACAGAAGCGGAAACCAATTCCCAGTGAACTTGAGGCGGAGATTGTAAACTACTACGCCGCCGACGTAGAGAAGTTGGAAAACCTGCTGAATCGAGACCTGTCCAGCTGGAGAACGGTCCGTTCATCCTGCGCTGCCGCGCCGAAGCGATGAGACTACGTGCCCAGGTAAGATCGGCTCTCCCGTGGGCTGCAGTCAACCAGTTTGGGAGCCAACTTGTCCAACTGTGCGTGATGGCAATCCTGGCTCGGAACGTTCCTCATGAGTTTTTCGGCCTTCTCGCCCTGACCAATGTGATTTGCGCGTTTCTGCTGATATTTGCGAAGAAGGGCTTCGATGATGCCATCATTCAGCGGAGGAGCTTGAGCGATGAGACGCTTGACAGTGCGTTTTGGGTAAGTGCGGTCATGGGGGGAGTGCTCACTCTCATCGGATGTGCAATATCGCCAATCGCCGCGTATTTTTTTGATGAACCCAGACTCGTTCTGGTCCTTTGCGCACTATCGTTCAGCATGTTCTTTGGCGCTGTTGCGGCTGTTCCACTGGCGCGACTGCGCAGGGATCTTGACCTGAAGCCTGTCGCGATCCGCCAGATTGTTGGGAGGGCTATCGGCGGAGTGTTTGGCATTGCTCTTGCCTTTATGAACGCGGACGTCTGGGCCTTGGTTGCTAACCAATTGATCGGTGAAGCGGCTTCGACAGCAATCCTTTGGAAGTACTCGGATTACCGCCCGAAACTCCGCTTTGCGTGGAAGGAAGCACGCGAGCTCCTTTCCTTTGGCATGCACATTATCGGTACCCAGATCTTGAACTTCCTGAACCGCCGTTACGATGTGCTTATCATAGGCAAGTTCTTCGGTATTGAGGTATTGGGTTACTATGCAATCGCAATGCGTTTGATTGACACGGCTGTGGACATTTGCTTGGGCATGTACGCGCGTGTCGGCTACCCGTTGATGTGCGCCCTTGCGGGCAACATGCCGCGCTTTCGCGAAGTGATAGCCTCCATCTTTAGCGTGGTTGGTATTATTCTCGTACCTGTAGCAATGTCGATGGTTCTTTTTGCCGACGTGTGGGTCTTGCTACTGTTCGGTCCGCAATGGGCTGACGCGGTGCCGATCCTGTCCCTTCTTGCGCCACTGCTCCTGTTCAAGATCCCCTCTTGGGCCCAATCACATGCCATTGTGTCGGTTGGCCGCGTGCGGGAACGCCTTTTTCTCGCATTGTTCTTTGGGTTCGTGAGCGTTGCGGGATTGACAATCAGTGCCTTTCTCGGATTGCACTGGTTCACGCTTGTCGCGACTCTCCGTTACGTGGCCATTTGTTCTGTAACGGTTTGGGTCTTCGCTCGTGTGACAGGCATTCCAGTCCGGGGTACGCTGATTAGTTTTTCCTTACCAATCGTCATTGGTTACTGCGCCTTCGGTGGCACCAATCTCCTTGCAACGCAGTTGGATATCACCAGTTACGTCATGCGAATTCCCTTTCTTGCGGGAGGGTGCGTAATTTACGCGATTTCTATCTGGATCGTCCGCGGCAGGGAACTTATGAAAGGAATGGCGATGCTTCGTCGTGACCCTAAGGCGAAAGCGAACCGTACAGCGATTCAAGAGAAAACCGTATGAAGATCGGACTGCTTACATACTTTTGGGAGAACAACATTGGACAGTTCTGGCAGGCACTTACCACGCTGCGAGCACTCCGCGGTTGCTTTCCAGACGCGAGCGTTGAACTGGTTAACGTCCGCCACTCGGGTCGGATACGCGGCAACTTCATCGCACGCGCAGCCTTGATGAAGCCCTGGCTGCTTCCAGCAAGTTACAGAGCCCTTAAGGGATTTCGGATCGGACGAGAACAACATTTCAGGTACAGCCCAGACGAATGCCTGACGCATGACTACGACGAAGCCATGCGCTTTATTGAGCGGCAGCGTTATGACCTCCTCATCGTAGGGGCGGATGTGGTCCTATCACCGTTGCCTGAGACTAGGGTGCGTGGGCGTTTGCCCCTCTACTGGCTCTCGCCCAACCTCCCCTGCCCCAAGGCACTGCTCGCAAGCTCCGCGGACACGACCTGACTGGAGACGCTTCCGCCCGCGGTCGCTGAGCAAATGGCTCGCTCACTTTCAGGCTTCGACTACATTGGCGTGCGCGACAGCATGACGGCACGTCTGTGCCACGCCCTGGGCACTGCAAGCGTTCCGATCCAACGGGTTCCCGATCCAGCATTCTCATTGGAACCCGATCCAGCTTGGGCGGCGGAATCGGCGACCGCGTTCCCCAGACGCAACAAACGCACAAAGCGTGCAATCGTTCGCTTCAGCAACCGCGCCGGAATCGAGCAGATAACCGCCACTCTCGCGCGGATGGGCTTCGAAGTAATTTCCGTTGTGACTCCCCTCCCCAGTGCCCGGCATGTTCACTCGTTGTCTCCCGCCGCATGGGCGGCCATGTCCACAACCGCGGATTTGCTTGTCACGATGAGCTTTCACGAGTCCATCTTCGCGATCAAACACGCCCGCCCTGTCGTCGCCATCGACACGCAACCAAACAGGTTCGATCCAAAAACCCACGAGTCCAAAACCCGTTGCCTGATGGAGGATTTCGGCCTGGCCGCCACCAACCACCTTAACCTCCATGCATCAGGGAACTTCTCGACTAGCCTGGAACAGAGGATTGAGGCAGCCATGGAGATCGACTACGGCAAAGTCTACCGTCGCCATCAGGATTTCAAACAGCAGTATGCGGAGGCCCTCCTCGCGGTTAAAAACCTGACAACCTCCCCTCGCGCACCGTGAGCACCCTACATGAGCACCTGGCTGCGGACCTGGGCCGCTACACCAGACAACCCGGCCCGGGCGGGTTCCTGCGCGCCTACTTTGTTCAAGCCGGCTTCCGCATCACGTTCTGGTATCGCATCGCACGGCACGCTGGAAAGAGAAACCGAATGCTGGGCAAGGCGTTCACCTGGTGGCTCGGGCGGTATCAACTGCAGACGGGTATCCAGCTTAATCCCGGGACCGACATCGGACCAGGGCTGTTCATTCCCCACTTCGGGCCAATCGTCATCAATCCCAACAGCCGTATCGGCAAGAACTGCTACCTCTCGCACGAAGTCACCCTTGGAAAGGCTCATAGCGGTCCCCGCATCGGGGCACCCCAAGTCGGCGACGATGTTTTTATCGGACCAGGGGTCAAGATCCTCGGTCGCCTCACCATCGGCGATAACGCAGCGATTGGGGCAAACTCCGTAGTACTGACCGACATCCCACCCAACTGCTTCGCCGCCGGTGCCCCCGCCAAGGTTCTCAGGCAGATCGGAGCCCGCGAGATCCTCGGCTATGACAGCCCCACCCAGGGAGCTATCCAAACATGATCCCCCCATTTTTCAGCATTGTCATTCCACTCTATAACAAAGGGCCCTTCATTCAGAAGACGCTTGATTCTGTTCTGAATCAAAAACTTCAGGACTATGAAGTCATTGTCGTCAATGACGGTTCGATCGACGACGGGGCGGCGCTTGTGCAGCAGTATGTGCAGCGGGAACCTCGCATCCGACTCGTCGACCAGGACAATGGCGGAGTGAGCCGCGCGCGTAACCGCGGCATCAGTGAGGCCCGTGGTCGATACGTCGCCTTCCTTGACGCGGACGACTGGTGGGAACCTCAGCATCTGACCGAGCTCAAGGCACTCGCGACAGAGTTTCCCCAAGCGGGATTGATTGGGACTGCTTACGTTCGGCGCCTCGCCAAACCACCTCACGTCGCCTCCGTCGTACGGGCGCTCCGCGGCAAACGCGGTGTAATCGACGACTACTTCAAGATCTGCACCGAGTGTCAGTTCATTTATACCTCCTCCATTGCCATTCCGCTTCACCTGCTGAGGCAACTGCAACATCCATTTCCCCCTGATGTCAGGAGGGGCCAGGACATTGACCTGTGGACACGCGTTGCCGCCTGCCATCCCGTGGCCTACAGCGGTTTCATCACCGTTAACTATAACTGCAATGTCCCTGGTCAAACTACGGGAAAGAGCTCTTCCTACAGAGGATTCTCCCCGCAAAGAGCCCTGACACTCATCACACTTCTAGAGCAGAATCCTCAGAATCGCTCCTTGAGACGATACGCAGAAAAGACTTGTCTCAATACTATTCGCATATTTTTCCAGTTCCGGCCGTTTCCCATCCAGGATTTCCGCTCCTATGTTGATCAATCCCGCTTTTCGGAATGGGTAACCCATCGAACATTCAGGTTTCTGTGCGGGCATCCAACTCTACCGATCTGGCGGCTGTATTTTCGCCTTTACGGATGGCGCCGAAAGAGAATCTTTGCACGTATTTTCAGATCGCGAACCATGATCGACATCATCTGCACTGACTGCGGTGGTTGTCGTCCTCATAGCTGAACACATTTTCCGAATATGCTCAGATCGCTCTATAATCGTTATCAACGGAAAACGAACATGGTTGGGTATTGCCGAAAGCTTGGAATGCGTGTTGGAGACCGAACCCGCATTAACGCATCGGTCAACATTGGTACCGAGCCATTCCTTATCAGCATCGGGGATCACTGTGAAGTAACCGGCTGTGTGAATCTCCTTACACACGATGGCGGCGTATGGGTATTCCGAGACGAACATCCGTACTGGGAAGTAATGGGCAGGATTGAGCTAGAGGACAATGTATATATTGGCTACGGCGCAACAATCATGCCGAATGTCCGCATTGGCAAAAACAGCGTGATTGCGGCTGGTGCAATCGTAACCCGAAATATCCCTCCGAACTCAGTTGCTGCAGGAGTTCCCGCGCGCGTAATCAAGTCAATTTCTGATTATAAAGACAAGTGTGCTCGCACAGCCATCGAAACCAAAAGGTATAGCGGCAAAGAAAAGATGAAGAAACTCCTAGACCTTGTAAGCCCACCCCAACCATGATTCGCTCCAGACAGGATTACCTCCGATACCGTCGCGAAGATGGAACACTTGGATTTTCATTACGGAGATTTCTCTACGATGATATCTATCGCTATAAAGTCACTCTCAGAAAGACGGAATACTATACCAATTGTGCAACCTCTCCGTTTGGTCGCGCACTGTCATTCTTTTACCGCTTTCGCCTAAACCGATGCGGACGGGCTCTCGGCTTCTCAATCCCCAAGAATGTCTTCGGGCCTGGCCTCAGCATTGCACACCGAGGTACTATTGTTGTTAATCCCGCTGCGCGAATTGGCAAGAACTGTCGCATCCACGTCTGCGTGAACATCGGCGCTAGTAGTGGCGACAATAAAGCTCCTCGTATTGGCGACAACGTGTATATCGCACCGGGGGCGAAGCTATTTGGCGACATACAAATCGCAGACGGTATCGCGATAGGCGCAAACGCCGTCGTAAACAAGTCTTTTCTTGAACCCAACATTACAATAGCAGGAGTCCCCGCAAGAAAAATTTCTTCTAAAGGCGCCGCTGAAGCAGGTTGGCGACCTAAGGCATGACTCTGACTTCTGCCGGTAACTGCTCACACTTATAATCATAAGCACTCTACTTTATTAACTACACCCGATCGCAATCGCGCTCACAACGAGAAATCTAATAGCGCCCATGCTTCTCTTTCATTTTTACCTTATTCTTATCATTTGCTGGAGCGTTATTGGCTTTTTCTCAGGACCAACGTCCATCAACACGAATTTCCTATTTGCTAACGGGTTCTTAGCAGTCTCAGTATATACAATAGGAATTGCGTACTCCGCCGCCAGGTACAAACGCTTCAGTTGGATTGGCCTGTTCAACCTATTCAACATTAGTTTCCTGATTGTCCACTTTCATTATCCGCTGTTGGCTCGTTTTTATCCAAGCGTAGCCGGAAACATGTCGATCTGGATGTATCCCGAGACCGCCGTCCGTGCATCCAGCGTCTCGTTGGCTGCGTATGCCGCCCTCTGGATGGGATACCTGTTAACAAAGACCCGCCGCGGACTGACACCAGTGAACAAAGCTGTGTCAACTTTGGACCACGCTAGTCTGGCGCGCGCGCCCTATGTTCTGGCCGCTGCCGCGCTGTTTCTGTTTTCTGTCATTTTTGTCATCAATCCGAATTACTATCTTGGTGGCTATTATGGCGGCTGGGATGAGGAGGATATTCAAGGTGGACTCAGGCACGTCCTTGTACTTTTCAACGTGATGTATTATTCTGCCATCATTCTTGACTTTTATCGCCTCAGGGTCCAACACACGTCACTCAACCCATTGGAATTCTTGATTCATGCGAATAAGTTCGTGCTTATTATATCGAGCCTGTTGGTCCTTGCAAGTTTGTATACGGGCGATCGTGGACCAATCATCCGGACACTAGCTTTGTATGCAGGTGGCTGGAGTATTTTCTTTTTCCGGGTTCGCTTCGGCCTCTTTGTAATTGCACTGGTAACGGGCGCGATGCTGATGTCTTTCATCAAAGAGTATCGTACCCATGAACGCGGCGTGAGCCTGTCGGACCGCATGGAGGAAGGGCGATACCAGATCCAGGACAGAAGATGGTATGACGTTCCGGGCGAACTTGGTGGCAGCGTTCGCGTATTGAACGTGGCGGTCAAGATTTCTGAAGATGGAAACTTTTTCTACGGATTGTTCAAGATGAACAACCTGATCAGCGCAGTTCCATTTTCGTCCCGTTATGCCACAGCGATCGTCGGACCCTACTTACGAGGCCTGACAACATCGTCGTACATGACTGGCGTGATCCTCGGCCCGGACTCAAGAACTGGTGTCGGCACTACGATTATCGCCGACATTTATCTGGACTTTGGTATTGCTGGTTGTATTGTATTAATGGGGTTGCTCGGTGTATTCATAGCCTGGATCGAAAATCGCTGCTTCACGTCATTGAGTCTTTACTTCCACACGATCTATTTCATTTATCTATCACTTGCATTTTACTGGTGCAGGTCGGCGTACATCACGAACAGCAAGGAAGTATTGTGGACGTTCTTGATTGTCGTTGTTTTTCAACGTGTGTTTTCCGGCAACCTAAAACTTCCCACCGTCGTCATCAGGCGCTTGCAGGCAGTACGGGGACGCGGCGTCGATTAATGGGAATGGTGAATCGATTGTCACCCATTTATTCTCTGAACGATATATCTTCCATGTCGATCGCCTCATTCGTCTCCGACGTCGCGCGTCGCAATATTCGCAAGAGCCCGGGTCTCTACCCCCTCTATGTGCGTTACTTCCGTCCTGAAAGCAGTGCAATTTTCCCGAATGCCGACACCCAACTGCACCTGACGGGATATCCGCGATCGGCCAATACCTATTGCTACAATATTATAGCGTCCGCGTTGCCGGACCTTAGGATTTCGACGCACATTCACACCGTCGCGTCCCTGCGTTTGGCACGTAAGCACAAGGTTCCCATTATTCTCCTCCTCCGCGATCCACTTTCGACGACAGCCTCACTGCTGCTCAAAGCGCATGAACCTTCGGATGCGCAAACGATCCGGAGGCACCTACGTGACTATGTGGACTACCACAGCTATGTTCACCGCAACAGTGGCGATATGCGGATCGTCTCCTTCAAGCACGCCACCCTGTCCCCTGAATATATACTGCGCTTTGTCGTCAAGATGCTTGCCATAGAGATGGATGAGGAAGTAATTGTGTGCAAGGCGACGCAGGGCCAGCAACTGGCTGAAGCGAAGGAAGGATCGAAGAAAGTTGAAGGAAGCTCTCTGCCCAACGCACAGCGGCAGGCAGAGAAGTTCAGAATTCAAAAGAGTATCGAGGAGCATCCGGACTTTGCTGCCACGAATGCCCTCTACCGCCGCCTGGTGGCGAAGGAAACGCACCTCGACGCGCTATGAGTCCACGCGTCCTTCATGTCATTGCAGCGTTGGTGGGTGGCGGCGCCGAAACACAGGTAAAAATGTTGATGAGGGGCCTCGACGCACGAGGCTGGAATGTTGGTGTTACATACCTGAAG
>OBJA01002414.1_pt1 | contig 10830 bp, 7 predicted proteins | sample 1519751 | NCBI WGS metagenome assembly OBJA01 (sample SAMEA3881238, study PRJEB22517) | soil metagenome | biome: lake sediment; feature: soda lake sediment; material: sediment, water from around vicinity | place: India | collected 2013-12-23 | depth 3 m
AAAATTCATACTCTCCAAACGCCAGTAAGTATTGTATTCATCCGTCGAAAATACACCGTTTTTTCCAGCACATGGGTAAATCGAGAGTGGCAAATCGGACCGCAGTATTCGGGTAAAAGCGAAAACATCTAAGGCGACGTTCCATTCTCCCCCAGGTATTTTTTCCCAGACGTTATTGATTGTTTTCTCTCCGGTGTAAGCAGAATTTCCGCCAGAAACGTGTATCATACGTACTTTCTTTCTGAATAATTCCGGATTCCTATTATATGCAACGGCGATTATTCTTGCCGAACCGAATGAAAGAATATCCACAGGATATTTACTGATTTTTAATGTATTTAGAAGGAGGTTGACTCCTTCCTGTTGGAATAGGGGGATATCGGTCATGAGGTCGTTTTCTGATCGCATTGGGATCATTGGTCCAATGGCGTAAGGTATCGTTTTATCAAAAATATAATTTAGCTGAGTTACCGGTATAATACCGGGTTCCCTTGGACCACCTGTTTGATTGAACAGATTGAAAGCAAATGTAGAATCTTTACGGAAATCGTCGGTAATATCAAGAATTACAGCTTTCAATTCAATCTCTGGTAGTGCATATCCCATGATTAAATCAAAATTGTCTCCAGGATCCTGTGGAGGATAATATAAATCTGTAATTACAATAACCGGTATTTTCTCATTTTGAGATAATTCTTTGCTGGGAATATCTTTTATTTGAGAGCAAGATATAAAAAGAAGATTCACAAAAATGAGCCATTGAAGTTTTCGTTTCATAAATAATTCTGAAAATTATTCTTTAAGTGTAAAAAATCTGATGCATCTTCACGCCTTCATGTGTAGGAATTTATACTTAAATGTTATGGAAATTGCTAAAATAATAATTCCCATAACATTTAAGTCTCTTTTTTACTTTGGCCCTTCATTGGCTACCAAAGGCCATCCTGGATTCTGATATAAAGGAGATGCCGATATGTCGCTTCCTCCCGTAATCAAAAAATGTTGAATAGCAATTGGTTGTAAATAATGGGCGATGTTCCAGCGATATCCGTTATATACTCTATTATTTTCAAGAATATGATATGGTGCGAGGTATTTACTGAATGATCTGGGAGAAACATTTTGGCCTTCTTGTAAATCCCCTAACTTCGACAAATCTACATTTTCCCATAAATTCATTCCTAAAATATGATAAGGTTTTTCAATCATTTGATCCATTGAACGCCAACGTTGAATATCCATCGGACGAAATCCTTCTGCCATCAACTCACAACGTCGTTCTCTACGGATGTTAAAGAGTGTAACATCAATTAGTTGTCCGGCTGAGAAAGCACCCCAATCGGTTTCCGCTTCCTTGTTTATGTCGGTTAAATTAATTGTGTAATGGTAATCTTCGTTGATTCTTGCCCTCCGTCGGATTTCTCTCCAATATTTATCAGCTGTATTATCAATAGAACCGGTTTTTTCATAACAGGCCTCCAGATAATTCAGATAAGCTTCCACTGCACGGAAAATAATGCATCCTATAGTAGAATGATTCTGATTTGACATATAACCGTCAAAATTCAATCCTTTACGTATAGCATATCCAGTAGTATACTTAAGGGAAGGAGTCGCCGATGTGATATCTGGATAAGGTTCTACCCTAACGCCCTGTTGTCCGGCTTCTGAATGGAAATTATTATCACCTGGCTTTTTAAAGAAGATTTGTGCCCTTGAATCCCGGTTCTTTGTGAGTGTTAGTAAGTTATTGTCGCCTTCGTATGCACTTCCCTCTGCATAAATAGGTTTACCATTGGTCATTATGAAGGCATCTATCATACTTTTGGTTATTCCGTAACCGTTATTCCCTTTGGACGCAAATTCAGATACTGTATTTGTAATCCACAAACCCAAATCATAGCGTTTCCAAAGCAAAACCTCCGAATAAGGAGTCATGTCTTTTGCACCAAACATGTCAAAATAAGGATTAGCCGGATCTGTTGGTTGATTTTGAAAAGTCCCAGTATTTTCTACCAAGGGATATTTTTCAGCTACTATTTTGGCCTCATTCATGGCTTGTGTCAGAAAGTAATCAATCTCCTGTTCAATACTGCCTGATGGATAAGTGTAGTTGTTATTATAATCTTTTTCTTTTCCCGGCCACCCGTTTCCATTTGGCACAAAAGCTGTTCCTTTGAAATATTTTAACCAGGTGCCTTCGTATAATGCCACTCGTGATTTGAACAAACGGGCGCAATCTCTGTTAAGCCTGTTTCTGTTGCCGACGGGCGGGATATCCTGCATCAATTCAATCGCCTTATCCAGATCGGTCAGAATAAAACGGGCAACTTCATTGCGAGGCGCGCGTTTACTGGCTGCAATAAGAGCTTCCATATTATCGGGTAGAGTAGTCTCTATGATGGGAAAATCGCCCAAAGCTTTTAACTTACCAAAATAGGTGAAAGCCCTGAAAAAATACACTTCGCCTATATAATGTTTAATATTTGTGTCTACTCCTGTAATAGCGCTTACTTCAATAAGAGGGAGTACTTTGTCAAAGAAATAATTACAACGATAAATACCGCTGAATTCATAAGTTCCCCCGGTTTGACCGACTCTCCAATAACCCGGAGCAAATATGTCACTAGGGGTGACATATGCCATGTTATCAGTATTATTGTCATCCTGGAATCTTCCCCAATCCCATTCTCCATGTACAGGAAGTATATTATACAGATCTGTTGCATAAGAAGCAACGTTAGCTTCAGTAGTTAAGTACTGTTCCGGAGTCAGGCTTGATAATGGCTCTTTATCAAGAAAATCATTACATGCGCTAAACAAGACTGCTTGGAAGAAAATTATAATTGCTATTTGATTATATTTTTTCATGACTGTTCGAATTAAAATGTAACATTTACACCGAATGAATATATTTTAGATAATGGATATACGTTGCCAAGGGAGTTTCCGTCAATAGTTTCCGGGTCAAATAAAGTCGTCATTTTTGTAAACGTGACTAAGTTCTCGCCGGAGAAGAATAGTCGAAGTTTGCTAACTCCGATTTGTTCTGTTAAAGATGAAGGTAGCGTATAGCCAATTTGAAGGTTTTTAATACGCATATAGGCAGCGTTCTGCACATAACCGGATTGCATTTGTTGATTTTTCCCTGTTCCCCAGAGGGGACGTGGATAATATCCATCCAGATTCAAACCCAAATGGTGATTAGGATCATCTCTGAAATAATCTTCATGCTGTTTTAACCCCATCGAATCCCATCGGCCCCCTTGAGTAGATCCCCAAAAGTAACGGCTACCCTGGAAATATTGGCGTTTGCCTGTACCTTGCAAAAACAAGCGAAAATCAAATTCTTTCCAATCGACGTTTAAATCGAATCCGAAATTAAAACGAGGCGTTGTATTGCCGATTACTTTTAAATCACCATGATCATTAATGGTATTGGATCCTGAGTCAATTTTACCGTTCCCATCAAGGTCGCGATACATGATGTCACCCGCTTGCCAATCTGAGCCCAGATTACTTTGTCCGCCATTGGTAAGTGTAGCCAGATGGGCATTCATCTCTTCTTGCGTTTTGGCGATTCCAATAGTTTCATATCCCCAGAACTGCCCCCATTTCATACCTTTATAATATTGTGATAAAGTTTCTGATGGATTGGAATAACGTGTGATCACTCCTTGTGCATCTGATAATACAAAACGAAGGCTGTAATTTAAATTATTCAGTATTTGGTCTCTCCACATTAATTCCAATTCAAATCCTTTGGTTTTCAGGTCGGTATTATTGGTGACAGGCACGCCCGTTCCCAATATTACCGGTAATTCATCTGCCGGGCCTACCATATTCAATGTTTTCCGAACAAAATAGTCGAACGATCCTGTCAGACGATGATCCAATACGGCAAAATCCAAACCGATATTACTTGATCGTATTTCTTCCCAAGTTAATGCTGTACTGATTAATCCCGGTGCCCATGCAATATTGGGCTTAACGCCATTTATCAGCCACGATCCCGCAGATGTGGCGTATCCCATTGATGTATATGTGGGGTACCAGGAACCTGTATTTTGATTTCCTAGGGAACCATAAGAAGCTCTTAACTTCAGGGTATTTATTATGGATACTGCGGACTGGAAAAAGTCTTCTTTTGCTATATTCCATCCCAATGAGAAAGATGGGAAAAATCCCCAGCGGTTGTCCCTCCGAAAACGTGAACTTCCGTCATAACGGAGATTGGCCTCAAACAAATACTTTTCTAGATAGTTGTAATTCAATCGCCCAAAAAATCCGGCTGTTGCCCAACTGGCATAACTTCCAGAAACGCTTGGGGGAACGCTGTTACCATTCCTATCCATACCTGAAGTAGTATTGATAGTAGGAACACTGAACACCATAATTCCTTCTCTTGATGCTGATAAGTCTCTGTAGTTATTGTTTTCAGCCTGAAAACCTGCCAATACTTTCAAATAGTGTTTATCCCTGAATAAACTCTCATAATCGCTATATATATTGACATTGTAATAATCTGTTTTATTTGCATTTTCCGATACCCAATTATAATACCATTCATTACCCTTATGAATACCATCTACTTGCATTTGTGCAATAGGTTTACCATCCGTATGGTTGAAATTAGAATTATATCTGTAATTTAAATCTCCTACTATACGCCATCCGTGTAAAGGTTCTAAGGTGAATGCAATCTGTTGTGTGTTTGTGGATGTCTGATTTTTGATCTCACCGCCGTCTTTCATGGTCAAAACATGGTCATTGAACAGGAATCCATTGGGGTCATAAAGTGGGCCGATAGGCCAGGATTGCCGCCCGATTTCCTGAAAGAAATTTGTAGTCATATGTCGGGGTTGATGATAATCCGTACGAATGAAGCGAACATTATAATTGATACGAGCGTATTTAGAGAGTTGAGATTCCAGTTTTCCAAATACATTGTATCGCTTTAAACCGTCACTACCCCAATTCATTCTACCTCCATCATCGAGATAATTTCCGGATACATAATAATTTATTCGTTCATTTCCTCCGCTAACGCTCAAATTATGCTCTTGTGATTTGGTGACATCCTTGAAAAAGACATCGTAATAATCGATATTATCATTGGCTAATTCATAACCGTTACTCCATGTTGTACCATTCTGATTGGGAATAGTATTCGTTGTGATTTTTCCATCCATGTAATCTTTTATTCGCTGCATCTGTTCGGGTCCAATCACATCGCCCCAACCGGCAGCATTCGAAGATTCATTAAAATAGTTAGCCCAAGTATAAGAATCCATTTGCTGAGGCATGTTAATCGCCGTACCGAAACGGAAACTATTGTTATAATTCACAACAGTCTTTCCCTGTCTTCCTTTTTTGGTTGTTACTAATATGACACCGAAAGGTGCACGTGAACCATAGATAGAAGACGCAGCTGCATCTTTCAATACCGATATATTCTCTATATCCTGAGGATTGATAGAATATAAGTCTCCTTCCATCCCATCTATAAGGATCAAGGCAGATCCGGAAGAACCTTGTCCAATAGTTGTTAACCCACGGATATTTAGGCCTGCTCTTGCATTTAATTGCCCATTGTTCTGAGTAATTAAAAGTCCCGGTATTTTCCCTTGTAATGCTTGTACAGCATTTTGTACAGGAATATCCTCAAATGCTCTAGAGTCAATTGTTCCTACTGCTCCTGTCAGATTTACCTTTTTTTGCGTGGCAAAACCAACTACTACTATTTCATCCAGTAATTCCGTATCGTCCTCTAAAGTGATATTAACGATGTTCTCATTTGTAGCTATATCTATCATCTTCTCTTTATAGCCGACGTAACTGAATTTCAAGGTAGATTGCTCAGTTGTTAAAACAATAGCATAAGCACCGTTATTATCAGTTATCGTACCATTGGTCGTGCCGACTTCCATGATACTTACACCAATAAGATACTCTCCTTTGGTATCCGTTACAAGTCCTGTAATTTTTCTTTGGGACTGTAAGCTGTCTGCCATTGAAAAATAAACATTTCCAATGCTAAGAAATAAAAGGAATAATTTCCAAAATCTCATGTTCTTCATATTTTTATATAATTAAAATATTAAATTAATTTTATATTCTCAATGATTAGAATTTCATGTAAAGTATTGAATTTTCATATAAAATTGCTCATCTTCAATTTAGTATCTAAAAACTAATGTTAATTTCCTCTCTAAATGGTATCGACATTTGCGCTCCTTCCCGCATAACAGCGATGCTTGCCGCTTTATTCGCCAGTATTACGGCATCCTGTACTGCTAATCCCTCGGATATTCCGACACAGAAAGTTCCACAGAAAGTATCACCGGCTGCAGTAGTATCAACGACATCTACTTTGTTCCCCGGTATACTGTAATAGCTTGATCTCTCTTTAATCAAGGCTCCATTTTCTCCAAGAGTGATTACCACAATATCTACTCCTTTTGAACTGATGATATTTGCAGCCTGCTTTGCCGAATCCCAATCAAATATTTTGATCCCGGATAATATTTCAGCTTCCGTTTTATTTGGAATAACGGCATATAAACTCTTTAATAACTCATCAGAAAGTAGGATCGCCGGTGCTGGATTTAAGATGACCTTTATGCCCTTTTTATGCGCAAGTTTAGCTGCATACTCCACCGTCTCGATCGGAATTTCTAATTGCATAAGCAATATAGCTGCATTCTCAATTATATCTTTCACCTTTTCGATATGGATGGGTCTCAATGCCGCGTTTGCACCCGAAGCTACAGCGATGCAGTTTTCACCATTTTGATCTACGGTTATTAAAGCAACTCCTGTGGGTAAGTGAGAATCCAGAAAAATATGCTGGACATCAATATTTTCATTTTTGAACTTTTCTATAGATTGTTTACCAAATAAATCATCCCCTATTTTTGCAATAAATGAAACATTCCCACCTAATCTTGCTGCGGCTACTGCCTGATTGGCTCCTTTTCCTCCGGAAAACATCTTGAAATTTCTTCCTAATACGGTTTCTCCAGGCTTAGGTAATTGATCTGTAGTAACTACCATGTCCGTATTGCAACTTCCAATAACAACGATTTTATTAAAACCCATGATATTTTATATTTAATAATTGCAAATGTATACACAATATTTATTTGAACAAACGTTTTCGCAATCATATTTAGTTAAATAAAGTTATCTTTAAACTTATTGTCTGCTTATTCTATTATTTCTGTTAGCTTTGTTTATAAAATTAGAATTATGCAACATAAGTCAAACATACTCGATATTGCCGAAAAATCGGGATTTTCTATTACTACCGTCTCCAGGGTTTTGAACGGGAAAGCTGATAAATACAGGATAAGTAAAGCCACACAGCAAAAAATAGAATCTACGGCGGAGGAATTGAATTATGTGCCGAATGAATTTGCCCGAAATTTACGTACCGGTAAAAGTAAAACGATTGCGCTAATTGTTCCTTCTTTGAAAAATCCTTTTTTTGCGGAGATAGCAAGCGTGGTGAATACGGAAGTGAGAAAATACAATTATATAACTCTTATTGGTGATAGTGACGACAATATCGAGAATGAAAAAGCAGAAGTATCGCATTTATCGTCGCGGAATCTGGACGGAATGATCATTGTTCCTTGCGGAGACGAATGGGGGCATTTGGAAAGGATACAGGAGAAAGGACTGCCGTTGATCTGTATTGACAGGTATTTTGAAGGTCTTGATTTGTCTTTTGTTTCTTCCGATAACTATGAAGGCGCTTATTCGGCATCTAAATACCTGATTGAGCACGGCCATACTTTCATTGCCTGTATCCAGGGTGTCAGGCATTCTACCCCCAATATACAGCGGGTAAGAGGTTTTGTGGATGCAATGATTAGTTCCGGGATCACCTCGTATACGGTAACCGGAGATGCTTTCAGTGAGCAGAACGGGTATTTGGAGACAAAATTATTGCTCCAGCAAAAAGTAAGACCCACCGCTATATTTGCCTTCAGCAATACAATTGCTATGGGATGTATAAAAGCGCTTAAAGAGGAAAAGGTGAAAGTACCGGAAGATATATCATTAATTACGTTTGACGATAATCCATATCTTAATTATATAGAGCCTCCGCTTACTTGCATATCACAACCGGTGGAAGATATTTGTAAGATAGCCGTGAAAATTCTGTTTTCCAATATCCTGGAACATGACACATCTCCGAAACATGTGTTATTAAAAACCCAATTGAAAGTGAAAGCGTCGGTAAAGAATTTAGATCATGTGCTGTGATTATTATAACCTTTCTAATAGGCAATGATCTTCTTCTGGATAAGGATATTGAAAGTCCATTATTTTGTTGATTACAGGATGATCGGAAAAGATCCGGCCGTCGTTCCCTCTTAAAAAATATACCGGATGCGGTTTATATATGCATTGTTTTGTTTATTTTTGGACAATTTTAATAATACTCCTTTATGTCAAGAAAAATAAGAGCTACCGTAGTCGGCTACGGAAATATTGGGAAATATGTGGTGGAGGCGTTGCAATCGGCTTCCGATTTTGAAATTGCAGGGATCGTCAGGCGTGATCCCGCGAACATTCCCGCTGAATTAAAAGAATATGACGTTGTAGACTCTATATCGCAACTGGAAGATGTGGATGTGGCTATACTTTGTACTCCCACGAGAAGTGTGGAGAAATTCGCCTTAACATGTCTGGAGCAGGGGATCAATACGGTGGATAGTTTCGACATCCATGGGCAGATACTGCAATTGCGTGAATCGCTCGATGGAATCTCAAAGAAGTACAATGCTGTTTCCGTTATTGCTGCCGGATGGGATCCCGGAAGCGACTCCGTGGTCCGCACGCTGCTAGAGGCATTGGCGCCGAAGGGAATTACATACACCAACTTCGGGCCGGGTATGAGTATGGGACATACCGTAGCCGTAAAGGCCATCGACGGTGTAAAAGCGGCCCTCTCCATGACTATCCCCACAGGCACAGGGGTACACCGCAGGATGGTATATATTGAGTTGGAAGAAGGGCATGATTTTCACACGGTGGCTCAAGCTATTAAAGCCGATGATTACTTTGTTCATGACGAAACCCATGTTTTTCAGGTGGAAGATGTCGAAGCTCTCAAGGATATGGGACACGGTGTGCTGATGGAGCGGAAAGGTGTATCGGGGAATACCCAGAACCAGTTGTTTAAGTTCGATATGCGTATCAATAACCCTGCACTCACGGCACAAATACTTGTAGCCGTAGCACGCGCTTCACTGAAGCAGCAACCGGGAGCCTATACGATGATCGAGATTCCCGTAGTGGATCTGCTGCCGGGAGAAAAAGAGCCCTGGATCAAAAAACTGGTATAAGTGAATGCGCCAATGTGATAATTAATTTTTTAATTTCCAAGTCCTGAATTAAACATCCCAAGTCTTGGCTCTTGATTCTTGGCTCTTGGTTCTTTTTTATTACCTTTGTCGAAAATTATCAATTCTGATGGACATATTACTCTCTGTAACCTGGAATGTAGACCCCACGCTTTTTACCGTCTTCGGCCGCGAAATCCGCTGGTATGGCCTGTTGTGGGTCATTGGGTTGATTGTAGCCGTATATGTGGTGCAACGCATCTTCAAACGTGAAGATCTTCCCGAAAAGTGGTTCGATTCACTCTTCTTTTATATGATCGTCGGTATTATTGCGGGAGCCCGCCTCGGACACTGTCTTTTCTATGAACCGGCTTATTATCTGGCCAATCCCGTCGAAATACTGAAAGTTTGGGAAGGCGGTTTGGCAAGTCATGGTGGAGTGATCGGGATTATCATTGCCGTATGGCTCTACTCACGGAAGGTGACCAAACTCAGCATGCTGTGGACATTCGACCGGGTGATGGTGCCGACGGGATTCACTGCCGCGATGATCCGTTTCGGCAACCTGATGAATCATGAAATCTATGGAGGCCCGACCGACCAGCCGTGGGGATTCAGGTTTGTCACTAATCTCCACCAATGGATGCAGGGAGCGGAGCCTATCTACTCGGAGCCGTCGCACCCTACACAGATATACGAAGGGCTGGCCTATCTGGTCGTTTTTGCCCTCACCATGTATATGTACTGGAAAACCGACGCCAAAGACCGGAAAGGATTGATTACCGGAGTGGGTATCCTGCTGATTTTCCTTTTCCGCTTTTTTGTGGAGTATGTCAAAAATGTGCAGGTCGATTCCGAAATTGCCATGCGTGATAATACGGGCCTGATCTTAGGCCAATGGCTGAGTATTCCCTTTATTATCTGGGGGATATGGCTTATCTGGAACGCCCTGAGGCACCCGGCCCAAGTGGCGGTTACCCCTAAACAGTCGGAAATGGCGCAACCCAAACCGAAAGCAAAGAAGAAATAATTCTTATTTTAACGATGCTGCTTTATATTGATTGGAACTTTGATCCTGGATTATTCACGATTTTCGGTCGGGAAATCCGTTGGTACGGATTATTATGGGTGACGGGGTTAATTGTCGCCGGATATATCGTACAGCGTATTTTCAAACGTGAAAATCTCCCTGAGAAGTGGTTCGATTCACTTCTCATTTACATGGTTATCGGCATTGTTGTAGGAGCTCGCCTCGGACACTGCCTTTTTTATCAACCGGCCTACTATCTTGCGCATCCCTTGGAAATGATTTTACCCATTACCAAAAATATACAGGGAGGCTATGTTTTTACAGGATATGCCGGTCTGGCAAGCCACGGGGGAGTGATCGGGATTATCATTGCCGTATGGCTCTACTCGCGGAAGGTGACCAAACTCAGCATGCTGTGGACATTCGACCGGGTGATGGTGCCGA
>OBJA01002415.1_pt1 | contig 10821 bp, 10 predicted proteins | sample 1519751 | NCBI WGS metagenome assembly OBJA01 (sample SAMEA3881238, study PRJEB22517) | soil metagenome | biome: lake sediment; feature: soda lake sediment; material: sediment, water from around vicinity | place: India | collected 2013-12-23 | depth 3 m
CTTGCTGCGTAAACAAAACCGGTACAACCTGCGGAAACGTCAAAAGCTGGAATGTCTTTGATTCCAAAACCGGGAAGATCTTTCATGCCGAGTTTTTTATGAAGTATGCAAGCAGTTGAAGGGAAGGGGTGATCAGAAGAGATTGTTCCAACAATAATCATATCCAAGTCACGAGTCTTAATCTTTGCGGCATCAAGAGCTCGAATAGCTGCCTCATAGGCAAGATCAGAAGCTGCTTGATCCTGTTCCGCTATCCGTCTTTCCGACATCCCTGTTCTTGTTGTTATCCACTCATCGCTTGTGTCCAACATTTTTTCCAAGTCATGGTTAGTCAGGATTTTAGCTGGGACATACTTTCCAGTACCAGCGATTTTGGCCTCAAACATCATGCTCATTTTTCACCTCTTTATAATAGTCCTTCATCTTTTGAACGAAATCAGTTTCTGAAACCTTGCTTGCAAATTTGATGGCGTTCTTAATAGCTTTTCCATTTGACCGACCATGGGCTACTATCGGTAATCCATTCAAACCGACCAACAGGGCACCACCGTACTCAGTGTGGTCAAGCTTTTTTTTCAGATAGGTATAGACCGGAAATGATAAAAGAGCACCGATCTTAGCAATCCAGTCTTTCTTAAACTGTTCTTTCATGATAGCAAACATCGATATAAAAACACCCTCAACAGTCTTGAGGATGATGTTTCCAACAAAGCCATCACAAACAACAACATCAGTTACCCCTTTAAGTAGATCTTTGCCTTCGATATTACCAATAAAGTTGATTTTCTCATGGTTTGAAAGCATCTGATGAGTAGTTTTAATCAGCTTATTCCCCTTAACGCTCTCCTCACCTATATTCAAAAGAGAAACTCGAGGTCTTTCAATATCTAACATGACTGATGCGTATAGGCTACCGATTTCTGCGAATTGAACTAAATAATCCGCTATGCAATCTACATTCGCTCCAACATCAAGTATAATTTCATAATGAGTTTGGGTCGGTAAAGTTAGAGCGATAGCAGGTCTGAGGACATTTTTAGTCCGTCCAAGTACAAAAAGGGACGCTGCCATTACAGCCCCTGTGTTTCCAGCGCTGACGACAGCATCGGCTTTCTCAAGCTTATGAAGCTCTATCGCTTTGACCAAAGAAGAATCCCTCTTTGTCTTAGCAGCGATGGAGGCTGTATCTGTCATAGTGATAATTTGTGGAGCATCAATTACTTCGATGCGAGAACTTTCAAATAGATACTTAGACAGTTCCCGATCTAAAACTTCTTTTTTCCCCACCAAATAGATGTGGTCGCAATGGTTTTCTTTAATCGCTTGTACAGCCCCCTCCACCTCTGGATAGGGGGCATTGTCACTTCCAAAAGCGTCTAGTGCAATTCTCATCAGCCTTTATCCATTGAAATAAGCTTCTTGCCTTTATAATGACCACAGTTTGGACAAATGTGATGAGGTCGCATTGTCTCACTGCAGTGAGAGCAACTTGTCCATGTTGGCATCTCTGCTTTTTGGTGCGTTCTTCTCTTATCACGTCTTGTCTTTGATGTTTTTCTTTTTGGAACAGCCATTGTAACTCCTTATCTTTAATAATATGATCTTTATTTAAACTCTACATAACTCCAATCTGACAACAATTTTGCAGGTGCAACTAATGTCAAGTAAATTGATTCCATTCCTGTTTTATTAAAGATCTATTGATAATAGACTGATAAAAGAGTGCTTCAAAAGTGTTGAACCTTATCTTCTGCAAAGAGATACAATGATCCATGAATATCTGCTTCCAATCTTTGATAGCTGTACGACAGTCTAATTATCATGGTTTAAACCTTCTGTAGAAATCTTAAACAAAGGGCCGCAGATAGACATTTAGGAAGATGTCATTGCTTATGCACCATGTAAGGGCTTTTTTGCAGGTATTCAATGAGTCAATAGAGGTGTATTAATGATTCTGGACAGGAGGTGGGATTATACATCAAAAGAAAACAGGTGATTTCTGCAGATGATTCGAAGTAATAGTTGATATGAGGAGGAGTTCAAAAATATGATGAAACTTTTTAGACCAAATGGTGAGTCTATATGTTTGCTGAACATAAGATGTTGTCTTTTAGCAGGCTTAGGGCTGAATTGCATTGGAATTATTAAGATGGCAAAATCAACTTTTCACAACACATGAAGATTGTTGTTGCTATAGAATTTTACAAGCTGAAGGGCTGTGAACATGTGTACACTTTGCTATAGACTTAGATAGACTTAGTATGTTCAGCGAGATTATACAATCTTTACAAAGAAATAGTAGCTAATGAAAAAGATTGCTTCTAGATAGGTAATGATATAAAGGTGGTGCAAATGAAAAAGACTATGATCTCAGGGGTCACTTTCTTTGAAAAGTATTTAAGTTTATGGGTTATTGTTTGTATGGTAACCGGAGTTCTAATTGGTCGATTTTTACCTCTCATTCCATCGATTTTGTCCAGATTCGAATATGCCAACGTATCATTGCCTATCGCGGTACTAATCTGGTTAATGATCTACCCAATGATGATGAAGGTAGATTTTACGAGCATAAAGAGAGTAGGCACGAATCCTCGCGGATTGTTTTTAACTTGGGTGGTAAATTGGTTAATCAAGCCATTTACGATGTATGGAATAGCGTGGTTTTTCTTTTTTGTTGTTTTTAAGAGCATAATTCCCGAGAAACTAGCTCGTGACTACTTGGCAGGAGCCATAATTTTGGGTGCAGCCCCTTGTACAGCAATGGTTTTTGTCTGGAGTCACCTAACAAAAGGTAACCCTGCTTATACAGTTATTCAGGTTGCGACCAACGATCTGATAATTCTGTTTGCTTTTACCCCTTTAGTTGCATTTCTTCTTGGTATTAGCGGCATCAGAATTCCCTGGGATACTTTGATTCTGTCAGTGTTTTTGTTCATTGTAATTCCACTCTTGGGGGGGGTGGTTACAAGGGGGTGTATGATAAAAGCAAAAGGGGTCGACTATTTTAACAGAAGATTCCTGCCGAAATTCAATAACATTACAATCGGTGGACTGTTACTGACCCTTGTCATTATTTTCTCTTTCCAAGGTAAGGTTATAATGGATAATCCTTTACACATTTTGTTAATAGCAGTACCGCTTAGCATACAGACTTTTGTAATCTTCTTTATCGCATATTTTGGAGCAATGAGGCTTAAGTTACAACATTGTATTGCGGCTCCAGCAGGAATGATAAGTGCCTCAAACTTTTTTGAGTTAGCCGTAGCAGTAGCGATCGCACTCTTCGGGACGGCTTCTCCAGTTGCCTTGGCTACGATTGTAGGTGTTTTAGTTGAAGTTCCAATAATGTTAGCACTTGTAAAAATTGCCAATACAACAACCCGCTTTTTCCCAGCCTGATGTCGTCCATTAATCTGAAGCAGTTTTCCAATATCAATAACATGCAGAAATAGATTGGGATGAATGCAAACAGAAGTTTTGAAAGATTCTAATCCCCTCTGCTTCTAACTCTTTGATGAGCTTGGTGGTAGCGAGTTCTTTTGCTTTTGCTTCGATTTCAACCGTCAGTTCAAGGTTTTTCCAACAATCGGGAAAGTCAGTATAGTCGATGTAATCGTGATGGTGGTGAGGGTTAGGTTTTCCCCAACCGTTTTTTGGTGATGACAAGTGAAATAGAGGTTCTCTATTCCATGTTTTCAAGGCACGTTCAGTTGCCTCTTTAATGGACAACTCATCAGGAAGACAGCGATGATGATGAACATCGTAAACCAAAGGGATATTGTGCGTGGTACAAATCGCTAGTAGGTCGGAGGGTGTGTAATTTTTGTCATCGTTTTCAAGGGTCAGACGTGATCTGATCTCTTGAGGTATAGTGTCCAATTGTTTTGCTAAACGGTATAATGCCAGCTTTTTGTCTCCATAAACACCCCCTGCGTGAACATTGATAACATCTGAACCAATCAATGACGCCATTTCAGCTTGATATTTTAACTCTGAAAGGGAGTTCTTTAACACAGACTCATTAGGGGTAGACAATACTATGAACTGGTCTGGATGGAAGGTTGTCCTGATCCTGGACTTAAGTGAAAAATCTTTGCACTTCTGAAACAGGTTTTCCAAAATACTTGCGTTGAGGAGGTCAGTCCAGTGGTAGTTCACTTCTGGATGAGTAGCTAAAGGGATCAAACCGCTTTGTATTCTGAAACTGCCGATTTTATTTCGATAGCAGAACTGCATCGCTTGTAATAGTGACCTGAGGTTGTGTTGGCAGAGTTCATCCAGTTTTTCTAACTGCGAGGTTTTCCCCAGTTTAAGAAGGTTTTTGGCTGTTATTGTCCGAAACGTGATCGGTTCTTCATGGAAAATACAACACAGCCCGATTCGGATCATATACCACCTAAATTACGGACCTTTATTAACTGAGCGGTGATACTAACGGCAATTTCATGAGGTGTTTGAGAACCGATGGAGATTCCTATCGGGGCATCGACCCTGGCTAAATCTTGGTGATTATATCCTTCACTCAGCAACCTGTCGAATGTGTTTTTTACTTTTAATCTACTACCTATCATACCTAGATACCGAAAGGGTTGTTTTAAACATTGCTGCAAAACCTCCTTATCATGCACATGACCATGAGTCATTATCACGATGAAACATTTTTCTGTAAAGACAATATCATGCCCTATTTCTGAGTAATCGTTTAAAGACAGGGTACAGCCACTTGGGAAATCAATGGGATTTAACTGCTCTTTTCTGTTGTCAATGACGGTGATATTAAAACCTGTGATTGCTGCGATTTGAGCCAGTGCTTTACCACAATGTCCACCCCCTATAATATAGAGGTTGTGAGGAGAGAAAAGAGGTTCTACGAGAATTTCAACATAACCACCACAGATCATTTCTATTGATAGTGCCTTTTCATTTTGCTTTTCTGTTAGTTGCAGAGGCTCTCCCATATTCCCCAATGAAAACTTCAAGGTAGTGTTTATCTGAGGGTGTTCACTAAGGATGTAATTGATCACATAATACTCAAGATTTCCGCCCCCAAGGTTTCCGATTATTGTCTCGTCAAGAGAGACTGCGAGATGCATTCCGATTTTAGCAGGGGTAGAACCGTCGGTTTTAACTACTATTGCCTGCCATGTTTGTACATTTTGATGCAACATACTATTTAACTGATCATAATAATCCAGGTAACCAAACATGAAAGTCCTCACTATGAATTCTTAACCAACTCATTGAACTCATTGATTGCTGTATCGATTTGATCAATTTGATTCTCAAACAGCTCTTCCCAGTATTCTTTACTCCACTGTGCTTTAAGCTCATCTTCAGATTTGTTTTGCTGTTCTACCCAAGTGAAGTATTTAAGGTTATGAATTCTCTTTTTATCTCTGTATGACAATTCAAGGAAATTATCATAGCTCTGATTTTTTAAGCAAACCTCTAGGTCGATTTGTGCCTGTTCTGCACTGTATTCACCCCACTTACGGTTTAGCTGACCGAGTCTTGATATATACATTTCTGACGAATCGGTGAAAAGTGTGAAAATTACATCTTGCTCGGAAAACTCAAAATATTTGGCCAGTTTAATTGCCGCTAAGAGGTTGCATATTGAAGATATCCCGAGTAAGGACAGATTTTCTGCTACAGATTCTTCAACTCCATTTTTAATCAGAACCCCCTTCCCCTCAATTTCGTTGAATGTTCTCAAGAGACGCAAGCAATCTTCCTCTCTGATAGCGGCCACTGAATCGGTGTTTCTAACGTTAAATATCCATGGGATTTGCTTGTTACCGATACCCTCAATCCGATGTGATCCGAATCCATTACACAATATAGTTGGACATTCTAAAGCTTCTGCAGCTGTGGTTCTTAAAAGTGGGAACATCTTTTTTAGGTAGTCAGCCGAGGCTATAGATCCAGCAGACCCTGTCCCAGCCACAAACCCGGCAATCCTGCTCTCTTTCTCGTTAGCAGCAATATTGAAAGCATCATAGAGAGCAGGACCTGTGATTTGATAGTTGAAAAGAGCATTCCCCAGTTCTGAGAACTGATTAAGGATAAAATATGAAGGATCTTTCTCCAGTTCCTTGCACTTATCGTATATTTCTTTAACATTAGCCTCACCTCCAGGGGTTGAGATTATAGTGGCACCAATATTTTTTAGCCAGCTAAAGCGCTCCTCCGATACTTGTTCTGGCATAACTGCGACTGCCTCACAATCGAGCAGAGCACAATCAAAGGCTCCCCCTCGACAATAGTTTCCTGTTGAAGGCCATACCGCCTTATGCTTTAGAGGATCAAATTCACCTGTTATTAATCTTGGAACGAGGCAATCAAAGGCAGCTCCAACTTTATGGCTTCCAGTCGGAAAGAATTTTCCGCATAAGCCAATAATGCGAGCCTTTACACCACTCAGGGTTGAAGGTATTTCCAAATAGTTAACACTGCCAAAGAGCCCTGTAGAGATGTCATTTTTCCAATTGATTCTGAAAAGATTTAATGGGTTTATCTCTTGTAAATTGACTGAAGCAAGACTGTTTTTTATGGCAATGGGAATGGTATCCGGATCGCGAAGCTGAGCAAAAGTTGGAATGATTATATTACGATCTTTACAATGCTTTGCAGTTCTTTTTCGTGTTTCTTCATTTATCTGTCCTAATATTTTTGGCATAACAGCTCCCTCAACCTGGTGGATGGGTTGTTCAGTCTTGTTAGAAAAACCATAGCAGCTATAACAAATGGTTTATATCCGGCTTCTTGATAAGTGTGCAGTCTATAACGCTGAAAAACTGAAGATGACACCTCACCTTGTCTACAATTAACTCCACTGATATCTGCTGGCAGGCAGTGCATGTAAAGAGCATTGCCTTTTTTTGTAGTCTTCATAACGTTTTCATTACACTCCCAATTCATATATTTTGCATTGTTAGCGAGACATGATCTTTCTAGTTCCTCAAGTAAAGGAAAAACCTTTATTTTCAAAAGCTTAGATCGCTGCTCCATAATTCTCCACGGCGCCCATGACTTGGGATACACTATGTCAGCATTAGTAAAAGCATCTTTCATATCGTTTGATATGCGGAACGAACCATTCCCTTTTGATGCAAAGCTATCTGCTAAATCTACCAATTCGGGAACTAGATCATACCCTTCAGGATGTGCCAAAACTACCTCCATCCCCATTCTGGTCATTAAGTTAATGACCCCTTGAGGGACTGAGAGTGGTTTACCATAACTAGGTGAATACGCCCAGGTCATGGCAATTTTTTTCCCAGCTAAATTGTCGATTCCACCAAAATAATCTACAATTTTCATTAAATCTGAAAGACTTTGTGTTGGGTGATCGAGATCGGATTGGAGATTTATAACAGCAGGTCTCTGTGCGAGTATACCCTCTCTGAAGCCTTCCTCAACAGAATCTGCAACCTCTCTCATATAGGTATGTCCTTCACCGAGAAACATATCATCTCTGATACCAATCACCTCGGTTAAGAATGATATCATGTTGGAAGTTTCTCTTACCGTCTCTCCATGTGAGATTTGAGTTTTTTCCTCATCAAGTTCTGAGAGAGCTAAACCGAGAGCATTTACTGCAGAGGCGAAGCTGAACCTCGTCCTGGTAGATTTGTCACGAAAAATAGAGATAGCTAGACCTGAATCGAAGATTTTAAAGGTTTTTTTTTCTCTATGCATAAGGTGTAGAATTTCTGCAAGAGTTATGATGGCAAGAAGCTCTTCTTTGCTCTTATCCCAGGTCCGCAAGAAGTCATTATTGTATAAAGCTATAGTATTGGCAGTTTGTAAAACAGATTCGTAATTCTTCACAATTGCTGCTTGTTTTATAGAAAGCATCAAATCCATTTCATCCTCCAGATTAATATATTTCTTATATTAGATGGTCATTTATAATAAGAAGCAGCTTTCATAACTGCGTCAATTATCTGTTGATAACCTGTACAGCGGCAAAGATTTCCGGCTAAAGCACGTCGAACTTCGTCTCTAGTAGGATGGTTATTTCTTATTAGTAGAGAATGTGCCGTTAAAACCATCCCAGGTGTGCAAAATCCACATTGAACAGCACCTTGATCTAAAAAAGCTTTTTGCAGGGGGTGGAGTGTCAATCCCTCATTTCTTGGGACTATATCCTCATTCATTTTGAGAAAAGTCATGTGTAGTCCTTCAATTGTTAGGATATTAGTACCTAAAACATCTGAAACGATCTTTTTACAGGATTTTATCGGCTGGTTATCGATTAGAACAGTGCAAGAACCACAGACCCCAATACCGCAGCCAATTTTCGTGCCTGTAAGGTCATGTTCATCTCTCAACCATTCAGATAAAAGCATAGTCAGGTGTTTTCTTTTAACATAAACACGAAGACTATTAACCAATATTTCAGATTGTTTTCCCATTTTAGCTCCGCAACTTCATTGGCAATTTAGTATACCTGATCCCAGTGGCTGCGTACAGAGCGTTAGCAATTGCAGGTGCCATTAGCTCATTAGTCGGTTCTCCAACCCCTTTAGCTCCTGAAGGGGATAAAGGGTCGGGGTTTTCAATGAAAAGTGCAGTCATCTCAGGAAGATCAGTAGCTCTAGGGATTTTATAACGATCAAAATTTTTAGGATTCCCATTATACTGTTCCCATTCTTCCATTAGGGCGTAACCAGTTCCCATAGCCATACCACCGAAATACTGACCCTTAAGCCCAGGGATATTGACAGCTTTGCCAACATCATGAGCTGCTGTCATGTTAAGAAGAGTAATCTTACCATTTTTTGAGTTTACAGATAACTCAACACTCTGACAACCATAAACCCAGGTAAAATACGCATTACCCTGGCCTGTATCTTCATCCCAATCGACCTTAGGTGCGCGATAAAGAGCAAAAGAATAAGGGTACTCTTGCTTAGAATACATTATTTTAACAACATCAGGAATAGAGATTCTTTCCCCAGTTTTGGTATTAATTACGGAATTTTGAGCAAAAACAATCTCCTCTCTTTTATAGCCCAATGATGTTGTGAGAACTTGGGAGATTTTTGCTTTTAGCTTTTGAGCTGCTTTTACCACTGCACCCCCACCCATTAGTGTTCCTCTTGAGGCGACGGTAGCTCCACCATCTGGTATATTTGAGGTAGAAGGCTGTCGATATCTTATCAAGAGAGGGTCTACACCCAGTTCATCAGCAGCAATTTTGATTAGTGTAGTTTCAGCGCCCTGCCCGTTTTCATGAATACCTGTCTCAATTAATATGGATCCATCGAATTGAATGCTTATGATAGCGCTGCTAAAATCTGTGCCCTCTGCACCAAGGCTCATACCCCTGTAGCTGATAGCGAGGCCAATACCATACCATTCTTTATGTTCTGGGTTTCCTAAACTCACACGTTGTCTTTTATTAGTGTAGTCGATTTCGGACACTACTCTATCTAAGACTTCATTTAAGCTAACCACATGGTTATCGAGTTTTTGTCCTGTAACTGTCTCAGAACCTTGACAGAGAAGGTTCTTTTTCCTCATATCGAGTTCAGAAATCCCGAGAGCTTTTGCAGCCATTTCAATCAGTTGTTCTATTGCAAAGTTAACTTGAGGAGAACCAAAACCTCGCATTGCTCCACAAAAAACATTGTTGGTATAAATTCCATATGTGTCACAATAGACATTTGGTATTTCGTAAGGTCCACAACATTGGACAGTTGAGCGCCAGGTTACCCATGGTGTAACGGAACAATAAGCACCGCCATCAACTATCATTCTGCATTTGACGAATTTGATTCTATGATCTTTACCAATACCCATGCGGTACCATAACCGATAGGGGTGACGTTTATAGCTCTCACGAAATGACCACTCACGATCATAAGTGATTTTAACCGGTTTCTCTGTTATTTTTGCTGCTAAAGCTGCTCTTGCACAATTCAAAGCTGCGGTATCATCTTTACCGCCAAAACCACCCCCCATCGGTACAGAGCGAACCTCAACTTCTGAGAGTGGGAGGCCTAAGGCAGAGGCGACTAAACGTCTGACACTAAAGGGGTGTTGTATACTGCCGATAACCTCCATAACTCCGTCAGCTCTACCCCAGCAGAGAGCTGATTCAGGTTCTAGATAGGAATGTTCGATTCGCCCTGTTTGAAACTCCTGCTCAATGATGATATCCACACCATATTCAATTATGGGAATAATCCCTTTTCTAATTTTGTGGTGATTGATAATATTTGAACTATTGTTCTCATGAACTAATACTTCTTGATTCCTCATTGCTATCTCAGGATCGGAGATTTCATTAAGAGGTTCTGCCTTGAGTTTGATTTTTTTTGCAGCAATAATGGCTAGCTTTCTTTCGCTTGCAACAACTAATGCAAGAACATCACCGACAGAACGTATTTTCTTATCTACGAAAATGGGATAATCTTTTACTATCTGACCTTGTAGCAACTCCCCCGGAACGTCTTTTGCTGTCAAAACCGCGCATACCCCTTTACTATTTTCAGCAGCTCTTGTATCGATCTCCTTGATGAGAGCATGTTTCAAGTCGAAATAAACCGGTACAGCATGCAACATCCCATGCATCTTTAAATCATCAGTGTACTTAGCAGATCCTGTTACTTTTGCAAAACCGTCATTGCGCCAGGCTCTGTCTGTTGAAAAGCTAAAATCTGTGACCATATTAACCTCTCAGTCTAACGATATCACATTAGCTGAAAGATAAAAATGTCAAGACAAAAAGGTTCGAATAAATCCTCGGTTCAGTTGAGACTGTTCAGATTCAGACTCACGATTACGCCGCTTCATCATCACAGTTATCGA
>OBJA01002416.1_pt1 | contig 10808 bp, 8 predicted proteins | sample 1519751 | NCBI WGS metagenome assembly OBJA01 (sample SAMEA3881238, study PRJEB22517) | soil metagenome | biome: lake sediment; feature: soda lake sediment; material: sediment, water from around vicinity | place: India | collected 2013-12-23 | depth 3 m
GATAATGGAACTCAGTTCATCCTCTTCTGGCTGGCAGGAGGTATTTTATCACTCATTGGAGCCCTGTGCTATGCCGAACTGGCATCTTCCAATCCCGATTCCGGGGGAGAATACCATTTTTTACGAAAAGCCTTTGGCAAACCATTGGGTTTTCTGTTCAGCTGGGGAAGAATGACGGTCATCCAAACCGGTTCGCTGGCGCTGGTATCATTCATTCTAGGTGATTATGCCACTGTAATACTTGATCTGGGCAGGTTCAGCTCCGCCATTTATGCTGCCATCACTGTTATTTTGCTTACAGGATTGAACATTATCGGTACGGGCCACTCAAGAAAGACACAAATGGTACTCACCTCTCTCATAGTATTTGTTATGCTGGTAATTTCCGTCTCTGCATTGCTGTTGGTTCCCCCTGCGCGGGAAACAGGTTTTACGGGTGAATCAACAAACGGATTTACGGGAGGCATGGCCGGTTCTGCCATGATTTTTGTGCTACTTACCTATGGAGGATGGAATGAAGCAGCTTATTTGTCGGGAGAACTTATAAATGTCAGGAGAAACATGATACGGGTGCTGATTACAGGCATTGCAGTAATTACACTTTTATACCTGCTAATCAATATGGCTTACCTGCATGTACTTGGGTTGCAAGAAATAAAAGCATCCGAAACTTTAGGCGCCGATATTACCGAATCCGTATTTGGTACAGCCGGTTCGTATATCGTTGTATTGATTGTTGTCTTTGCTGCAATCTCCACAGCCAATGCAACCATCATAACAGGAGCACGCACAAACTATGCCCTGGGACGCGATTTTAAGCTCCTTGGTTTTATGGGAAAGTGGAATTCGAACAGAAACACACCGGTGAACGCATTGCTTGTGCAGGGTACCATTGCACTTGTGCTAATTTTCTTCGGAGCAAGATCAAAGCAGGCTGTGGAAACCATGGTCGATTACACTGCACCTGTGTTCTGGCTCTTCCTTCTGCTCACTACTGTCAGCTTGTTTATATTGAGAAGAAAAAACAAACACAAGGAAACAGCATACCGGGTACCGTTGTATCCTGTTACACCATTGTTCTTCATTGCTGCATGTATTTTCATGCTGTATTCAAGCCTTGCCTTCACAGGAAAAGGAGCTCTGGTGGGAGCAGGATTTTTGCTGGTTGGCATTCCTGTATATTTGTTAACCCGAAGGCAAAAGTGGAATACATCAGAGCCCAATAATAAATAGCCTTCCATATTCATCAATAAAATATCTCTTGTTGATGGTTTAAATTTTCCCACAATAAGGAGTTTTCTGATTAACCTCCTTCATCTAATTCCATTCATGCAGTAACTCAAATGGATACCATACCTGTTGGTATTATTTTTGTTTTATAGAATGCCTTATAACAGAAAAAACGAGACAAAATAATGCACAGAAGATTTACCTGGTTTTTATTTCTTTTAGTTATACTGGCAGGATGTAAGACAGTACAGCAAGGTTTATTTAAGAAACAAACACCACATGAAGAATACCAGTCGAAATTGGTAAATGCAGGGCTTGATAATTCCGTTGCAGGAAAACGCTGGAATCAGGCAGCCGGTAATGGGTTTAAAAATGCCGTAACAGTTGAAATACCATTTTCAGAAGTACTGGTTTTCGATTATGAGCATTTTTCGGCAGCATCCTACAGGTTATTTCTAAGAGAAGGACAGAACCTGCACATTATGGTGGAACCAGAATTTTCAGACACCACAGAAATTTTCATTGACTTGTTCCGGTTTGCCAACGATGAATACAAACAGGCTGCATATGCCGATAAAGATTCACTCAGGCTCGATTATAATGTGAACAGGGATGGTGAGTACCTGGTCAGAATTCAGCCTGAACTGCTGGCGCAGGGGCTTTATACGATTTATATATTTACCGATGCTTCCTTGAATTTCCCCGTGCCGGGGAAGGACTATCAATCTATTTCCAGCTTCTTTGGCGATCCCCGTGATGGAGGACGCAGGCGGCACGAGGGCGTTGACATATTTGCACCCAGAGGAACACCTGCACTTGCCGTCGGAGACGGCAGGGTTGCCCGTACCGGCACAAACAGGCTTGGAGGTAAGGTTGTTTGGGTTACAGACAATCAAAGAGGCTATAACTATTACTATGCCCATCTCGATTCACAACTTGTTTATCCCGGAATGCGTGTAAAGGCAGGAGATACAGTTGGCTTAATCGGCAACACCGGAAATGCTGTTACAACCCCACCCCACCTGCATTTCGGCATCTATGCCTTTGGACGCAGAAGCATCGATCCCTATGTATTCTTCCACAGGACCGAATTGCCGGCAATAGATTCACTTCAAATTCAAAGATATGCCGGCAACTGGGGCCAAACAACCGCCTCCCGTACCAACTTCAGAACTGCTCCCGGAATGGAGGCGAAAATCAGCAATTCACTTCCTGCCAATGTCCCTTTAAAAATAAAAGGAATTGCAGGCAACTGGTTTCGGGTGGAACTACCGGAGGGCGACCAGGGATATGTTTTCCATAATCTGGTAAAACCGGTTACAGAGCCACTAAAACAAATGACTGCTGAGGAACAAATTGTACGTATACGGCCTCATTCCAACGCACGTGCAAAACGAATAACAGGTGTGAACGAAACGGTAGAGGTTTATGCCGAATACAATTCTTTTGTCCTGATTAATTCAGAAGGTACATTTGGCTGGATTGAAGCTAAATCTTAAGAAATAGAACAAAAAATAAATTATTAAACCTTAAAAATAAAAATGGAACAGATTAAACTAAATCCATAATTTAATCATAAATTGTATAGCCTTTTGCTTGAAATTAATGATTTAACAATTAACCATATAGTCCGTAAGGAACCCATTTACAGTTGTTAACATTAATTTTTATAAAATGAATACCTACAGTTTTTTTGAATTGGGTTATTCCATATTAAATAGGTTCTTTTACCTGTTCATGTCTCTTTATCTTATGATGGCTGGCGGATGCAGTTCAAAAGATACTTATAATGCGGTTGAGTTCACCGGCACCAAATACATAGGCAATTATTCAAGGCTAGGCTTCTGGAACCAATTTATTGACGATTCCCTGAAGTCACCTGCCATTCTTTGTGGCAAAAATGATTTGTTGGTATGTGATGATTTTTTCATGGTGTATCATCATGAATTCCCATGGCAGCAAAAAAATAACTTATCGTATAATGACAGTGTTGCCTTAATTAATGAAAATATTGTTTCGGTGCATATTACCTCTGAAGTTGACTTGATTCCCTGGTTTAAATCAATGGATAAAAAAGATCTGTCTCATTTGCAAAATATCTACCTTGCATCAGAACCAAAGGCCGAGTATTACCCTTACCTGGAAAAACTGTCAGCTATAAGACCTGATGTCGGTTTGATTCTGACCGAGGATCTTATTGACCCAGAATACCCTACAGAAGATTACTTAGATCATTTTAAAATTTTAAATCCCCGTTACCTGATTGGTTTTTATTATTCTGCCGGAAAAAAACAATTGCTGGAAAAATTTAAGAATCTTGAATTGCTTTGGATAATGGTGACTCAGGAAGAACATACTGAACCTTTGCCGGCACTGCCAAAGTTAAAACAACTTTTTTTAACATTGTCCACAGAAGAAGGCCTGCCTGATGATTTTTTTATACACAACAGACAAATAGAAAAACTCATTATAATAGGTGCTGATTCCAGAGAATTTGATTTTAAATGTATTCGACATCTTAAAAAGCTTAAAGTATTTTCTGTCCTAAATATGGACAGTTTAATAAATTTTCAACTGATTAACAATCACCCGCACCTTGAATCCCTAAATCTTTGCCAATGTCACAATACCGGGCAGATTAACCTGGCACATCTCCGGTGGATTACATTTCCCCCTGAAGTTACACAAGAACAATTTGATAACTTTCTAAACACACACCCCCGCCTGGAAGTGGTGGAAATAAACAACAGGAATATAACAGATCTCCATCATCTGTCTGATTTACACAAACTGAAAGGATTGGTGGTTGCAGACACCGTAACAGATTTTGCCTCAATAAAATCGTTGAACCACCTGGCATTTTTTTCTTTACCAGCTTATTACCTTAGCAATACCTCATTAATGACTGAACTGCATCAAGCTTTGCCAGATACCCGTGTTGTTGCAAATGAAGGATTATGTATGGGATCGGGCTGGCTCCTGCTGCTGGTTCCAATAATATTGGCATTTCGGATGATTGACAAATTCAATTTTTAAAGTAAACCGACAATTCAGTGGTTGTAGAGAGTATAAAATATAAGATCAACCTGATTTCTACGGCTATCTTATGTAGCATTGGATTCCTTACATTTTCATGGTTTATGCCTTTTCGGTTTCCCTGGAAAATGGTTTCATTTGCAGCTCTGACACTCTCTGCTTTTCTTATCAGCCGGAATTTAAAAAACTGGAGGCAGGTTACCGGAACTTTAATGCCGGTAAAAATAGCTGTGTTATATACGGTTTCAGGAGCCCTTGCCGGACTTATTCTTGCGTTTGCCTACAGGAATTACCTCCACCAGGGCTTGCTCCCTCCTTCACTTCAATATTTTGCATTTACCGCCGCTTTAATTGGCAGTATGGAAGAACTTGTATTCAGGGGCTTTCTACAGGAATTTACCCGGCCGGTGGGAGTAACCTTTTCAATTCTCTTTAGCACATTATCGCATACCTTTTATAAATGCTTTCTGTTTATATCTCCTGCTGCAGGAAGCAGTACCGATATAGGATTCCTATTGCAATGGACTTTTGTCATAGGAATTATCTTTGCTATATCAAGACATATGACCAAAAGCATTTTGCCGGCGATGGGTGCACATACCGTATTCGATATCGTTGTCTATGGTAATTTCACAAGCCCTCCCTGGTGGATATGGTAAACAATTCACAAACACTGCCGGGTTTAAACAATCAACTATTTTCCGTTCCGAGCCTTCCAGCTTTCAATTGAAGTTTCATCTCCGTTATGGATTTGTGCAATACCTGTGATTTCACTGCCATCGATTCGACCGCTGAATATATACCTGTCGCCATTGGAAGGATGTTTTGCTGCAAAACTGATGCGGTCACCCGATAAATGACTCTCTTCCACCTGCAGTGAAGCATTGTCTGATTTAACTACCAGATCTACATCCTGAAACTGCTGGCTCACATTCATGGTGAACTTCTTGCCGTTGACCTGCCAGTTCCATGCGCCATCCACATCAGCAGGAATAACCCAGTAATAGATATTTGAATGGTTTACTTTAGCCTGTTCATCTGCCTTCCAATCGTTCATATTAAAACTGTGGGAAACGATACGGGTACCCGGATTAAGAGTTTCAAGAAGTTTTGGGCGCAGCTTCAGATTAACACTATTAAGCAGATACATTGTAATTACACTGGCCTGGCTGAAATCGGTTTCAAAAATATTGTCCTGAACAAACACTACTCTATCCTCTACCCCGGCTTCACGGGCATTCGCCTTTGCTTCACGAATACGTTGAGGATCGATATCAATTCCATGTCCAAATGCCCCACGTTTGGCAGCAGCAATTACGATTCGTCCATCACCTGAACCCAGGTCAACAACATAATCACCCGGACCAACATTGGCAACTTCAAGCATCTTTTCCACAACCTCGTTCGGTGTTGGAACATAAGGCACATCGCGCTGCTGTGCAGCAACAGCTTCAGGCATTACAAAAACAACAACCGATATCACCATCATTAGAAACATTCTCCGGTTCATGAAATAGCGATAATCCAAAGCAGAATTTTCTTTCATAGTAAAATGTGTTAAATTATTTAAGATATTAATAAAACATAAGAACAAACGTTCATGTACAATTTCATTTGTCCCTCCACTGCAAACCGGTATATAAACCAGTAAAAGGGCACAAGTTTAATCTGTATCAAATTTTATTACTTTAACCGGACAATTCTTTGCTGCTTCTTTAATTCCTTTTTCATAGGCTTCAAAAACAGCATCTTCTTCAATGTAGGCTTCTCCAAAATCATCCAGACCAAATACTTCAGGACATGCTTCATTGCAGAAACCGGCAGCTATGCATCCCTGCTCAATCCAAACATTTTTGATTGCCATATTCAACTTTTTCCAATCTTTAACCTTTTTACCTAAAATTTTGTTCACTTGAACCTGCTATACAGTAAGATTTAAACAATTGATTCAAAGCCGGGAGGCTTTAATACGAGAAGGCATACCTGCAGAATTTATTAATAAGCCGATTGTATACAATTAAAAACTTTATCCGGCAGTTCGACCACATTTATCATCGTCTCCATCAGATTTCTTCCGGCCAACATTCTGAAATATATATCATGCTCCAACTTATGTGAAAATATATGCTGAAGTGCAGCAAGTGTCGATTGTCTGCTATTTGTCAACAAATTATCATTAACCACAACCGGAGTAATTACTAATATCTCAATACGTATGCCTGAAACATGGTTTATATTATCGGATATAATTTTCCCGGCATGCCGGAATGCCTGCTCCGAAAACCGGTTGTTCTGTTTTTTATCAGGCTTGGAGAGTTGCCTTATTTTTAAATGATTTAATACCGCAACCGAAGTTATGAATACAATCATTTTAAGTAGTGATGATTTTTCCGCAGCCTTGATCAAACTTTCAGTGCATGTAATTACCGGAATATAAACTGACTGTGGCACCTGCAGATTCAGTTTATACGGTACTCCGCAATGAACAACTACATTACAATCTTCAAGAAATTCAGCCATCAGATATTCATTGTTCAAATCGAACCTGTATATCATAAGGTTTTCTCCTGCCTTTAATCCTGTTTTAATGATAGGTGGCTTTTTCGCGGCGGTGGGAATTTCCACAACCTTTACCTTATAGTTTTCAGAAAGAAACTTTAATGTTATATCGCAGCCTATAAAATCAAGGCCACCTATGATTCCTGCTGTCTTCATATTAAATTGTTTTATCAGGAAGCAAAAGTTGTAGCAGGCAATAAAGTCTTGAGATGAAACTTTTTCAATAAAAAACTAATACAAGTTACACATTAAAAACCGGAAGTAAAAACATTAATACAAATGGATTAATACAAATTCAAACTTCTGAACCTACATTTCAAAAAGATACCATACCTATAGTTAAAGACTCCTAAAACATCTTTATATATTTTTATATGCAAACCCGGCAGAATTTGTCAAATTGTTATTTAATTTTTTTATTTTCCAATTACAGGAATACATTTTCGTTTCATTTTGTCAAATATTTGCAAAAAAAACAATGTAGGTTAAAAAGCAAATAATAATGCATTTATTTTCAGGTTTATACTTGTCAGAAATTCATTGACCATCTGTTTGTAAATTGCTTGTGATTTTAAAACTTTATAATCGCCAACATGAAAAAATTATGCATTACATTGATTGGAATTTTTGCACTTACAGCCATTGCTGTTTCACAGGAGAACAAAATTCCGCTGATTGGCTCCAAAGCGCCATCGTTTACGCTTCAATCTACTGCCGGTCTGATAAATTTCCCGGAGGCATTTGGCAACAACTGGAAAATTTTATTCAGCCACCCACAGGACTTTACCCCGGTGTGTACCTCTGAGCTACTCGAACTTGCCTTTGCTCAAAAGGACTTTGATGAAATGGGAGTAAAAATAGCTGTTATTTCAGTCGATAATATAAAGGTACATAACGACTGGAAGTTACACCTGGAAGATTTGGACTACAAACAAAGAGGGAAACAAACCATTAATTTCCCCATTCTTGAGGACCTGAATGCCAAAGTTTCGCGGAAATATGGTATGCTTCATGAACCCGTAAGCACCAATCGCGACATCAGAGGTGTTTTTGTTATTGACGGACAAAATGTTATTCGTTCAGTAAGCTTCTATCCGATGGAAATAGGACGCAATATTGATGAGATTAAACGCATTGTACTGGCGTTAAAAACAACCGACGAACACAAAGTTTTAACACCGGCCAATTGGGCTTACGGGGATGATTTGCTGATGCCCTATTTTCCATTTTCGGCTTCACAATTAACTGTTAACCCGGAAATAAAAAATGATTTTTACAGTGTAGGTGATAGATTATGGTTTAAAAAGACACAAAAAAATGAACCATAGAACAGCAAAAAAGTTTATAGGATACCTGTTAAAAAAACTAAGGTGCCCATAAGCATCTTGTAAATCTTCTGGAAGGGCAATATAGGTATTCATCATACCTGGGCCATATCAAATTCGCATTAAATTCGCAAATAAGCGAATTTAATGCGAATTTGATATAAAGAAAGCCTGCAGATCAGAGGCCAACAACAACCATGTTATGCATCCGATTACCGGCAGACACCCTGTAATATTTTATGGCATAATAAAGTCCGAAAATTTTTCATCAATATGACGGTTAAACCAATTGTCGATGATTGACCTTTTAAAGCGCCACTCCTTTCCAAGCTTTGCCGCAGGAATTTTTCCGTTCTGTGCCCAGGTATATATGGTCTGTGGCTTTAATTTTAAATATTTCGCCACATCTTCCAATGTCATTATCTCATCCATAAATTCATTCAAAATAACGTTTTATACTGCTGTCGTTGCTTAATGAGCCTTCCTGGTACCGTTGTTCATATATATTTTTTTCCGTTGCCGGCTCTGTTTCATCATGAGGCGAAGTCAGTTGTTTTACAGAATAAATAACCGCTGTATAAAAGTTGCCTTCATATTTTCTGAATAGTTTATACTCCTCATTCTGGTTAAGTAAAAAGGGACGCAGGTTCCAGGCAAGCTGAATGCCAACGAACGCGAGGATGATAATCCATATTCTGAAAACTGTGACACCTGTGTGTGGATAAATGTTTTTTTTCTCACATGCATATTTCAAAGCATCTATCATCAGGCGCATTCCAAAAATGCCTGCAAAAATAAATATTGCCACATGCAGCAACTGAAGAAAATGATAATTACCTCCAGTGACCTGAAAAAGAATCACTACCGGAGCAAAAGACAGGGCAATAACAGAGGTGAGCACAAAACCGCTGAGTACAACAAACAGCATCTGCTTTAATGTCATTTTGGATCCAAGTACCTGTTGGATAACAAAAAATGAAGGAAAGCAAATGAGGATTGAACAGAGAAATAAAAAAATGACCTTCAGGCCCGAAGAGAATGACTGGAGCAAACTATGGTAACTGCCCATTACCATGCCATAAATAAAAGTCAATATGCAAATCACCAGAACTTGCTGAAGTACCATTTTCCCGGTATGTTTCTTGTCCTGATCTTCAAAGTAATCTTCAATATTCTGATACACTTTAAAAACTGAAAGAATTCCATTATTACGTTCCATAGATGTAGAATTTTGATTTTTAATAAAAGTTACAGTTTTTTTTCCAGATAATAATGTTTCATACTGTTTATTATTCTTTCTTATTGATTTTATCGTGTTTATCTATTATAATTTATATGATTATCAGCTATAATTATTTTTTGTTAAAACCTTGTTTTATTAAATTTTGTGCGGTCTTTAACAGCTGTATTCCAGTTGTTACTGACTAAAATTCAACCTGATGAAAAATCCTGTATCAAACAAATATCACAAATAGAGAAAGACAGAAGAATAAACCGAACAGCAACACTGCTCATTTTCAGAAAGTTTTGATTGCGTATTAAACCAACTCATCGTTCATTTCAGCAGGTTCTATCAACATGGGCAATGGTGTAAATAAAGTTAGTAGTTACGGTATTGTTACAGGACGGTGAATCATCAACTTTTTGTTTTCTTTTTGATTAAAACTTTTTCGATTTTATTTCCTTCAACCGCAGCAACTTCTATTATATGGTCCGGAAGCTCCAGTTTGTCACCAATCATTGGAGTTTTTCCCAGTTGATAATAAACATATCCAGCAACCGATGAGTATTCAATCTGTTCGAAATCGACAGAGAATCCTTCAATTAAATCAGAAAGCAACTCAACCGATGCCTCCCCATTCACAAGCACAGAGTCATCTTTATTCACAAGGATTTCCGGCTCATACTCCTCCCCCTCGTTTGGCACATTACCGACAATATGCTCCAGAATATCGTGTAAAGTAATGATGCCTTCAAGTACAGATTCATTATTTATTACGATGCACAGGTAGATTTTTTTCTTTTTGAAAACTTCAAGTATTTTTTGTGCAGAAGTATTTTCATTAACAACATAAGGTGCCATCATCAATTCATTTGCTTTAATGTTATCCCCGGAAGCAATTTTTTTAAAGTAGTCGCGCAGATATAAAACCCCCGTAAAGCTATCGATACTTCCACGACAACAAACCAGCTTTGTATGTCGGGCATTTAATATAGAATTCTTTATTCCGGCTTCTGTTTTGTTTAAGTCAAGCCATTCGACTTCTTCCCGGTGCGTCATTAAATGTCTGGCCTTTTTGTCAGAAAAGAAAAAAACCTTTTCATGGATAACATTCTGTTCCTGTTCAATAATACCCTGATTTGAAGCAATTTTCAGCATTTGTCTTAATTCTGCTTCTGTTATCTGTTCTGTTTGCTGTTCCACATTCAACAAAGAGTTTATGAAATTGGTAGATACTGCCAAGAGCTTAACAAAGGGAAAAAATAACTTACTAACAAAGAATATGGCAGGAGCAATTCTAAGTGCTATTTTTTCGGGATTACTTAATGCAATAGTTTTAGGTACCAGCTCACCTATTACTATTGAAACATATGTTATCAGAAAAACAGTCAGAACAAGTGAAATCTCTCTTGAAAACGGCCTTGTATATTTGAATG
>OBJA01002417.1_pt1 | contig 10807 bp, 9 predicted proteins | sample 1519751 | NCBI WGS metagenome assembly OBJA01 (sample SAMEA3881238, study PRJEB22517) | soil metagenome | biome: lake sediment; feature: soda lake sediment; material: sediment, water from around vicinity | place: India | collected 2013-12-23 | depth 3 m
ACTTCTTTCAATTCAGATGCTTCTGGAACGCCCCTCAAAAAGGGTGTGCAAATGTAAAAATATTATTTTAAAAATCTAATAATATACCAGCAAAAATAATTATTTATTTACTCCGAATCTTTTCCTTGTGTCTGCTAAGCTGTTTCTTCATTGCATCAAGAGCTAAATCAGTAGCTTCCTCAAACGAAGCTGCCTCTTTTTTAGCAAATAGAAATCCGTTAAGCGGGGTGGATATTTTTATTTCTGAAATCTTATTTTTAGGGGTTTCAGGCTTTAAAACTTTCAATGTTACTTCTGCATTAATTATTCCATCAAAAAAAGTATCGAGCTTGTTTACTTTTTTGTTTACGAAGTCAACCAGCTTCTGATCGGCATCGAAATGCACTGAATTAATTATTACTTCCATAGAAACATTTTTTAATTGCCCCTTGGGTGGGCTTGTTTATAAATAGAATGTAGCTTTTCGAAAGTGGTATGTGTGTAAACCTGGGTTGCAGTCAGATTAGAATGCCCCAGCAATTCTTTTACTGCATTTAAATCAGCTCCTTTATTTAATAAATGAGTAGCGTAAGAATGCCTCAGAACATGAGGGCTTTTTTGCTCTATGGAGGTTACCAGGCCCAGGTAACTATGTACTACCCTATATACCAACTTCATGTATACCGGCTTCCCCTTTTCTGTCACAAGCAACTCTCCGGGTAATAACTCAGATACATTTTTTCGAACCTCCATATATTGTTTCAACAACAGATTAACACTTCTTGGATAAGGTATAATCCGTTCCTTTTCCCTTTTTCCTTTTACCTTTAACAGACATTCTTTCATATCAATATCTCTTTCCTGCAACGTAACCAACTCGGCCAACCGAATACCTGTTCCATACAGAAGCAAGATAATCAACTTATCGCGAATTCCTTTAAAATCTTCTGAAAAAAAACCATTATCGAGCAGTTGATGCAGTCTGTTCTCTTCAACATACATCGGTAGTTTTTTCCGTACTTTAGGAAGGGTAATATTTATGGCTGGATTAACATCAACAACATCATTCTTCATTAAAAATCTGAAAAATGCCTTTAACGTTGAAATCTTCCTGTTTATGCTTTTGGGTGTATAATCCTGCTCCATCAGATAAACTATCCAGCTTCTGACAAACTTTGAATTGACCTTTTTAAAGTCAAATACCCCAATCGATTCTGTGCCAAAACACACAAACTGATCGAGGTCTTTCTTATATGCAACAACCGTATGAGAAGACATCCTCTTCTCATTGGTTAAATAGTTTATAAAAGATTCCTGATAATCCATTCATTAATTTTACTCACACCAGGAACCTAAAATTGATTAATCTTCCTGGCGTTGTAACTTCTCTATATAAGCAGCTTTTTTTACTTCTTCTCTTCTTTTAATTGAAGGTTTTGTAAATTTCTGCCGCTCACGCAACTCTTTAATAACCCCTGTTTTTTCAAACTTCCTTTTGAACCTTTTGAGGGCTCTTTCAATATTTTCCCCCTCCTTTACCGGAATAATTATCATCTTCTACGTGTTTTAAAATTTGAGGCGCAAATGTAGAAATTATTCACAGCAAATCAAATTTAAATGAAAAAAATAAAAGTTCCTATCTGGTTTTATCGTTTTAATCTTTTTTAACGGCAGGTAAAATAAGGACTCACGTGATTGTATGTTGTTGAATCTACCACACCATTTTCAATCAGTTCTTCGCTGCTGTGATATGGCCCGTGTAACTGACGGTAATTAAGAATTGAATTCACCTGCTCTTTATTCAGATAAGGATGCCGGATTAAATCAGCATACTCTGCAAAATTCAATCGTAACTTTTTAACCATTGCCGTATCAACAACTAACTTGTCTCTAATTTTATAAAATGTCTCTTCAGGAAAACCATATACTTCAAGCAGCTGGTTTACTGAATAAAATCCTCCAAGAAGATTCCGGTACTTAACAATCCGGGATGCATAAACCGGCCCAATCCCTTGCATCAGAATCAATACTGAGGAATCCGCAGAATTCAATTCGGTCATTTTTACCGGCTCCAATTCATTCCTGTAATTTTCAGACGAAGATTCATCTGTCTGAATGTGTTTTTCAACTGAATTAAAAAAAGCCGAATCAATACCATAAATCTTTAATAGATCTTCCCGCTTAAAAAAGACCCCGCCTTTATTACGATATTTAATAATGTTTGACACCTGCAAATCATTAAATCCAAAATACATTAATGATTCTGCCCTTGCAGTATTGGGATTAAAAAAACCTTTAACCGTCCCTGTCTGAGGATTATCTGTACCAACAGCCTTAGTCTCCGTCTTACCCTGAAAAATCAAATAAGGTCTTATGAGTTCAAAGATGCTGTCATTAATGCCATATATTTTTTTCATGTCAGCAGCCTTCGTAAATTTACCTCCTGAGTCCCTGTATTTGGCAATGTTCTTTTTGGCAAATTCCGGTATTGATAAAGAGTCGAGCTGTTCGGATGTAACTAAATTGGGATCGAAATAAAAGAATTTCTCCTGCCTGGCTGATATAAAATTTCTATTATCCCATTTTTCGATCTCCTGGATCCATTCCGAATAATCGACACGAGGGATAAGGTCAACCTGATAGACCACAATATGTCCGAAAATCGCCAGAACTACAAGTACAACAAGAACCAGTACCCCATGTCTGTCCTTCTTCATAAAATAGCAATATTCTTTAAGCACCTGCCTAAAGTTATTTCGCATAATCTTTTCTATTATGATGGGTTAATAAAAGATCGAACTATAACACAAGTTAGAAATTTTGAGCAGATATTCAAAAAAAAGGCCAATGCAAAATAGGTTTAAACTATGCCTCTGACAAAAAATGTAGCAATGGTAACAATACCTATTGCTACAGGTGCTATGTAGCGAATAATGAAAAAAACGACTTTAAACAAATATGACTTTATAGTTCCTTCATTGCTGATCTCTAAGATAAACTCTGATTTACCTAATTTCCAACCTACAAACACAACTATAAAGAGCGCCCCAAAAGTCAGAAGAATATTTGCGGAGGTATAATCCAGTATCCCAAATATTGTTTTCCCAAAAATTGTAAAACCACTCAGTTCCCCAAACGACAAAGTAGCCAAAACTCCTAACATTGTAATAGATACTGCAGCAATGGCTGTGGCTGATTTTCGTGAAAGGCGTAATTCTTCTTTTAACCAGGCAACTACTACCTCAAGCACTGATATTGTAGAGGTAAGGGCAGCTACACTTAACAGCGCAAAGAAAATAACAGCCAGGATACTTCCTCCCGGAATTGATTTAAATACATCAGGCAGTACTTCGAAAACAAGGCCGGGCCCTGCCGACAATTCAGAAACAGTAATATCTGAAAGGGCAAATATAGCAGGCACTACCATGAGGCTTGAAAGAATTGCTATAAATGTGTCGGTAAAAGCTACCTGGGTAGTGGTAGCGAGCAGATTGTTATCTTTGGGTATATAAGAGCCATAAGTAATCAAAGTTCCCATGCCAATACTGAGGGAAAATGCAGCCTGACCAAGAGCCATTAAAACCGTTCGAAAATTCACCACCGACCAGTCGGGCAAAAACAGGTAATTTATTCCCTGCATTGCACCGTTCAATGTTATTGAACGAAGGGCAAGGAGCATTATCAGGAATACCAACACAGGCATTAAAACCTTTGTGAATTTCTCAATACCTTTTTTTATCCCCGCATAAACAACAACCGCGGTAATTAACATCACTACCAGTTGCCATATCAGTGGCCGGTAAGTACCTGAGCTGAACTCCGAAAAATTCTTTTCCATGTTCTCTGCCATCAGCAACTTTCCGGTACCTGCCTGGTAGAAATATTCCAGGGTCCACCCTGCCACAGTGCTGTAAAATGCGAGTATGGCAAATGCAGTTAATATACCCATAAAACCCACCAAAAACCATGGAGTATTTGGTGCAAGTTTTTTAAAAGAGCCAAAAGCATTCAGCTGCGCTTTTCTACCGATTGCGAACTCCGACATCATCACAGGAATACCTATAAGCAACACAAATCCAATGTAGAGTAACAGAAATGCGCCTCCCCCATTTTGTGTGGTAACAAGTGGAAACCGCCATATATTTCCTAAACCGACAGCGGATCCAGCTGCTGCTGCAACTACTCCAAACCTTGAACCAAAAGAATCCCGCACCAAAGGAAGGTTAGCCATAATTACCCGATATTACAATGATGGTAAAAGTTAATTAATTCTTTCAAACTGTTATAAAAAGGTGCTAAAAATGCAAAAAATAATTTAACCTGCAGGGAATTGCTTTTAAAAATACAGCATTTATTAAAATGGATATCCAATTGCAAAAGAGAAATTGAAATCATCGCCTTTAATCCTTCTATGGCCAGGTATCCATCCATTGTATTCTGCCTGGGAAGGATCCCGTAATTTCATACCAACATCCAGCCGGAAAATAAAGTAACTGAAATCAAACCGGAATCCTGTGCCGGCACCAAGAGCGAACTGCCTGTAAAATTCATTCAACCGGAATTGTGCACCTGGGCGGTTATCTTTTTCATTTATCGCCCATATATTGCCTGCATCAGCAAAAAGTGCCCCTTCCAGAAAGCCAATCAGTTTAAAACGATATTCAAGGTTTGCTTCAATCTTAATATCGGACGACTGGTTAGGATAAGAATTGGCAGGCATACGATAAGTTCCCGGCCCCAGTGATCGAACCTGCCACGCCCTAACACCATTTGCACCTCCCGAGAAATATTTTTTCTCAAAAGGTAAAACATCAAAATTACCATAAGGTAAACCGGCGCCTAAAAATGCCCTGGCTACCACAGTATTATATCGGTCGATTATGTGTCCGTACCTGAATTCAATATCAGACTTAACATATTGGGCAAAACGCGTATTCAATAGGGTATAATATTCCGACAATCCCAGCCCAAGTGTATCCACAGCCTGTGTAAGGGGTCGGTTGAATGCCTCGGAAAGCAGATAAAGTGAATTGCCCGCTGATTCCACATTGAATCGCAGGTAAGTATAGTTTCTAAGCAAGCCCAGTCTTTGCGTATTATAAATAAAGGAATAATTGGTCGACAAAATCAAGTGATCCGTAAAACTGCTCTTGATGTACAAATCCTTGATCAGATTAATGAAGCCCGGATCAAACTGGTAAAGCCTTACCATATTGAAATCAACTACATTCCACAAATGCTTACGATTTTCGGTGGTCATCCAGTCATATCCAAACTTAAAATTGGAAATTGTACGTGTGTATTCAGGCCTTCGCTGGTAATTATGTCCAACCGAAAGAACTGTTTTAGGCAAAAAATCGCGAAAAGCAGTTACCAGCACCGAGGGTCCCAGAATTTTGGGGAAGGTAAGGCTTGCTTCGGTTCCAATTTCCCGGGTATTAAAGTGTTCGGTATTGTTTTCCAGCACTCTTTGCTGACGCTCCATAGCACCTTTAACATTAACCTGGAAAACTTCAGCTCCCCTGAACATATTCCTGTGCTTGTAATTTATATTACCTGCTATACCCATATTTCCGGAAGTATTGGTACCTTCTATATCAAATGTTAAAGCCTGTTTACTTAAAGGGGCCAGACGGATATTACAATCCAGCAGATTTGAATCAGGATGTGCAGCAGGCGGTGTAAACTGGATATCGATGAAACGAAATTGCCTAAGGCGTGTAAACGCATCAAAAGTATGACGTGCATCGTTGATGCGGTACAACGAACCATGTTCCATCTGTAACAGGCTTCTGAACAAGCCGGCACGATACTGAATTTCACGACTGGAAAGCAGCGTGTGATTATCCCACCTGATGGTATCATACCTGCCGAAAGCAGAATGTTCAGCAGCAGCAGGCACAGAACCGGGTAAAACGGTAATGTAAAAATGATTCAGGTAATGAGGCACAAACCTCTTGGGTTGTTGCCCGTCAGGATTCATCCCTATAAATAAATCCAGAATAATCTCCCTTTCATACTTGCTGCTGTCGGCCAGATAACTAACTTCATCATTTGAAAAATAAAAGTACCCCCGGTTTTTAAAATGATTTACAATCCGGGAACGCTGGTTTTCCAGCAGGTTAAAATCGAATGGGGTACCTGGGCTGATGTGTGTATTAAGAGAATCGGCATAAAAGAGATCTTTGATCGATGAATCACCAATATGAAAATTTACTTCCCTGATTTTATACTGTTCACCCGTAGTTATTTTAAATGTGACGTGGGCCTTTTGTTTTCTCTCCCTCAAAAGAACCTCACTTTCCACATTTGCCCTGAAGAACCCACGGTTACCAAGGTATTGTTTCAGGCGATCTTCTGATGCACTTATTAATGCCTCATTTAAAATCTCAGGCGGCTCACCTATTTTCTTTAACCAACTTTCAGATTTACGTTTTGAAGATAAGTTATAAAGCCATAGATGAAATTTAACAAAGCCAAGAATTTTGTAATTTTCTTTTTGCCTCACATGCAGTCTTGCTTCATCCTTGCTTATTTTAGGGTTGTCGATCTCTAACTCTACCTTATTCAGCAGATAACTTCCTTCAGGAACATATTTCACCGGTGAACAGGCGATAAAAAAAACAGCTGAAACAATTACTGTCAGTTTTTTTAGACCAAAGAGATATAATTTCTTCTGAATTCCCAAAATTCCCCCCAATTTTAATTTCAGCAAAAATAATCAACAGTTTTAGAAGGAAACTGTAAATTTGAAACATTATTGTCAGGATATATTGCTCATGATTGGAAAGAAGAAGATAAATGAAATTAAAGCGCTGGCTCAAAAAAAATTCCGGCACACAAACGGGCTTTTTTTAATTGAAGGAGACAAGACAATCCTGGAGGTTTTAGCCTCAAGGTTTCAAATAAAAGAACTTTTTGCTACCGAAACGTTTATCAGGCAACACAATAAAAAATTGAAGAAAGTTGAAAACATCATTGAAACATCCTATAACGAAATTAAGAGAGCCAGCCTGCTTAAGAATCCTCAGCAAAGCCTGGCAATTTGTTATATGCCCATAGAAGAACAGCTTCCTTCCGGAATTTCGGGCATATCTTTTTATCTCGACGGCATACAAGATCCTGGCAATCTTGGTACCATCCTTCGCACAGCCGATTGGTTTGGCATGGAATATCTTTTTTGTTCCCCCGACACTGCAGACCTTTACAATCCCAAAGTTATACAATCAAGTATGGGTTCATTCTGCCGGGTAAAAACAATCTACATGCCTTTTGATAAAATCGCCACCCTATCTGCCCGGCAAAACATTCAGTTGTTTGGAACCTTTATGAACGGGATGAACATATATTCAGCAAAATTACCCCGGCATGGAATAATTGTATTGGGAAATGAAGGAAACGGAATACGAAGGGAGGTTGAAGAAAAGATTGAAATTAAATTGAATATTCCTTCATTTAAATCAGGTACAGACCAGCCTGAATCTTTAAATGTGGCCGTAGCTGCGGCCGTCATTGCTAGTGAGTTTATGCGCCGGGTTTCTCAGCAACATGCTATTCAAAATGAAAGCTAAGAGTGAAAATATTGGATCGTAAATTTTTAATAGCCTGCGAATAATAAGGTCTTTGATTAACTCCCGGCGGTTCACCTATTTGATTATTGAGGCCAAAGCTCATCTTTGCTTCCACCGAAAACCTGAAAAAGGTAAAGTAGTGATCCCATCCTGCTCCTACTTCAGCATAAAAACTTCCATTCTGAAGTTTAACCAAATCATCTCTGCTGGAACGGTTGATATTATACCGGTAAGCCGGTCCGAAAACCAGGTATGGCCGGTCATTATTTATTCTTCGGGCTTTATACTTTATCAGCAGGGGAAAATCAAGAAATGTTGATTTAATGGAATAATATTGCATAGGCGTTGTGATACCGCTTTCGAAAACCGGGTAATTGTAAGCAAGCTGACGTTCACCAAAAGACAACCCCGGTAAAAACCTCAGATTCAAATCCTGACTCAGCCTCAGGCTGGAAACAATTCCAACGGTAAACCCCGGAATTAATCCTGCAACATCAGCCCTGACATTATGCTCCCCGGTAATTAGTTCCTCATCACCATATACTGGAGGAAACTCTCTAAACTCAGGATTGGCACCTATAGGATTGTAATGAACAATTCCAAAATCAAGTGTATTTAGCCCAAGGGTAAATCCAAAATGAATCAACTTGTCATCGAAGGTTGTCATATGATTAACCTTCTGCTTTTGTGCAAAAACAGACAAGGCCATGACCAAGAACAACAAAGCAGATAAAACCTTTTTCATCAGTATTGATTCACCGTATTCAAATCACAAAACAAATAAAATCATAATTTATTGTTTCAGAACCCGATTTTCTCTTTTTGTGCTTTATATATTGTTGCAATTCCACCTGTTAATTGTTTGGATGAACAATTAACAAAACCAGCGCTGTTCAAAACATTAATAAAGTCATTACCATCAGGAAATGATTCAACCGATTCGGGCAGGTATGAATAAGCCCTGTGGTTCTTAGAAATTCTTCTGCCCAGCCAGGGTAATACTTTTTTAAAGTAAAAAAAATACAGGCTTCCAAAAAACTTATTTTGTGGCCGGGAGAATTCAAGGACAATAAATTCAGCTCCGGGTCTGAGAACCCTATGTATTTCGGTCAGCCCCAGCAAAAGGTTTTCAAAATTTCTGACCCCAAAACCTACAATAGCAGCATCGAATGAATCATTCTTAAAAGGCAGCGATTCAGAATCTGCCTTCTGTAATTCAATAATATGAGCAAGTCCTTTTTTATGAACTTTTTCCCTTCCAACCTTTAGCATTCCCTCAGACAGATCAATTCCTGTAACCTTTTCAGGATTAAGCCTGGTTGCAGCAATTGCAAAATCAGCAGTTCCTGTGGCCACATCCAAAATAAAATGTGGCCCCAAGGGTTTCAACATACTGATGGCTTTTCTTCTCCAGAGCTTGTCGATATTTGCCGATAGCAAGTGATTAAGAAAATCGTATCGTGACGAAATCTGATCGAACATTTCCTCAACCTGCCCTTTTTTACTCAGATTTGAATCTCGAAAAGGAACTGTCGTCATATACTACACCGCAGGGGTCATTTTATCAATAAAACCAAATGACTTGTCATCAATGCGAATTTCTCCTTTGGTGATATGACCAAGTGTAAAAAAAGGATATTTCCTGTCGGTCATAAAATCAACAAAATCATCTTCCTGTTTTGGATCCACCTCCAGCAAAATTCTTCCCATTGCTTCCCCGAAAAGGAAAGAATCATTTCGTGTTTCTGCATCAGTAGTTATATCAAATCCCAATCCACTTGGTATAGCAGCCCTCAGCAGGGTAAAAAACAATCCTCCTTTACCAACAGGGCTGGCACTTCTAACCAGGTTTAAATCGTGCAGTTCATGCAAAGCCTGTTGTACCTTAAGTTCTTCATCAATTGAAAATACGGGCAACGGAGAATCTGCAACTCCATGATAAAACTCCAGGTATTCCGACGAACCTAAATCATCAATCGATCTGCCCATCATAAAAATATTGCCACCTTTTTCTTTAAAGGCATGGGTAACGATTCTGTTTTTATCCTTGACTGTACCAACCAAACTGATGATTAAGGTTGGAAGCACCGGCCCATGTCCTGTAAAGTAATCAAATCTTACTTTCTTGTCCGATATCTTAAGGTTGAACTTTGCAGCTGCATTTTCCAATCCCAGCTTGGATCCAGAGGCAATGTACTGCCCATTGGGATCAGCAAAATTAATATGATATAAAAAAGCACTTATAGCCACAGGCTTTGCTCCTATACATAACATCTTCCTTGCAGCCCGTGAAATAAGTATTTCAGTTGCTTTTTGAGGATCATTCTGCAAATGATGATGAAAGGCATGGGTGCTTATGGCAAGGCTTGTACCGGAATTATCAAGATCAAACAAACCAATTTCTTCATTGTCACCATCGCCAATAGATTCGGGAGAAATGCCCGATTCTTTAAAATCATTGAAATAATTGATACTCGACAAATTGGGATTAACCATAAGTGAATAAATAATATTGCCGATATCTGTTGGTTCCGGTATAGATTCGATGGTAAATTCCTGTTCTCGTTGTATTATATCTTTCATACAATTAATATTACAATAGATTAACGCAAAAACAAAGGTAATTAAGTAAAGGATTTATCCAAAAATTAGCTATTTTTTTTAATTTCGGACGAGGATAAAAACACTACTATATGAAAAAAACAGTTTTAATAACAGGCGCCACATCAGGGATTGGCCAGGCCACTGCAATTTTATTGGCAAAAAAAGAATTTAATTTAATTCTTACAGGCAGGCGTAACGAAAGGCTACTGAAATTAAAAAGCCAACTTGAGAAAGAAACAGACGCCAAAATTATTACCCTGAATTTCGACATCCGCGATCAGCAGGCCACAAAAACGGCAATAGCTGGGCTACCTGACCAATGGCAGCAAATTGATATACTTATAAATAATGCCGGACTGGCGGCCGGATTGAGTGGAGTTAATGACGGCCTTACTGACGACTGGGAACAAATGATCGACACCAATATCAAAGGATTGCTTTATATATCGCGGATAGTTTCGGAAAAAATGATTCAATCAGGCAGCGGGCACATCGTGAATATTTCATCAATTGCAGGTAAAGAAACTTATCCGATGGGGAATGTATATTGTGCTACAAAACATGCAGTGCAGGCATTAACGAAAGGCATGCGGCTGGACTTTTTAAAATACAGGATTAAAGTTTCTTCAGTTTGCCCGGGAGCAGTCAATACA
>OBJA01002418.1_pt1 | contig 10801 bp, 12 predicted proteins | sample 1519751 | NCBI WGS metagenome assembly OBJA01 (sample SAMEA3881238, study PRJEB22517) | soil metagenome | biome: lake sediment; feature: soda lake sediment; material: sediment, water from around vicinity | place: India | collected 2013-12-23 | depth 3 m
TTTTAATTATCTGTGTAAATTTGTGGATAGTTCCACGTGGGTTACTTTGGGCCACTGGAAGTCATGACAGAGGTACACAAGACGTACTTGTACGTACTCTTGCGGTATTTGCTCCAAGCTGTATTGCAGCTTGGAAAAAGTTGTAAGAAATTATTGCTTTTAAAGAATTTTTTAATAAGTTTGCGCCGAGGAAATATCAAATAAAGCATGGCACTAAAATAAAATTTAGATATTAGTTTGCATAAATAAACATTTAACATATGTGAATATTAATGAATACATCAACTGAATTCAAATTAGATGACGCATCACACGTATATCGGGGATATCGGAAGCAATGTTTATTTATTCTGCATACAATATTGATGAGTGGCAAAGAAAACATATATTTGCCAGAGGGAATTGAAGACTTTTCAGTAGAAAACAATGGTAGAATTGAATATATCTATCAAATAAAAGACATCACTAAATCTTTAAAGCTGTCTGATATCTCATCACCCAATAAAAAATTATTCATTGCAAGAGTGTTGAATTATAAAAGAGATTTTCCGCATGCAAAGATTAAACTAATCCATTTTGGAGAACTTGGCTCAGAGTTAAAAAATCTTAAATCAGATAAAAAAGTCCTAAACAATATTGTCCAAAAAATTTGCTCAAATGAAAAATGTACACTTAATGAAGCTCTAAATGTTTTGGATTCATTAGAGTTCGAAAAAGTTATTGAGTACGACCTCGAAAAAGATATAACAAAAATACTTCAAGAATCAAAATTAGGCATAGATATTCCAGCTTCTTTCGATCTGTTTATGTGGTGGATTTTCAAAGAATCCGAAAGACGCGGTTCTATCTCCCAAAACAACTTGCTTCACCGAATAGAAATGATTGGTGGTTTCCTTCGAGAACGAGCATTACACCATGAGTGGTTAGACTCTTTAATTCCATTTACAAATCTTGTAAAGTCTAAAACTTGGGATATAGAAAGAGCACGTGAAAGTTACGCACAAGGTATCTCTGCAGATATTACCCACATTACAAATGGTTTTGATATTGTTAGAACCAATAAAAACAATAATATAGCCAAGCTCTTTAATAAAACAAATATAGTTGTAATAAAAGGTGCTTCTGGACAAGGAAAAACTTCTCTCGCACTGCGATATTTTTATGACAATTTACCAGTAGAAATATCATATAAAGTTAGTGAGCCTCAAAATCGTTCTCAATCAAATAGAATTGCTGAAGCAATCGTAGCACACCATACATCATTTCAATTACCACTTTATTTGTATTATGATGTCGAAATGAATGATGAATATTGGACATATTTTCTTAAACGTTTAGCTGGGTTGAAAGACATCTACCTTCTGGTTACAATAAGAAGTGAAGACTGGCAAAGGAATGCACATAAAATAGAAAATTTGATCGAATACAAATTATTAAATCTAAACTTTGAGAAAGATGAAGCATTTGAAATATACAAAAGGTTAAATACCACACATTTTCTTGATTTTGAAACAAGTTGGAAAGAATTTGGGCAAACTGGACCTTTGTTAGAATTTGTATATATGCTTAGATTTGGTGAAAGACTTGAAACGCGCCTTGCTACACAAATTAATAGGATAAAAGCAGCAGCGAATAGTTCCAATAATTACAACGAAATAAAGCTATTACAAACTGTTGCTATTGTGGCAAGCACCGGAGCAAAAATAAATCCATTATGCATTCCATACATAAAATCTATTCCCGCACCTGATGTAATATTTAACAAATTTTACGATGAATATTTCATTCAGCGCTCTTCAGACGGGTTACTAATTGAAGGATTGCACCCAGTCAGGTCAAAAATAATAGAAAAATTACTATTTGATAACTCATTTTTCCCTTGGTCGCAATATTTCCAAGATGCTATCCCTGCTGTTGTAGAAGATGATTTGGAGTTATTTCTTCATGCAGTATTTTTGAGAAGAACTTCTCAAGATGTTGATAAAATTTTAGAGTTTCTAAATACTTTTTCTCCAAAAACGTGGCAAGGTCTAAAGGGTTGTATAAATTCTCTATTATGGTTAGGTATAAAAAAATATGCTGACGCGAACAGAGTACTTGCCGATGAGTTAATTCTTAACCATCCAACAATAGATGTCTGGTTAGCATTCGATGTTGATATCTGTAGGCAAAATCCTGAATACAAGAGTGGAATAAAAGAAACTTTCAGAAATTATGCGCCAAAAGCCATTGAAATAATTAATGATATTGAAAACCGACAAAGTTCTCACGAAGATGTTTTAAAGCCTGTTAAAGAGTGGTTTAATCACTTACCCACATATCCCATGAAACCAAGCAACGAAAATGAATGCACTTCTTGTGCAAGTGCTTTGTTTTGGACTGGATTCCTGTGTTGTAAAGATAGGCTAAATACTATAACCGACATTTCTGATTTTCCAGACTTTAGCAACCTTGGTATTGATACTATTGCAGATTGTTGTTTAGGTTTTTACTATTTCAAGGAGACAGAATATTTTAATTTACATGATAATTATTCTCAAATTATTGAAACTTATCTCTCAAGAGAATATGGTATTTATGGCTTAATTAAATCAGGAGATAATATCAGCGCAGACTACATTGTTCCGTTTGAAGATGATACTAATTTGCGAACTTCAAAAGAAATTAATAATCATGATAAAAGTATGGCAATAATCCATATTTTAAGAAAACTATATCCAGATAAAACAACATATATTGTAAACGGGCACGGCCACCGGTTTATACCAAAATTGTTAGCAATACCTGAAGAGTATTCACACGATGAAACACAAAAAAATATAAATAAAACCTATCTGCCACTTCAATCATTGACTAATTTAAACCACATTTTCATTTCCTTAATCAGGTATAAATACAGGTTATCTACATGGTATGACTATGCAATTATGGTGATTGAAATTCGTAAAAATATCGTTTCACTTTTCAGATCATTAACGATGTATCTCAAAATAATTCTAAAAAATAAAAAACCTTTCAGAATTTCAGATGAGATTGTTACTCTTTATGAGAAATGTATATTTCTATTACAGAATCCGCCAAAATATCCTAAATGTGCCGTAGATGAATATGGATATTATGACGAATCTTCGGAAGAAAACCAATATAATGATAAAGATAAGATAGTAAATAATAAAAAGACAGTTACAAATGATTTATTCAAAGACTTCTCAACAAAGTTTTTCAGTTCTTTGAGTAATTCATTAAATCATTTCACATCGTTCTTACAAGGTAACGATACAAACCCACTATTCCTTCACAATTTAGTTGATTCTTGTAGAATCCTTGAAAAATACCAAATCGAATTTAACCAATTATTTAAGCACTATAACATAAGCCAATTATTTGATCTGGAAAATAGTGAGTCCATTGCATACCGACAGTTTTTTACATTATGCTATTACAAAGCATTTAAATCGTATGTCACTTTCAAAACTATTGATAGGTGTGTCAATTTTGTAATGGTTAGGTTTCCTAATGATTTCATTTCTAAGCTTAGTTTAAAACTGAAAGGCAAAGATATATCGTATAGTATACATACAGACTTAAACTATCCAGAGAAATCAATTTGGATTATTATCAATATAAACGATACAATTTTAAACGTAATTGATGATGCTGTATCAACATTTAATGAAATGTTAAATATCCCTGTAGTACACGATGCATTTATGGAAGTCAGTAATACGTATAACCATAATATGTTAAACTTTTTATTTAAGCTTCATTTTGACTCAGTTTATCTTCTATATACATATTCCAACAAGCAACTCCTCCCTGGTTGTAAAAAAGCAAGTGCATTGTCAGCTATCAATGGCCAATGCAATTTTTACGATATGGAGATTCCCTCGACGGTAGATATTACTCGGTTTAATATATCGCAATATCCGAACTCAATCTTCGAAGAAACTAACAAATTCGTAAATAGCTTTAACAATCTTCGGTTTACGCTTGAACATCTTACAGAACTTTTTGCGACTGAGTCATTTGAAGATAGTTCTTCACCGTGGCTAACAGAATATTGTATCCCTATAGCTACTTCGCTCGGCGTAAAGCTACAAGACTTTATAGATTCAATCGTAAATATCCAATCAAAATATTCAAATGAGATTGAACAATACCCTGTTCTCACACAAGCCTACGCTGAATTTATCGTTGTATACAAACAGTTTTTTCCTGATCCAAACCAAGAAACTGATGGGGCTTTCGAAGCAAAAATAAATAACGATATAATATCAGCATGGTGCAAAAGATTAGAAGAACATTCCACTGAAGTAATTATGCTATATATTGTTCTAAGAATCGCAACTTTAAACTTTAAATGAGCATATGTCATAAGGAAAATTCGGTTATACAAATATGATATATGTGCCATGGAGAAAAATTAAAATCGGCGCAAAAATAAATTAAACTATGGTAATAAAGCAAAAACAACATACAACAGCCCCAAGTTCTAATAGTCAAGGCCCTACTAAAACTTTGGGCCGCCCGTTGCATGCAATTAACCCGCTGCAATTGGTGTAGGTGGCGCAAGAAAAAAACAAGAGTAAAGCCGCCCCGTCCTGGGGCTCCAATAACACGAACAAAATTAAAAGTTGGTCCATATGCAATATCCAAGTAATCTTTTTAATTATAAAGATAAACAAAAGAAGTTAATGTTTGAGTTTGTTTGTCATCATTTTTTTAACTTTGATGATGATACTTTCGATGGATTTTGCAATTATTATGAAGAAAGTAACGGGAAGGGTAGTTTAAAATATTTAATTAGAACCTATGGAAAATGGAAATCCGGTGAAGTTAAAATGTCTACAAACACATGTTTAAACATCCTTGAATGTGTTCCAAAGTTCATGTCAAAACCGCAGCAATTTGAGTTACTGTCCTTCCATATTCCTGATTTTTATGCGTACGTATTCCAAGATGATAGCAAAACTTATGGGTTGAGTGAAATAGATAAATGTTATAATCTATACTTTAGTCGCGTATCTGAATATTCATTAAAATTAGAATGGTTTGTATCAGGAATATTTTCTGAAGAGGAGATTAATGAATTTCATCATGTTTTAAAATACGCAATCCAGTATAGTTTAACACTGTCTTATGAAGGATTAAAATCTGATCTATCGTTATTAAAGCATTTCTCTGGGATTGATGCCGCCTTTGATATAAAATATGAGGTACAATTACTAGGTAAAAAGTTTGTTGTTGATAAACTAAATGTAAATCTATCTTACAAGTGCCCTAAAATATCAGAGCCTAAAATTGTAAGTTCGTTTCGAGATGAATTTCAAAAGTTCCATTTGAATAAGATTGTAGAATTTACCAACGAATTGCATAAACGTGAAATAAAACACGGTGCCATAATTAAGGATATTGCTTCAATAAAGAGTATGTTAAATACTATTGCCAACAAGAGCACTTTTGATTGTGAAAATAGCTATGAAGGCAAAGGAGGTTTGCTTTATGTTAACATTGTAAAGAAAAATAAGTTTTCTTTAGTTATGTCAATTATAAAAAGCCTACTTATATCTTTACTTATTACAACAGGAGTTGTTGCTTTAACTATTTATTTAGGAACAATAGGCACAGGACTATTATTTCCAAGCATTTCCTTTGGAATATTTATTCTTATATTTACATGGACATTCTTTTGGGGAACAATTGCGGAGCTAAAAGATTATGAGCGAAAAAGGCTTACAGCGTTTACCTAGTCAGCAATTTCATTTACCTGTTGGATTTGACAAATTATCAGAGCAAGAACAAAAAGCACTGATAATGAAGCTACAGGAGCAAGACATAGAGCTAAGAAAAATGGCAGGTGAAAAATTAATTAAAAGCCAAATGGCTGAACATGATATGGCCGTCGTATCTGAAACTGTTGAAAATTTAAGTGCTGAAAAGAAAGTTTATAGTATTAAGCAAGAAATTGAAACAGGATCAGGGAAAGTAAATGTAAATATCAAAGGTGGTGATACAAAATTCATAATTCCAATTATGATAGTAATAGCACTTGGTATAATTGGGTTGGTCGCTTTATTCATTTCCCGATAATGGGAGAGTTTAATCTTCTGAGCCGTCCATGGCTCAGAAGAGGGAGAAGAGCGCGCCACAGAAAGGAAATCTATGGTGGGCAGCGGGTTAACAGCATGCAACAGCGCCAGCACGCCATACCAGCAGTAAAGCTTCGGAGACTCCGCATTACTGCTGGTACAGCGTGCGAGTGGCGCGGAACGTTGTTTGCAAAAAAATTTATTCCATGGCCTTTTTACCCCACATCGTGTGGGGGAGAATAAAAAACTTATTGAATTGCAAAATGAAACCATTTATTTAATAAGGAGTAAAAATGGTTGTAGGTATTATAATAGCAATCTTTATACTAATAATTATTCCTATTGTCTTGAAGATTAATCAAAGAAAACAGGTACGTAAACAGAAAAATGATCCTAATTATAGGGTTACAAAGTGGTTATTTCTTTGGTTACTGACAAGAAGCCAGTCGGAGGACAAAAATGAATTGTTGGATTTATGTAAGAAGCTAATTGAAGAGCATTTCAAAACTAATGAATCTATCAATGAATTGAAAAATGAGTTACACAAATATCAAGAAAGTTCTGAAAATGATCTCGATAAATATTTTTCTTTTGAAATTCGGATGCTTGAAAATTTAAAAGAATATGCGAAAGTTAGATATTCAAACAAGGAAAAAGAAACAATTATTAAATCTCTAATTGCAATAGCAATGTTTGACAACAAATTAGACGAAGGAGAAATTGGTTTTATTTCAAAAGTGTCTGAAATGCTTGAATATAGTAAGGCTAATTTGGAAAACAATTTTAAAGAAGTCTATGGAGCACTTATAGAATCTGACCCCAAATAATAATTATTACGTAGGTTAATTAGATCTTTTAAAAACGTTTTATCTTATAGGAAAAACATGAAGTCGCCTCGACAATTATTCCCGAAAATGCCTGCTGAAGTGCACGAGTTGTGGATGGATCCACTGTTAATTGGGAGAGAATGGAATTTTGATTCTGTTTATGAATCAACACAAAACACAGATTGGTATAGGCTTTTTGCAAAACATTCCTTAATCGAGATCTCATCATTGACATGGCACAAAGCAAATCTTCAGTTTTCATCTTCGATGTTAACATGCATGTCCCGCAAAACAGTTGAATTAATTCTGAATGCACACCTTGGCGGGGAAAACAATGTGGTTAGACGTATTGAAGGTAGTCTCGAAAAATTTGCAAGTGCAGGCAGTTTTTTTCATGAACACGCAAAAATACCAAGCTATACTGTTTTAGATAAATGATAACGGTTTTTATAAAATTATGGATGGAAATCATAGAATCTCGTCGGCAATAGCATTAACAAATAATGGAATTTTCGAATTACCCGCGTGGATAGGTGTAAATGAAAATGGGCAAAAGGCATGGTGAATATGGTAAAATAATTGTAGCAGCCCCGTCCATGGGGCTGTATATTATATGGCCATGGAATAAAATTTATCAACAAACAACAGGCAAAGCCCAAAAATTTTGCTCCATTATCATTACGCAAAATCTTCGGGCGAGTTTGCCAACCCGTTATGCGAAATGGTTAACCGTTAGTTTAGAGAATAAATTAAGTGAAAAATTATTATTTAGTGAGGAGGTTGGGAAGTGTTTATTACAATTATTGTGCTAATAGTTATAGTAGTGATTTCTTTTAATATTTTTAGACAAATGTCAGAAGGGGTCAAAGACTTAAATATTATAGATAATAGCAATGAATTCGATATAAGTGCTTGTAACATTAGGCCTTATAATCTAAATGAATATAAGGCAGTATTAAATTTGTGGAAAAACCATTTTTTTGAGGAAGTACACCGTAGGCCTGCTCACATTGGTGATATTCAGTATGTGAATAAGCGTTTAAAAGCAGAAGTCCCTACGTCAATTTGGGTAGCGACATTTAAAGATTCTGTTATAGGATTTCTTGGTTTAACCCCACCAGAAAATAATGATGGTGATGCTCCAATTCATGTTATTGCTATTCATCGCTCCTTTCGTAGAAAAGGAGTTGGTACTCAACTATTAAGTAAAGCTTGTGAATCCCTTAGTTCAAACACTTATACAGAATGGATTAGTATTAGTGATCACTCATCATCTTCTTTTGTCAGGAAATATTCACTTGATAATGGTTTTGAAGAAATAAAACAAAACACTTTTGTTAAAAGCCTTAAAGGTTCGCTGTATCGGTGGTAATAATTCTTTTATAACTTTCATAATGTGTTTTATAAACGGTTAACCAAATCGCATAACATCGGCAAGCCAAAATGCCTGCCGCAGGCGCAACACAGGCACTTCGGCTGTGCCGAGGCCCGTTGTTTCTAATTTTGGCCACTAAAAACAAAAAATTTTTAACAATAAAACAAATGAGATAAAATGAGTTTCGCATTTTTTTATGAATACTATCCGGATCTCGCAATTAACGAGACAAGAAGTTTAATAATTACAAATACTAAAGATAATGTACCTATTGGTAACTATGGCTTTTGTGAAATGTTTTGTACTGATCCAAAATGTGACTGTAGAAGAGTAATTTTAAATGTTACAGATTCAAAGTTTAATAGTTATGCAATGGTAGGATATGGTTGGGAATCCGAAAGATTTTACAGGAACTGGTTTAATTCAGACCGTTTCACAAATGATAATATAAAAGAATTTATGGGACCATCGCATCATAATGGAATTGTTGAAACAAAATACGCTGATTTTTTCCTGAATTTTTTCAAAACAACCCTTCTATATGACGATGAATATATCCAAAGAATAAAAACACATTACAGAATGGTTAAAAACATTCAAAAGAAAAAGCGAATAATTTTAAGAGGACAATAGGAAGTGGCCAAAACTAATAAACAACAGGCCAAAGTTACAATAGTCAAAGCCCAACTATAACTTTGGCCACGACGTTAGCGTCAATTAGCCAGCGGAGAGTGCCTTCCTGGCACTCAGAGCAGAACAAAAATGTCTATGGGAAATAAAAGTCATGAAAAGAAAACTACCAAAATATTCGGTAAACCAAAGAAAAGGTAATATTGGCGAGGCATTCGTTAAATGTATATTGTCATCTTTCTGTTTAGTGCACAAGATTGATAGCAGTCAAGATTTAGGAAATGATTTTATTTGTGAATTAACGAAAGAAGAATATCCAGCAAATATTCTTTTCTATGTTCAAGTTAAATATTGGCAAAAACAACCTACAGATAAAAATAGAGACATAGAAAAGGTTACGGAATATTGGAAAGACTCGCCAATTCCGACATATTTGTTTTGGATTGATGTAAAAGATAACTTATCATTTGACGTTTTAAGAGATCTTGAACCAAAAATGAAAATAGATTGTCTTAAATATAAAAGATATACCCCTATATCACACGGAAATACAGAAGAAAAAATAAAAACATTCAAACCTTTTTCTAAAACTGATTTTTTACGAGATATTATGGTTGATTATTCACGATGTCTCTACAAAAAAGGTATGTCTACAGTTATTAAAAAAAATGATTTTACTGAAGTAGACAAGGCTAATATCCCATTAGGAGATTTTTGCCTTTTCGTTGAAGATGTTATTCCAAAAGAATATAAGAATGAATTTATTAAAAACTCTTGGACCAACTTATTAGCTACTGCTAAATCATTATTTGAATACGAACCCGATAATGAAAAATTATTAATACTAGCTTTAGAACATGCACAATTAGCTAACAAAATGATCGATTTAGCAGACCCAATTTTTTTTGAATTTAAAACTACAATAAAAAAGATTGAAGGAGAAATTCGATCTCATCTTGAAGGTAAATAGTAGGTATGATATTGGACTAAGGGGTTCGGAGCCATCCATGGCTAAGTGGCCAACAGCAGCTAACAGCGGCAATACACCATGAGTACACGGCGTATATGCCGCCACCCGTTAGGAGCAATACTCAGGCACCCCGATTCATTAAGGCGGCACAAAGACAGGAAAAGACAAGTAATAATTTATGAAGACAAAAGACAGTAAAATCAATGAATGGCCACGAGCATGGCAAGGAGTGAAAGAGGATATTCCTTATGGCCAAGAGATAATAAAATATATGATCCCATTTATTGAAGACATGAAGAATAAAGGCCTATCTGTAAAAACTATTAATAAGCACATTGATAATTTGTGGGTATTGGGTGGCAATATAATAAAAGAGCTTAATGGTTGTGATGAAAACAGAGAACTTCCAGCATTAAAAATGATATTGAATTGTATTGATAGTAATGAAGGACCTTTGATCCATGATTTTTCTGAATTACAACAGAATGAATTTGACTCTACTTGCCGAAAGTTTTATAAGTTTTTGAAAAATAGAAAAGATTAATGACGGCAGCTCCTTTAATGAAAAAAGCAACGTTCGTATATCCGGAAATTGAAGCTTTAGCAATTCTTACTGGATATATGAATGAAAACGGATTTACAGTAAAGACACTTGAAAATGAACATTGATAGTGAGCATCAAGAGATATTCTCGATTGTTTTATGAAAGTCAAAAAACAGAAAGAAGAAAGAGTGCCGCCTGAAGACAAAGACATGAATCGGGGTGCCTGAGTACAACTCCTAACAGCCGCAGCCTGCAATGCAAACGTAAAGCTTCGCTGCGCTACGCATTACAGTTGCACTACAGGCGGGTGCGGCAACCCGTTGGTACGCCAAGAAAGCTTGGCGTCTCTTATATAGTGACCTGTCA
>OBJA01002420.1_pt1 | contig 10785 bp, 8 predicted proteins | sample 1519751 | NCBI WGS metagenome assembly OBJA01 (sample SAMEA3881238, study PRJEB22517) | soil metagenome | biome: lake sediment; feature: soda lake sediment; material: sediment, water from around vicinity | place: India | collected 2013-12-23 | depth 3 m
CGAAAAACGGGGCGGTCTGAAGCTTACCGAGTCCTCCCACATGAAGGATATGCTGGCCTTTATGCGGGTGCTGGTCAACCCGCAGGACACCCTGTCCTGGAATCGGATCCTCCTGCAGCTGGAACACGTCGGGCCGACCACCGCCCAGAAGATTTCCGCCCGGATCGCCGCGGCGCAGGACTCCTTCGGAACGCTTGCGGCCTATAAACCCGGCAAGAGCTGGCAGGACGCCTACGGGCGGCTGACGAGGCTCTTTGCCGATCTTCTTGTCGAAAGCCGCAGTCCGGCGGCCATCTACGAGGTCGTGCTCGCCTACTACCTGCCGGTTTTCGAGCGGCTGTACAGCGACGATTATCCCAAGCGCCGCAAGGATATCGACCAGTTGAAGTCGATCATGGACGGCTACGAGGACCTGCAGAGCTTTATCGACGACACCAGCCTCGATCCCCCCGAGGAGGATGCGAAGGCGGGCAAGGGTCTGGACCGCCTGGTCCTTTCCACCATCCACTCCGCCAAGGGACTGGAGTTCGAGGCGGTCTTCGTCATCGGCCTGGCCGAAGGGCGCTTCCCCCACGCCTCGGCCGGATTCGGCGAACAGTGGGAGGAAGAACGGCGGCTGCTCTATGTTGCGGCGACCCGGGCGAAGAAATACCTTTACCTCACGTATCCGCGTCAGTTGATGACCCAGGATCGCCAGTTCCACCGGGTGGGCATGTCGCCCTTCTTGAACGAGTTGAGCCGGGGGCTGTACGAGCGGGTCTCGGAGCGGCCGAAACAGGAGCTTTTTCCCTATCGCGTCGCCGAGGCCGATGATCAGGCCGAGCCGGTACGGAAGGCCAGATCGAAAAAACAGGACATGGCCGACTTCGCCCTGGGCTGCAAGGTCAACCACCCCTTCTTCGGTAAGGGCACTGTTGTCAAATTATCGACAGGGAGATCCCTCGATGTCCTCTTCGACCGGCATGGGGTAAAAACTCTCCATCTTGATTACGCAAAACTGACGGTTATTTGACTCATACCCGTGATTCGAGGATCACCATGAAAATGACCTACACCGAGGTGCTTGCCCATCTCGAGGCCCTGCAGATGCACAAGATCAAGCTGGGGCTCGAGGCCATGCAGTCTTTCCTGGAATGGGTCGGCCGGCCGGAACGGCGTCTCCGCTTCGTCCACGTCGCCGGCACGAACGGCAAGGGCTAGGTCTGCGCGGGGCTTGCCGAGATCCTCGGCCGGGCCGGTTACCGGGTCGGGGTCTATACCTCCCCCCATCTCAGCAGCGTCCGGGAGCGGTTCCGGATAGGCGGCGAGTACATCGGCGAGACCGCTTTCGCGCGATTGGGCGCAAGGATCATCGAGGTGCTGGGCGGCGAGCAGATAACCTACTTCGAATTCACCACGGCGCTTGCGCTGCTCTGGTTCGCGGAATCCGAGACCGATCTCGTGGTGCTGGAGACCGGTATGGGGGGACGGCTCGATGCGACCAACGTGGTCGTGCCGCTCGTCTCGGTCATCACCAGCGTCAGCATGGATCACGAGGCTTACCTTGGCAATACGCTTGCCGGGATCGCCGGGGAAAAGGCGGGGATCATCAAGCCCGGCGTGCCGGTCGTCTCCGGTGCGGTGCATCCGGAAGCGGCTGCGGTGATCGACCGGACGGCCGGGGAACGTTCGGCTCCCCTCTTTGCGTTCCGTCAAGATTTTGACTATATCCTAAGTGAGGATGGCAGCTGGAGCTGGCGCGGGGAAGCCTTCGGCACCAGGGCGATCGAGGGTCTCAGGAGCAGCAGGGCGAGTCTGGCCCAGCAGGAAAACGATTCATTGACCATCGCCGTTCTCCAACTCCTGGCCAAGCACGATATCATAGCGAGCGAAGAAGACCTCAGGCGGGGCCTGGCCGAGGTGAGATGGCCGGGCCGGATGGAATATTTCAAGCTGGATTGCTCCCCGGCTGTTGTCGGCGCCCCGGCCGGTGTCAAGAGACTCCGCTATCTCCTCGATGGCGCGCACAACCCGGACGGTGTCAGAAATTTGGCTGAAACCTTGGCCAAGAACTTCAGCTACCGGAAATTGATCGTCATCTGGGGATCCATGGGCGACAAGGATCTGTTCGCCACCCTGGGGACGATGGCCCGACTGGCCGACGATCTTATCCTCACCCGGCCCTCCGGCGAGCGCTCGGCCACCCCGGAACAGCTCTACGTCCATCTCGAACCCGGGCAGCGGCAGAAGGCCAGATGTGTCCCGGGAGTATCGGATGCCCTGGCCGCCGCCAGGGAGGCTGCCGGGGAAGAGGACCTGATCGTGGTCGGCGGCTCCCTCTATCTCATCGGCGCCATCCGGCCCCTGCTCCTGGGAGAGCTGGCATAATGGCTCGGGAATATCTCGATTTCGACGCCCCCGACGATGCGGTCATCCGGGCCGAGCGGGCCAAGGCCAGGGAGTTGCGGAAGACCAGGTGGTGGCAGCAGAAGACCGCCCCGGGGCTCTGCCATTATTGCGGCACTAAGGTGCCGTACCGGGAACTGACCATGGACCACCTGGTGCCGCTCGCCAGGGGCGGCCGGTCGACCAGGGACAACCTCGTCCCCTCCTGCAAGCTCTGCAACAACCTGAAAAAGTCGATGCTGCCCATCGAGTGGCAGGAGCATGTGGAGCGCTCCCGCCGGGAAATTGGCTGAAATTACGGCCAGCCGGTTTTTTCTGCTCGCAGTTTTCCCCGATTTGGTTTAAAAGCCTTGAGCAATTTTATCAATTTGAGTAAAAATTCAGAACATACGGACGGGTAGCTCAGCTGGATAGAGTGTTGGCCTCCGAAGCCAAAGGTCGCGGGTTCGAATCCCGCCTCGTCTACCAGAAATAACAGCCACTTAGGAAGAAAAATTCCTAAGTGGCTTTTTCGTTTGCTATCCTGTTGCTACCCAAAGAAGAAAAAGGGTGGCTCCGTGACCAGCCCCCCACTTTCGGTCGTAGGACTCTACGTTCCCGGCGTCCGATCGTGCCGAGCCCTCCCCGCCGTCTCCTCTCTGCCCCCCTTGGCGCTGATCCACTTCCTCGGAGTGCCGTCATGATGACCGGGCGGCGTACGGTCGCCCGGGCTGTGGTGGCCGCTGTCGCCGATCGCTGTGAGGATCTGAGGCCTGACGGCGGGTCCTGGTCGGCGCGCGGTCCACCAACTGCCGGCCTGCATCAAGTTCCTGGCGGGGTGGCGGTGCTTTTCAGTATCCCGCCGTCTTCGTTGCTCCTTGTGGGCCGGGCTTGGGCTTGTACCTGAGTCCAACTTTGAACCTGCCGGTGTCTCACCCGTGGACAATCCTTTCGAGCGCCGCACTTACCAGGAAGCCGCTACGGGTTTCGGCAATCACCTGCCGAGATTTCCACAATCCGGGCAATTGGCCGCGGAGGCGCAATTACCCGGAAACGCGGCATGACATGGTCTTAAGGCGGAGGGTTTCTCTCTGGTTAATGATTAACATTTACTCGTGACACTGCAATTAAGGGGGTGGGCGAGGTACTACGAGGGTCACGGCGAGGGGGAAAGGACAAGCAGGCCTCGACGAGCTTCTTTCCGAAGACATCATGGGAAATCACCAAAGGGGGGGCGATCGGGCGAGGCGAGTCGTCCAAGCTCTTTCGCATTTCATGGAAGCAAAGTTTTCCGGTCCAGGCAACCCGCTGGAAGAATCTGGTAGAGTTGAAAAGAAAATTCGGTTCCTGGCTGACCGGATCCGTAAACTGTATGATAATGCCATCCTGGGTGCGCTTGCGACGCTCATCAACGGATGCATCCTGGCTTTCGTTCTGTGGGGGCAGTCCTACACGCCAAAACTGGCGGCTTGGCTGGTCGGCGTCTTCCTCGTGTTCACTTTACGGGTGGTCATTACCATGGCGTATCGCAGGGCCGCCTCCTCTTCCCTCGTCGCCGGCAAATGGAAAATTCGTTTTCTCTTCTCGCTTTTTCTCTCCGGGCTGCTCTGGGGAGCACCGGCCGTCTTTCTCTTCCCGTCCGCTTCGATAGGCCATCAGGTATTCATCGCCTTTGTCACCGGCGGCATGGTGGCCGGAGCGGTCGGCGCCTTCACCTCGATCATCTGGGCGTTCTACATCTTCAGCGTACCGGCCTTCCTGCCCGTCATCATCCGCTTCTTTTCGATCGACAGCGAAATCCATATCGCGATGGGCCTCATGTCCTTGCTTTATTTTCTGATCATGGCGATCACGGCCCACCGCACCCATAAAGACTATATGCGGCTGCTGACCCTGCACTATGAGAACCTCGACCTTGTGGAGGAACTGCGGCAGGAGGTCGTTCAGCGCAAACAGGCCGAGCATGATCTGCTGCTGAAGAACCAGCAGATCGAGACTATCGTGGAGACCCGAACCGCGGAGCTGAAAGCCGCCGTCGAACAGTTGAGCGGAGAGGTTGCAGCCAGGAAAGACGCCGCCCGGGCCCGCGAAAGGGTGGAAGAACAGCTCAAGGCGCTCAATGACGACTTGGAGCGAAGGGTGGAGGCTCGAACCCGTGAGCTGCAGGAAACCCAGGCGCAATACATGCACGCGGAAAAACTCTCGGCAATCGGCAAGTTGTCCGCCTCCATCGCCCACGAATTCAACAACCCGCTGCAGGGGATCATGGCCATTCTCAAGAGCCTGAAGAAAACGGCGACCCTGGACGAAGAAGACAGGGAGCTGCTGGAGCTGGCCTTGAGCGAGAGCGAGCGGCTGAAGAATCTCATCCGCAGCCTTCAGGATTTCAACCGGCCGTCCGCCGGGCGGAAGATGCCGATGGATGTGCATTCGGCAATCAACTCTTTGTTGTTGCTGTGCAAAAGCGATTTTAAAAAGAAACGGATCAATGTCGTGCTGAACTTTATGGAAAGGCTGCCGCAGATCCGGGCGATTCCCGACCAGATCAAGCAGGTTTTTCTCAACCTGTTGACCAATGCGGCCGACGCCTGTCTCCCCGGCGGCATGATCGTGATCACCACCTGCCATGAAGACCGGCGAATCGCAGTTGCCATCAGAGACAACGGCATCGGGATCGATCCCGAGAAAAAGGACCTGATCTTTCAGCCTTTCTACACGACCAAGCCCGCGGTCAAGGGGACCGGCCTGGGGCTGTCGATCAGCTATGGCATCGTTCAGAACCACCGGGGGGAAATCCGGGTCGAGAGCGAGCCTGGGAATGGTTCGACCTTCACCGTGCTTCTGCCCATTAAGTTGGAGGAGTTCTCGGAAAGGGAAGAAGAGGAGGGGTGAAACGGGGTGTCACTGCTTGCTTCGGATAGGTCTGCGCGGGAGCCCCCGGGGAGGGTATGGGGAAATGAGCGGAAATGCAGAATCCGGGCAGGCCATTCTCCAGGCCTGCCCGGGAAAGAAGTTGCGGCCGGCTACATGCAGGCCTTTCGTGCTGCCTCCTCCATCTCTTCCGGGGTTACATCCCGGACGTGGGTGGCGACCGACCAGTGGTGGCCGAAGGGATCTTCGAGTTGCCCATAGCGATCGCCCCAGAACATGTCCCGTGGCGGCAGGGTGATCTTCGCCCCTGCCTTGACGGCCCGCTCGAAGAATGTATCGATATCCTCCACATAGAGATGAATGGCCACCGGCGACCCCCTGGAGATACTGGGGCCGAACGAGCCGTATTCGGGGAACTCGTCCACCAGCATGATCGCCGAATCGCCGATGCGGATCATGGCATGGAGAAGCTTGCCATCCGGACCGGGCATGCGGCCCACCTCCACCGCGTCGAAAGCCATTTTGTAGAATTCTATCGCTTCGGCCGCGCCGGCGCAGATGATCTGGGGTGTCACCGTATGCATCCCGGGCGGGATGGGGTTGACGTGTTGTGCATTCATTTTCATTGTTCAACTCCTTTTCTTGTATCTCAGTCCCCAGAAGAACCGATGCACGCCGGAGAAAAAATCGGGTCATCCCCGACTTCTCCGTCGGCGTCACGCGATGATACGCAAAGAGATGCAATAGATTCTCGGGGCCTGAACCCGTCGCAGGACTGTCTCTCTAATACCGATTAACCGGAAACGGTCGATGCCTTGATGCTTTCAATCCGGCCGGAGCCGAGAGCTCGAAGAGCGGGCTCGCTTGGGCCTCTGCCTTTTATGGACGGATTGTGAAATCTTTTGGTCCGTTCGATCGCCTCTTCCAGGGATGCCACCCGAATACGGTGTACCGGTTGCTTGACATCGGTTTCAAGCCGAGGGACGAATGTCCCTTATTCCCCGGAGTATCTGTTTAGCCAGCCCCGGCACTCGGCTGAGGGCGGAACCTTTCACGCTCCGGCATTGGCCAGTTCTTCGTTTATCATGACATCCGACCATTTCGCCAGGAACTTATCGTTTGGCAGGACACCTGCTTCGGAGTCTTTGGTAGATTGTACAATAATCATGAATCTCATGGTGTTGACTCCTTTTTTTCGTTTTTTTGTGATAATTGCATGCGACTTGTGCGCTGCCCTTTCTGGAGCGATTGCCAGTGGAGCCGTGATTTCGACAAGCTTACAAAGCAGGTCTGCAAAGGAGAGTTCCGGTTGGGCATGCTCCTGGATCGATCGACCGGAGGCAAGGTCGCCTTGTGGGTGAAACCGCCGGCTCAGGGAAGTGATTTAACATGATATTTCGTCGTAATTTTACGTATAACAGTCGTTGCCGGGGGCGATGGAGCCTTGGTCGGGGAAACCCGGGATTTCCCGCAAGGATCGCCGTCTCTCATGCAACTGACATCTGCTTGTCGGAGACCACCTGTCATCCCAACCGGCTAGTGCAGGCATGTGCAGATTACAGACCGGTTCGACTCCTCTGGGAAGAGAGGATTAATATGCTGATTATCCTTCAAGATTTGATTTTGTCAGGAAAATCGATCCGGGAACCGATCATATGTTAAATGATTTCTGGAAAAAGTCCTGAAGTTGGTATATGATTGTGGCATCCCGTTCGGGAAAATTCACTAAATACACATCAATTAGCAGGTATGATCAATTCAAACGAGGAGGGGAGATTGAAGATGAAACTATTTTCTTTTATCGTCATGGCATTTATGCTGGTGTCGGTAAGCACGGCAGACGCCGCCACAACATTGATGCAGATCGGCAGGAGCCCTTTTTGCGAACCGCTGAGATCCCCGGACGAACTTGTCACCATGGTCCAGTCGAGAGCGAGTGAGATGGAAAGAGGTTTCGCCCTGGCCGGAAGGCCCGAACTCTATGAGCCCTTCATGGCCCAGATCGGTACAACCACTATCGAGACAGTCGATTACCCCAAAGGGACCCATTTCGAGTGGATGTTCTTCAAGAAAGGGGGCAAAGGTGCGGTACGCGTGGCCAGGGATGTGACCTGGGCCAATGAGCAGCCTTTCCCCGGCTACCAGTTCGACATCGTGCATGAAGGCAATCGTATCACCTTCGTCGTACCGCAGGGCTGCGGCAACGTCGCCCTCTTCGCCGAGAGCAGGATTCCCGAGGAAAGACCCCCGGTGACGAGAGTGAATCAGCCTCCGACCTGCGGCATGGTCGTTACCCCCACCAGGGCTTTCTGTGGCGACAAAATCACCGTCGATGCCCGCAACTCCTCCGACCCGGATGGTAGCATTGTCGGGATGAAGATCGCGGTGGTGGACAAAGGCGGCAGGGTCGTCAGCGAGAAATCGGTGGACGGCAATGTCAGCGATATCAAAATGCCCTGCGGCACCAACACCGTGAGGGTGACGGTGGTCGACAACGAAGGCGCCGAGGCCACTTCCGCCCAGTGTGTCGCCGAGGTCACGGGTATCAAGAGAGTCCGTCCGGTCGCCGATGTCGGCTACTACCATCAGTTGGATCCGGGCAACTATGTCTTTGGCCGGGTCGGTGCCGAATACCGGTTCAACGAGCAGTGGTCGGTCCTCGGACTCCTTGGCGGGGCCATCCATTTCCATGGTATTGACGGTGACGACGCCTTTATTATCGATGTCCTGGGCGAGTACAAGTTCGGCAACAGATACTTTGTCAACCTGGGTGTGGGCGGCTGGATAACCGGCGGCGATAGCGACCTGCCGGCCGAAGACAACGATGTCGACCTCATATTCTCTATTGGCGCCCGCGTCTTCGGCGATCCCGAAGGCTTCAACGGCTCCATCTTCCTGGAAGGACGTTCGGCGTTCGACGAGATGGATGAAATGGATGAGTACGCTCGTTTCGGTATCGGCATGCGGTTCCGCTTCTAATCCCGATAAGCCGGATAAGTACTTTGAGGCAGATTGATTTCTTCCAACTGGAAATCAATCTGCAAGTGCTGAAGCGCAAAAAGGTACATAGCAGGACCTTCGGCGGATATTCCGGGCCTTTGAAATGGCCGGACTATCCGCCGTTTTTGTTTGCAGACGATCCGGCAGAAGTTGTCTGCAACACCGACCCGGGCTCACCCGACGCACCGTTCTTCTTTACAGCCTCCTGCTATAGCAGTAAATAGAGCGAAACCGTCGGTGCGTGTGCTTTCATCACAATCATGGGAGGAACGGCATGGAAACAGGAGCGACAGGGGAGTGTGTCTATACCGTGCAGCATAAGGACCTGGCCAGTGCGGTGGCGATCGGCAACGACGATGAGTTTCCCGATGTTCTGGCGACTTCACGGATGATCGCCCTGATGGAAATCTCGGCGGCCCGACTGATGAAGCCGTTGCTGCAGCAGGGCGAACTCTCCGTCGGGGTGGGTATCGACATCAAACACTATGCGCCTACTCCCGTCGGTGAAGAGGTCAGGGCCGTGGCCACTTTCATCGGCCGGGACGGCAAACTCTACCTGTTCGACGTGGAGGTGAGCGACCGGGCAGGGAAGGTGGCAAACGGCCGGCATTCCCGGGCCATTGTGACGACGGCCCGGTTGATTGAAGGGGCCCGCAGCAGGATGGAAAAAGCGGGGGAGTGACGAACTCCACGCCAGAAGATGCGGACGATTCAGCGGGATGCCAGGAGTGCATACCGCCATGGGGAAAAGTGATCGGGGGGCGCAAGTGCATCCGGGCATCCCCGCCGGGTTTTGCGCCTGACCGATCGATTGTCTGCCTGCGGTTTTGAGGATGCCGGGGAAGGTCTCATTTTGCTAGCCATAGTTGGTGTAAACCATTTGCCGAGATCCAGCCCCCAGAGCGCACAATATGCCGGTTTACCCTCCAATAAAGAGAAATTGCCTGAAGCTCCCGGTATTGCAGTAATTCCAAAAATTGATACCATATATAGTAGAATGATCTTGAGGGAGCCATAAATGTGGTGTATAAACACCCTCAAATGTACAGCGTGCACGGGGTGTGAAGGGCCTCCGAAGTGACCTTTTTTCTCGTTATAATATCTTTGGAATTTCCAAAGCAAACGAAACGGCCCAGGCCCCAGTGTGCGGGATATTGATGCAAACCCCACGAGGGTTGCCACCCTTGTCAAGATCAAAGCGAAATGGCGACGATTCTGCGGGGGACGAGTTTGCCAATTTCTCCATAAGAGGTCCTGCATGACACCTGATCGAGCCAAACAGGTACTGACGACAACTGCCGAAACAGTGCTGGCAAGAAGGTATTATCTCAAAGACGCCGAAGGCAATGCCACCGAATCGTGGGAGACCTTGGTGCGGCGGGTAGCGAACGCGGTGGCCGATGTCGACAAGAACCAGTCGCATCAGAAGCAGCTGCGGGAAGATTTCTTCAACATCATCTACCGTCTCGATTTCTTGCCTAATTCACCGTGTCTGATGAATGCCGGCACGGATCTGGGCCAGCTTTCCGCCTGCTTCGTCCTGCCGGTCGACGACTCCATGGACGGGATCTTCACCGCCATCCGCAACGGGGCCCTGGTCCACAAGACCGGCGGCGGAACCGGCTATTCCTTTTCCCGGCTGCGCTCGAAGAACGCCTCGGTGCGGTCCACCCAGGGCGTCGCCTCCGGTCCCTTGTCCTTTGCCGCGGTGTTTGATGCCGCCACCGAGACCATCAAGCAGGGCGGCAAGAGACGAGGGGCCAATATGGGGGTGCTGCGTATCGATCACCCCGATATCATGGATTTCATTGTCGCCAAGGAGGACCAGAACCGGTTCAACAATTTCAATTTCAGCGTAGCCGTCACCGATGCCTTCATGCAGGCGGTGGAGGACGGCAGCGAGTATGAACTGATCGAACCCTCCACCAGGCAGGTGGTGAAACGGCTCGAAGCCCGCGCTGTTTTCGAGAAGATCATCGATCTCGCCTGGCACAACGGCGAACCGGGGGTCCTGTTCATCGACGTCGCCAACCGGGACAATATGACGCCCCAGCTGGGCAGTTTCGAGGCCACCAACCCCTGCGGCGAGCAGTGGCTGCTGCCCTACGAGAGCTGCAACCTCGGCTCGGTCAACCTGGCCAACTTCGTCAAGAAGGGAAAAGTCGATTACGATCGCCTGAAGAAGGTGGTGCGGATCGCCACCCACTTCCTCGACAACGTCATCGACTGCAACCGTTTCCCCATCCCCGAAATCGCCGACATGACCCTGAAGACCAGGAAGATCGGCATGGGGATCATGGGGCTGCACGACATGCTGATCCAGATGGAGACGCCGTACGCCAGCCCTGCAGGGCGGGAACTCGCCGGCAAGGTCATGCGCTTCATCCGGGATACGGCGGAGGAGCGGTCCATCGAACTGGCCGGGGAAAAGTCGCCGTTTCCCGCCTACGACCCTGAGGTGAATCATTATCCGGCGCGCCGCAATGCCGCGCTCACCTCCATCCAGCCGACCGGCACAGTATCGATGATCGCCGACTGCGCCTCCGGCTG
>OBJA01002421.1_pt1 | contig 10784 bp, 9 predicted proteins | sample 1519751 | NCBI WGS metagenome assembly OBJA01 (sample SAMEA3881238, study PRJEB22517) | soil metagenome | biome: lake sediment; feature: soda lake sediment; material: sediment, water from around vicinity | place: India | collected 2013-12-23 | depth 3 m
GTAAAACATTGCTAACATTTGTCTGATATTATTTTTTGAGGCGCAACATTTTAAAATGGCAGAATGTTACATTTGTATCCGGCTTGTAATGATTAAAACTCAATAAACTAAAACAATATGAGATCACTTTTGCTGCTTGCTGTTTTTTGCGCTGCGTTTATTTCGCGGACTGATGTTGCCCGGGGAGAAAACGTTGGCGCTCCGGTGCAGGAAGTGAAAGTGACCTACATCGCCAACGCCGGTTTTCTCATCCAGGTAAATGAAAAAAAAGTTTTGGTTGATGCTTTGTTTGAAGAGATCAAAAACGAACATTACGATTGCCCTTCAAAAGAATTGACCAAATCAATGATTACCGGCAAAGGCGTTTTTAAAGACATTGATGTATTGGCTTTTACCCACGAACATTTCGATAACTTTGATGAAAAGCTTGCCACTTCATTTCTTGAAAATAATCCTTCAGCCAGAATGATTACCTGTTCGTCAACCGCCCGGCTGATGGAAAAGAACAACCATTACAAAAAGGTAAAAGGGCAGGTGGTAGAAATGACGCCCGGCCCCAAGGCTTATACCGATACACTGCTGAATGGCATCGAAATCCGTGTACTCCGCTTAAATCATGGTCCATATTATGCCGAAGACCCGGTGACCGGAGTCAAGTCAAATATTTATGAGTCAGCCGAACATGTGGGCTTTATTTTTAAAATTGATGGTGTAAGTTTTTTTCATTGCGGCGACTCCAATTCAAATGCGCTGGAGGAATATGAACATTTCAGGCTTGATCGCGAAAACATTGACTTTGCTTTTTTGGGACGGGGTTTTCTGTATCAACCCAAAGGGCAAGGCGTTGAGATTATGAAAAAATACATCAACGCGCAGCATTACATCATTATGCAGATTCATCACGCGGATAATCAATATTTTATGAATGTAGCCGATGTGGTAAAAAACGAATTTCCCAGTGTCAAAATTTTTCAGAAAGAATTGGAAACAAAAACCTACCGACACAGCCCGGCACTTCTGACCGAAAAAGCGAAGTAACACACAATCAGTTTGATTTTTGCGTGATGACCACCCGGTCAAAATAGTCACCGGCTTCCAATCCAACGGTAATGATGCGGTTAATATTTAAAGGATTTTCTCCAACTTTAATAACCAGCGTCTTTTTATTCCGGCGTTGAATAATCCAGTCATCCTGCGTTATTGTATAACTTTCCGATTCCGCGTTTACGGTTGAAAAATCGTAATAATTGCTTCCGTTGACAGAAACATCGGTAATCCACCACCAGTCTCCGCCGGTCGAAATGATGATAGAATCGCCTGCTGCTTTAAACGTTGCCGTTTTTGCCGATAGCCGGATGTTGTCATCCCAGTCACCGTCTTTCGAAATTTCCGTGCATGACAAAACGATCAACGTTGTCACGATCAGAACTGCTAAAATTTGGTTTTTCATTTTAACCGGATTAGTTTGACAGGTGAAAGTACAAAATATCTGGTTTGTAAAGTGGTATTTGCGAAAACAAAAAATGAGACAGCAGGCTCGGTAAAAATTCCTAAATTGACGGCTTAAATCAGTCTAAAGTTCCGTAGTGTCTTCGCGATAAAAATTAGTCAATGAAAAAATCTGCCACACGCAACCCCTGGGCCTGGATCCCTTCCCTTTATTTTACGGAGGGACTGCCGTATGTTTTGGTGATGACTGTTTCGGTGATCATGTATAAACGGCTCGATATTTCCAACACCGACATTGCACTTTATACCAGTTGGCTGTACCTGCCGTGGGTGATCAAACCCCTTTGGAGCCCCATCGTAGATAACCTGCGAACCAAACGTTTTTGGATTATCAGCATGCAGTTGCTGGTTGGCGGCGCATTGGCAGGCGTGGCTTTCACCATCCCGATGAGCAACTTTTTTCAATACAGTCTGGCTTTTTTGTGGCTGATGGCTTTCAGCTCGGCCACGCACGATATTGCAGCAGATGGATTTTATATGCTCGGGCTTTCCACCCACGAACAGGCTTTTTTTGTAGGTATCCGAAACACTTTTTACCGTTTTGCCATGCTGGCGGGGCAGGGACCGCTGGTAATCCTTGCGGGGCAGTTGGAAAATATCGCTGACAAAACCTCCTGGGCATGGAGCATTACTTTTTTTATTTTGGCTGCTTTGGTCGTTTCATTTGGTATCTGGCACTTTTTTATCTTGCCTCATCCGCCGGCAGATGAAAAAAGGGGCAATAAAAACATGAAAGAAGTGATGGCCGATTTTTGGGAAACCTTTGTTTCTTTTCGCAGAAAAAACGGGTTTTGGCTGGCTGTCACTTTCCTGTTGGTCTTCCGGTTGGGCGAAGCTCAACTGGCTAAACTGGCGTCGCCTTTTTTGTTGGATGAAGTTGCCGAAGGCGGACTGGCATTAACAACCAGCAATATTGGCTTTGTGTACGGAACTGCAGGCATTATTGCACTGATGCTGGGTGGTATTTTGGGCGGCATTGCCGTTTCGCGGCACGGCATTAAACGATGGCTTTGGCCCATGGTGCTGGCTATGAACCTGCCTAACCTGGTGTATGTGTTTCTGGCTTTTGTACAACCGCAAAACCTCGGCATTGTCACGGCGTCAGTTGTTGTTGAACAATTTGGTTATGGGTTCGGGTTCACCGCCTATGTGATGTTTATGATCTACTTCTCAAACGGTAATTACAAAACGGCCCATTACGCCATTTGCACCGGTTTTATGGCTCTGGGTATGATGCTTCCCGGCATGGTGAGCGGCTGGATTCAGGAAATGATTGGCTATCAGAACTTTTTTATATGGGTGATGCTTTGCACCATTCCCGGTTTCGTTGTGGTGAATTTTCTGAAAATTGATCCGAAATTTGGAGCGAAGGAAGGATAGGCATGAACGCGATTTTGTCATTTGTTGTCATTTATTTTTTTTCTGCCTAATGACGATCAATGACTACCAATGACGATCAATGACTACCAATGACCAATGACCAATGGCCAATGTGACAACTTAAACAAAAAAGGCTTCCAAAAAATCGGAAGCCTTTTTTGAATATCTTTTTAAACAAATTTATTTCACGTATTCTGCGTTCTGCAGGAATTCGATACTTTTTTGTACACTCACAATCGGTTCAAAATTGTAACGTTCCACTTCAACAATGTAGTTTTTCATACCAGCTTTTTCGGCCATGTCGAATGCAGGTTTAAAGTCCATTTTTCCGCTGGCGCCCAGTTCTTCCACGTCTTTTACATGGAAAAGCTCAAAACGGCCGGGGTATTTGTTGAAATAATCCACCGCATTTTTACCACCTTCCTGAATCCAGTACAAATCCAGTTCAAACATCACTTTTTCAGGGTCGGTGTTTTCAACCAGGAAATCATAGAAGATGTGCCCGTCAAGTTCGGTGTCAAATTCATGGGCGTGGTTGTGGTAGCCAAAACGGATACCGGCCTCGTTACATTTTTCACCCACAACATTGTAATAGTCGCAGTACATTTTCAGCGTATCGAGGCTGCGGTACGATTCTGCGCCCATCGATGGTTTAACAATCCATTCCACGCCGGCTTCTTTGTGAGCTGCAATACATTGGTCCCACCAAGCCATGGCCTGATCCCATTCGCCTTCTTTTGGCAAATTAATCCCGGTGTGCGAACCTTTCATGGTCATGCCGTTTTGTTCGAGCAATGCTTTGAACTCAGTGGGCTCCATACCATAAAATTTGCCGTCGTTGTAGCTGGCGGCTTCAACAAATTTATAACCCATTTGCCCCAGTTGGGCGATGGTGCCGGCGGCGTCAGTTTTCATGGCTTCACGAACTGACCATAACTGGATGCCAATTTCTTTTTCAGCTTCAGCTTTTGGAGCTGTACACGACAAAAAACCGCAGGCCATCAATGCAATGGCTGCGAAAACAAAAAGAATACTTTTAAATTTCATGTGAAAATTTTTGAAATTAATAGTTGGTTTATCAAAACACAAAGATAACCAAATCATTTTCACGACATAGCGGAAAATGTGGAATTAAACGCCTGTTGCCGGGGAATTTTAGGTTTACAATTATTAACAAGAAATGCGTTTCTGCACTTAAACCATCATGCCCGTTTTATGTCCTAGAACATGTAACTATAAAAAAACATGATCATGCGTTTTAAAAAGATACCTGTTATCCTGCTACTGTTTTTGTCGTTAAACTCACTGGCGCAGGCCCCTGCGCAAACGGCCGGTAATCCCCCGGCCAATGCGGTTTTAAAAGGAAAAGTTGTGGATGCTGAAACCGGGCAAACGATGGAATATGCCAATGTTTCAATCTATTCAACCAAAGATTCGTCGCTTGTTTCGGGCGGCATTACCGACGGAAAAGGGGAGTTTCGAATTACACAAGTCGATTTCGGTACTTATTACGTCGAGGCCAACTTCATCGGTTTTAATAAAACCAGGATCAGGAATATCCGGGTTGGGGCCGAAAAAAGGGAAATTGACCTGGGAACCATAGAACTGGCGCCCAGCACCCAGGAAATAGACGAAGTGAGCGTGGTGGCCGAAAGGGCGCGGGTCAATTATCAAATCGACAAAAAGGTGATCAACGTGGGGCAGGATATTAATGCTGCCGGCGGTTCGGCGGTTGATGTGCTCGAAAATACCCCGTCGGTGGAAGTTGATATTGAAGGGAATGTCACCCTGCGCGGGTCATCCAATTTTACCGTTTATATTGATGGCAAACCGAGCATTCTGGAAGGTAGCGAGGCGCTGCGGCAACTTCCGGCTTCGGTGATCGAAAACATCGAGATTATCACCAACCCTTCGGCAAAATACGATCCTGACGGCATGGCCGGAATCATCAACGTCAACATGAAAAAGAATATCCTTTCGGGGTTCAACGGGATTGTGAACACAACTGTCGGTACCGGTGATAAATACCGGGGCGATTTGTTGATCAATTATAAAAGGAAAAAGTACAATGTTTTTTTCGGGGCCGACTGGCGGGATGAAACTTTTGCAGGGCGAATGGAGTCCGACCGCGAAACCTACCTGGGCGATACCACCCGCTTTATTTCAATCAACGGCGACCGCGATTTCAGGCGGAAAGGACACGAGTTTAAAGGCGGCTTCGACCTTTATCTTTCTGATAAAACAACCCTCACCCTCTCAGGAAATTTGGGTTACTCGGAATCGGAACGAATGGGTAATGGGCAAACGGTAACATATACCAATCCGGCGTCGGTTACCGTCTATTCACTGGAAGAAGAATTATCAAACCGTTCCAGCGATTTCTATAGCACCAATATCAATTTTCAGCATAAATTTGATGAAGAAGGCAAACACAAAATCGACGCATTGTTTTTCTATTCACATGAAAAAGGCCCTGATGTTGAGTTTGAAAATGAATTTTATACCGATGAAAACTTCAATAAAACAGGAGAATACCTCACCCGCATTCGCTCAACTGAAACGGAAGAAGAAGATGATTACCGCCTGAAAATTGACTATACCCGGCCAATAAAAAATGGTAAAATTGAAGCGGGAGTCCAAAGCCGGATTGAACGTGAGTTTGAAGATTACCTGTTTGAAAATGCCGACGAAAACGGTGAGTGGATCAACAATGAAAACTTCTCGAGCCAGCAACATTTCAATCGCGACATTCATGCGGCCTATGCAACTTTTGACAATAAATTTGGAAAATTACAATACATGCTTGGGTTGCGTGGCGAATACACCAAACGGTCTATCAACCACCTGAAGGTGCCCGAGCCGTACAAAATTGACCGGCTCGACTATTTCCCGACGCTCCATCTTTCATACAATGTCACCGACGAGTTTCAGCTGATGAGCAGTTACAGCCGCCGCATCGACCGCCCCGGCGGGAGGGAACTCGACCCGTTCCCCAGCTATATGAACCGCTACACAATTCAGGTTGGAAATCCGGCGCTCAACCCGCAATACACAGATTCGTATGAATTGGGATTGATGAAAAAGTTTGGCACCACTTCATTTCTTTCGGCCGAAGTATTCTATAAAGTGACCAACGATTTGATCAGCAGGGTACAGCAATTGGGTGAAGATGAAATTATTTATATGACGTTTGCGAACGTCAACAACGACTACTCGTTGGGAAGCGAAGTTATGGCAAACGTGAATGCTACCAAATGGCTTTTGCTGAACGGCAGCGTTTCGGTGTTCAGATACCGGATTGAAGGCGAACTGGATGGCGAATCGATTGACCGTACCAGCACCAACTACTCGGGCAGGCTAAACGCGACGATAAAATTCAGCCCGGATGCTCGGTTACAGTTCACCAGTTTTTACCGCGGACCTTCCGTTTCGGCGCAGGGTGAAAACAAAGGCATGCTGTTTTCAAATATATCATACAGGCAGGAGTTTATGAACAAAAAACTGGCAGCCACGGTAAGCCTTCGCGATGCTTTTGGCTCGATGCGTTTCGAAGGGCTTTCGTTTGGCAATGACTTCCAGTCGAGGTTTAAAATGAAACGTGAGTCGCAGGTGTTGACATTGACCTTGAGCTACAAAATAAACAATTACAAAATGGACAGAAGTGGGGGCGATGGCACCCGGGAAATGGATTTTGACGGAGGTGGAGATTTTTAGTTTTTTCATTGGCTAATTTTACATACAACTCGAAAGGGAAGCAGTCAGCTTCCCTTTTTTATTTGTCCTAATCAACAGGATTTATGTTGTGCAACTGTTTTTTCAGTTTTAAAACTGAAAAAACAGTTTTTGAACTGAAAAATCAGTTATATTTGTTTGTCAGTACGAAAGAATCACTTTTAAAACTGTAATGATGAAAAAACTAACCCGGAAAGAGGAAGAATTAATGAAAATCCTCTGGAAGTTGGAAAAAGCTTTTGTAAAAGATATTGTTGCCGAATACCCTAAACCCAAACCACATTACAACACGATCTCCTCGCTTGTTCGACTGTTGCAGGAAAAGGGTTTTATCGGGTTTAAAGTGTATGGAAATACTTATGAGTATTTTCCATTGGTTAAAAAGGAAGACTACCGCAAGACGTTTATGTCGCAGGTTATTAAAGACTATTTCGACAATTCGTATCAAAACGCTGTGGCTTTTTTCGTCAAAGAAAAAGGTCTTAACCCTGAGGAACTGGAAGAACTGATCAGGCTGATCAAAAACAACGAGTGATATGGAAACAATCCTGCTTTATTTGGTAAAAGTTTCGGTTTCAATAGTTGCATTTTTTCTGCTGTATTTGGCGCTTTTTCAAAAGAAAAAGCTTTTCCGCTTCAACCGTCTTTTTTTGTTGGGCTCAATGATAATCAGCTTTTTCATCCCTTTTGTGACTTTTCAAGTGGATGTTCCTCCGGTCGCGGTTTCTACTTCTTACGCGGAAACAACTCCAAATATTGCGATTTCCGCATCTGCATCCCGGTGGCCGGCTGATGTGGATTGGAAAATGATTTCATTTTATACCGTAATTGCGGGAATGGTAGTTTTTCTGCTGAATCTTTTAGTCAGCAGTTTAAAAGCATGGAGCATTATACGAAAAGGAGAAAAGCAGCGTTTCCGGGGGATCAGTTACCGGGTTTCCTGTGATAATGTTCACCCTTTTTCTTTCTTTAACCACATTGTTGTTCCTTCTGAAGTAACCGGCAAAGATTACCTGCCAATTATACTGGAACACGAATATATTCATGTGAAAGAAAGGCACACTATTGATGTGCTGATTGCCGAACTCCTGTTTCTCCTCCAGTGGTTCAACCCGTTCGCCTGGCTAATGAAACATGCCATCAAAAACAACCTTGAGTATCTAACAGATGATTTGATTATCAGGAAGGCAGATCAACAGACCTACCAACTGGCCATGGTTTCCCTTGCCGGTAAAAGCGGAATTGCACCTTTTCTTACTGCATTAAACGGTTCACAACTTAAAAATCGGATTATAATGATGAAGCAAAAAGCAAATAATCAAAAACAAATCCTGCGAAAACTGGCGGTCATTCCATTATTGACCATACTGATTGCCACGCTTTCAAATAAAGAATTCAGGGCAGCGCCCGTTCAACAGGAAAAAACTGTTGTAATCGGGCAGGTTCTGGATGAAAACACAGGCAAAACCATGAGTGGCGTTGCCGTGCTGACAAAAGGGGAACCTACCGGCACCATTACCGATCGGAACGGAAACTATGAGCTGGCGATTTCAAATCCTGAAACTGTCCTCATTTTTTCATATCCGGGGCATGATGTGAAGGAGTTGCCAGTAGCCGGTAAAAAGGTGATCAACGTGAGCCTGAAAAAGTCGGATAAAAGCTTTGGGATCAAGGAGCCAGATAAAAAAATGCTGAAAGTTTTGCCGGGCAATATTGAGATTTCAGGAAAAGTGACAGATGAAAATGGAAGGCCAATAGCAGCCGTTGCCGTAATTATTAAGGGAAAACCCATTGGGACAATTACCGACCAGCAAGGAAACTACTTGCTAAAGGTCAGCGAAGAAGATGACAAACTCGTTTTTTCGATGAAAAATTATGAAACGGAGGAAGTTGTTATCGAAGAGAAAACCCGCATCAATGTTGATTTAAAGAAGAAAAAAGAAGGTCCAGCTTCTGACGAAAAGGTTGGACTAAAGAACAACTGGGGCAGCAAGACGCCACTTTTTATTATTGATGGTAGGGAAGTGGAATCCATTGACCATATACACCCGGCTGATATTGAATCGATAACTGTTTTAAAAGATGCATCTGCAAAAGTCCAGTATGGCAAAAAAGGTGAAAATGGCGTGGTGCTTGTTTCGTTAAAAAAGACTGAGGAAAAGAAATCGCTGGAAAATCAAACAAATACGGGCGATTCACTTAAAAAAGACTCTGTGGAAACCGTTTTTGTTTTAGATGGCAAAGAAGTTTCTCATAAAAGTAATCCTACTGGACGAATTGACTCAGTCGAAACTTTTTATGGGCACCATGCAGAAGGGGATGTAAAGCAAAAGGTATTTCTCAGGGCGCAAAATACGCGTAAAGGACCTTCAAAGCCCCTATTTATAATTGATGGAAAGAACATGGGTAAATCATCCGTAAAAGATCTTGGCCTTGACACGACAAAATTCGAATCCATTAACGTGATAAAGGAAGCTTGGTTGTAGATACGTATGGCGAAGATGCAAAGGATGGTGTTGTTATCATCACCACAAAGAAATAGATAAACAAAAAAAGGAAGCCCGCGGGCTTCCTTTTCATTAATAAAATCTCTGATCTAACTTAACTTGTTATGGCGTATTCTTATAAAGTGGCTTGTCCCGGTTCCCAGTCGCAGGGAGTGAGTTCCCCGGTCTGCAAAGCGCCCAGTACGCGCAACACTTCAGGCACATTGCGTCCAATGGCCAGATCGTTAACGCTCACCCAACGGATAACACCTTCGGCATCAACAATAAAAGTAGCCCGGTAAGCAATTCGTTCTTCCGGCTCCAGGATTCCCAAATCTTCAGCCAGCGATTTAGAGGTGTCGGCAAGCATCGGGAATTTTAGTTTTTTCAGGCCGGCATGTTCGTTTCTCCAGGCCAGGTGCACGTATTCTGAATCGGTTGAGGCCCCGATCAAGTTGGTGTCGAGGCGTTCAAAATTATCAAACTGGTCGTTAAAGGCCGTGATCTCAGTTGGGCAAACAAAAGTGAAATCTTTTGGCCACCAGAATATCACGCTCCATTTTCCTTTCAAATCTTCGTTGGTAATGGTATTGAATTCTTTCCCTGCCTCGAGGGATACAACTGCTGTCTTTTTAAACTCCGGAAATTTTTGTCCTATTGTTAACATGATTTTTCGTTTTTATAATTCAGCGGCAAATATAGCCGGGCAATAAGTAGCAATCAAATTGATTTTTTTTATTCCGAATAGACAAAAGCTATTGTCACCGTAACCGGTTCAATGGTAACTGAAAAAGCAGCGCTGGCTTTTTGCATTGGGCGATGGGCCTGCCTTGCCCAATGCAGCCGTTCAATTTTTTTTTGTGTAATCAGCCGGATAATTATATCTTTAACAGGTTTTTTAAAAGTGAGCACACTTTCAGAAGACAAAGTATTTTTACCTGAATCAATTCAAATAATAAACTATGAAAAAGCTTTCAGAAGAATCAAAGCATGTTTCAAGAAGGTCGTTCCTTGGTACTGCTGCCGCCGCGGCTGCCGGGATTACCATCCTTCCCAGCAATGTAATTGCTGGATTGGGGCATAAAGCTCCAAGTGACAAACTAAACATCGTTGGTGTTGGTGTTGGCGGTATGGGTTTTGCTAACCTGAAAAACCTGGAATCAGAAAATATCATCGGATTGTGTGATGTGGACTGGCGTTATACCGGTGGAAATGGTGTATTCGACCGTTTCCCGAAAGCAAAAAAATACAAAGACTGGCGCAAAATGTATGATGAAATGGGTAAAGATTTTGACGCTGTTGTAATTGCAACTGCCGACCATACCCACGCCATTACTGCCGCCCACGCGATGACCATGGGCAAGCACGTTTATGTACAAAAACCATTGACACACACGGTTTACGAATCGCGCCTGCTGACTAAACTTGCCGATAAATACAAAATCGCAACCCAAATGGGAAACCAGGGTTCGTCGGGCGAAGGGGTCAACCTCACGACCGAATGGCTGGCTAACGGCGAAATTGGCGAAGTGACTAAAGTAGAAGCTTTTACTGACCGTCCGATCTGGCCTCAAGGGTTAAATACACCTGAGCAGGGACAGTGGGTTCCTGATGGTCTGGACTGGGAATTATTTATCGGACCCGCAAAAATGCGGCCTTACAACGAAATTTATCATC
>OBJA01002422.1_pt1 | contig 10780 bp, 12 predicted proteins | sample 1519751 | NCBI WGS metagenome assembly OBJA01 (sample SAMEA3881238, study PRJEB22517) | soil metagenome | biome: lake sediment; feature: soda lake sediment; material: sediment, water from around vicinity | place: India | collected 2013-12-23 | depth 3 m
AATTACTTAGCCAACTTGTTAAAGAGCGCCGCCGGTTACCCAGCGAAGAGGCCGATATTTTACCGATATTTCGTGGCCTGTCAACCTGATTTTTTCGTCATTCCTGAGAGCAGCTCTCATTCACGCCGGTCATCTGCTGACCACTCCGAAGATCTCCACCGCCATCAAGCGGGGCCATGACCTCCGAAAGAGAGGCGCATTATACGTAGCGTTTTGCGCAGGTCTAGTAAAATTTGCATAAAACGGGAAGTATTTTAAAAAGTACTTCTAAATCAATACAATTTTAAATCCTGTTCAGTTCACGCTAATCCGTGCGAACTTGCGCTTGCCCACCTGATAGACATGGGTGGTTCCGGCAGCGATCACAAGCCGTTTATCCTCCACCCGTTCCCCGTCGATCTTCACGGCACCCTGCTGAATCATCCGCAACGCCTCGGAGGTACTGCTGACCAGCCCGGCCTGATTGAGCAGGTTGCCGATGGCAATCCCTTCCTGCTCCGCCGCAATCGCCAGCTCCGGTATCTCATCTGGAATGGCCCCTTTCTGGAATCGGGTAATGAAATCCTGCCTGGCCGAGGCGGCGGCATTGGCGTCATGAAAGCGGGTGATCAGCTCATCGGCCAACTCGAACTTGATGTCGCGGGGGTTCGCCCCGGCCGCCACCGAGGCACGCAGTTGCTCGATCTCGCTCATCAGCCGGAAGCTCAGCAGCTCAAAATAGCGCCACATCAGTTCATCGGAGATCGACATCAGCTTGCCGAACATCTCGTTGGGGGCGTCGGTGATCCCGATATAGTTGCCCAGGGACTTGGACATCTTCTGCACCCCATCCAGTCCTTCCAGGATCGGCATGGTCAATACCGTCTGAGGGCGCTGGCCATAACTCTCCTGCAGTTGACGTCCAACCAACAGGTTGAACTTCTGGTCAGTTCCACCCAGCTCTACATCCGCCTTCATCGCCACCGAGTCGTAGCCCTGGATCAGGGGGTAGAGAAACTCGTGGATCGCGATGGGCTGGCCTGAGCCGTAACGTTTGGAAAAGTCGTCCCGCTCCAGCATGCGTGCGACGGTGTGGCGTGAAGCCAACTGGATCAGCTCAGCCGCACTCATTCCGTTCATCCAACTGGAGTTGAACATGACCAGGGTCTTTTCTGGATCCAGGATCTTGTAGATCTGGTGCTCATAGGTTTGTGCATTCTCGATCACCTGATCGCGGGTTAACGGCGGGCGCGTGCTGCTCTTGCCTGTCGGATCGCCGATCATCGCGGTAAAATCCCCAATCAGGAACATTACCTCATGACCCAAATCCTGGAATTGGCGCAGCTTGTTGATCAAGACGGTATGACCCAGATGCAGATCCGGCGCGGTCGGATCAAAACCGGCCTTGATCCGCAGGGGACGCCCCTCCTTGAGTTTGGTCTTCAGTTCGTCTTCAAGCAGCACTTCCTGCGTGCCGCGTTTGATTTGCCGGATCGCTTCGTCAAGGGATACCATACCGTCCGTCCTGAGCTGTTACAAAGCCGCGTAGATTACCACAGCCTCCGGTTGGAGGGCATAATCGGTAAAAAAACCCGCAAATGTGACCGGCGAGCCACAATTTTGCCTCTCCAAGCATTGACCGCGGCCCTTTGCGAGGGTATTTTTATAAAAACTTTTTCGAGGTTTTTCCGTGAATTACAAAACCAAGCTAAACCGTGACTATAAATTGAGCGGCGGCATGGCTCCGGTACGCCTGAAGAAGAGCCACCGTAAACATATCCACGCCCTGGCCATCTTTTCCGTGGTTACCGGCATGGTGGCAATCCTGACCCCCAGCCATGATGCCGCGGCGACACGCGAACCGCATCAGGACGCCATCGAAACCTTGCAGATCGCCCTGGCCCTGCCCGCCCACGATGCCATGGAAGCCTCTGTGGCACGTGACGAAGCAAGCCCCCAGGCAGAGCCAGCCAAGAGAGCGGCACCGCAAATCCCCGCTGAACCCACAGCCCAACAACCCCTGCTTCCGGTCGCCATGAGTGAGCCAGACCCGCTGGAACTGCCCGCCCAGCAATCGGCTGAGCCGGAACTGCCATGGCAAACGGTGGTAGTTAAATCAGGAGACAGCCTCTCGGTCATCTTCCAACGTCTCAACCTCAGCGCACAACAGTTGCTGGCCATCGTGGATGCCGATAAGCAAAACAGCATCCTGACCCGCCTGCGCCCCAAGCAAAGCCTGCACTTCCAGATTGATGCCCAGCAGCAGATCCAGGCCATTCGCTATGACCTGTCCAGCGAAAAGAGTTTACTGATCGCCCGTGCGGAGAACGGCTACAGCAGCCAGATTATCGAACACCCCATTGAGGCGCGCATCACCCATGCCGGTGGCGAGATCACCAACTCACTATTCCTGGCCGGTCAGCAGGCCGGCCTGTCCGACAACATCATCATGGAATTGGCCAATATCTTTGGCTGGGATATCGATTTTGCTCTCGATATCCGCAAGGGCGACAGCTTTTCGCTACTTTATGAAGAGCACTACCTGGATGGTGAAAAGCTGCGCGATGGCCGCATCCTGGCCGCAGAGTTCACCAATCGGGGGCGCAAGTTCCAGGCCGTACTATTCTCTGACTCGGAAGGACGCGGCCAGTACTACTCACCGGATGGAAAGAGTATGCGCAAGGCCTTCCTGCGCTCCCCAGTGGAATTCCACCGCATCTCATCTACCTTCCAGCGGGAACGCTTCCACCCCGTACTGGGTGAGCGTCGCCCACATCGTGGCGTCGATTATGCCGCCCCCACCGGCACCCCGATCCGTGCCGCCGGGGATGGCCGCGTGATCACCCGTGGCGTGCAGGGCGGCTATGGCAATACCGTGATCATCCAGCATGGCAACAATATCACCACCCTGTATGCACACCTCTCCCGCTTCCAGAAGGGGGTCACCAATGGTACCCGTGTGCGCCAAGGGCAGGTGATCGGCTATGTTGGCATGACCGGGCTGGCGACAGGCCCTCACCTGCACTACGAGTTTCGCATCAACGGCGTACATCAGAACCCGCTGACGGTCAAGCTGCCCGATGCCGAACCCCTGCCGGACAAATACCGTGAGCGTTTCCGTCAGCAAAGCCTGCCGCTGCTGGCGCAGCTGGAACAGTTCAACCAGATCCAGGTGGCCTCTTCTGCCCAGTAAGGGGTATTACATTGGCCTGATGAGCGGCACCAGCATGGATGCGCTGGATGGCGTTCTGGTCGACCTATCTACCGAGCGCCCCGATCTGCTGGCCAGCATCAGCCTGCCCATCCCGGCAGCGCTGCATCGGCAACTGCTATCCCTGACCACCCCGGGGCATGACGAGATCGCGCGAGCAGCCCGTGCCGATATCGAACTGGCCCAACTCTCCGCCACCCTCGTCAAACAACTCCTGCAACAATGCGACTTGCCGGCCTCGGCGATCCAGGCTATCGGCAGCCACGGCCAGACCATTCGCCATGCCCCAAATGCCAGCCCGGCCTTCACCTTGCAGATTGGCGATCCCAATACCTTGGCGGCACAAACCGGGATCACCACTGTGGCCGATTTTCGCCGCCGTGACATGGCGGTCGGCGGGCAAGGGGCCCCGCTGGTACCCGCCTTCCATGCCTGGCTCTACCAGCGGCACACGCCCGATCGGGTCATCCTCAATATCGGCGGCATGGCCAACATTACCCACCTGTCTGCCCGCCCTGCCCAGAGCATCAGCGGCTTTGATACCGGCCCGGGTAACATCCTGCTGGATAGCTGGATCCAGCGCTGTCAGGGCCTCCCTATGGATCGCGATGCCGATTGGGGACGGCGCGGCACCCCCAACCCGGCGCTGCTGAATGCCTTACTGGCCGATCCCTACTTCCAGCGCCCGCCACCCAAGAGCACCGGTCGGGAGTACTTCAATCTGGCCTGGCTACAGGCCCAACTGGAACAGGTGCAGTGCCGTGATGAGGATGTGATGGCAACGCTTTATGCCCTGACGGTCGAAAGCATCGGCCAGGCGATCCAGCGGTATGCCGGTGAGTCCGAAGAGGTAGTGGTCTGTGGGGGAGGTGCCTTCAATCCACTGCTGGTGCAGGGGCTACAGAAGCGTCTTGCACCGCGCCGAGTAGTCGATAGCGCAGGCGCGGAGCCTTCAGTCGATCCACGCTGGATGGAGGCGATGGCGTTTGCCTGGCTGGCACGCCAGACGCTGTTGGGGCAAAGCGGCAACCTGCCCGCGGTCACAGGTGCCCGTCAGCCGGTTATCCTCGGCGGGATCTACCCTGCGGGGTAATCATCACAAAATAACTTGCCACTGAAGGCACAGCGACCACGGAGGCGATGCCGCAAACTCAACACCCCGAAGCCTCTGTGCTCTCTGTGGCTGGATTTTATCTACGCTGTTCGATCGCCACGTATTCGCGCACCGGTTCCCCGGTATAGACCTGGGTTGGGCGGAAGATGCGGTTGTCGGCCAACTGTTCGCGCCAGTGCGCCAGCCAGCCGGCGGCCCGGGAGATGGCAAAGATCGGGGTGAACTGATCGGTGGGGATCCCCATCTCGGTGTACAGGATGCCCGAATAGTAGTCCACGTTCGGATATACGCCCTTGGCGCCCAGACGTTCCGAGGCGGCGGCCTCCAGGGCCAGGGCGGTCTCAAACAGCGGGCTAATCTGGCCGCCACGCTGATTGGCCAGGTTTTCCATCATCTTTTGCAGGATATTGGCACGGGGATCCTTGACCGAGTATTCCCGATGCCCAAAACCCCATATTTTAGTCTTGTTTTTCAACTGCTTATCCAGCCAGGCTGGCACCTTGTCCGGGCCGCCGATACTATGCAGCATGTCGACCACCTTCTCGTTGGCACCACCATGCAACGGCCCGGAGAGGGTTCCGATTGCCGCGGCAATCACCCCGTAGGGACTCGCCAGGGTCGAACCGGCCACCAGCGCCGCAAAGGTTGAGGCATTGATGGTGTGCTCGGCATGCAACACCAGGCAGGTATCCATGATCTTGGCATAATACGGATCCGGCTCCCGTCCCAGCAGCATGTAGAGGAAATTTTCTGCCGTATTGAGATCCTGACGCGGGGGGATAGGGTCATAACCATGTCGAATATGCTGCCACATGGCAACGATCAACGGAATGCGCGCGATGATCTTCACCGTCATGCGGTGGATATAGTCCAGATCCTCGCAGATACCGGAGCTAGTCAGTGTTTCGTTGGCGGGATAAAACATACCCAGGCTCGCCACCGCCGTTTGCAGCATTTCCATCGGATGGCCACTGCTGGGTAGGCTCTTCATCATCTCCCGGATATTGAATTTGACGCGCCGATTACGCCTCAACAGATCGTCAAACTCCTTCAGGTCGGCTGCGGTCGGCAGCTGCCCATCCAGCAGCAGCAGAGTGGTTTCTTCAAAGGTGCTGTGTTCGGCCAATTGTTCTATAGGGTAGCCACGATAGGCCAACAGCCCCTTTTCACCATCGATAAAGGAAATATTCGAGCGGGTGGCGGGTACGCCTTCGAGTCCGGGCAGGTAGCCACTCATTACGGTAACCTCTCATACAATCCCAAGAATGGACTGCATTTTATGCGCATGAGCACCCACTTACCACTGCAATCCCATCCGCCAACGCCACTCAATGCGCCGACAGGCATGACAAGCTCAAAACTAGCCTTTTATTTTCAGCTGGTTATGGCTTTTTGCTGGTACAAGGAGAAATAGAGGCAAGGATGCCATGATGGCATCCCTGACTGACTTACGAGAAAGAGGAGCCACAACCACAGGTGGTAGAGGCATTCGGATTGCGGATCACAAACTGTGCCCCTTCCAGATCTTCCTTGTAGTCGATCTCGGCACCAGACAGATACTGAAAACTCATCGGGTCAATCAGCAGGGTCACGCCGTTCTTTTCCACACTGGTGTCACCATCGTTGATGCTTTCATCAAAGGTAAAACCATACTGGAATCCGGAACAGCCGCCACCGGTGACATAAACCCGCAATTTCAGGTTATCGTTGCCTTCCTCCTCGATCAGCGTCTTGACCTTGTTGGCCGCGCTATCAGTAAAAATCAACGGACTTTCGATATCGCTCATTTGGGATCTCCACAATGCAATGTTGTCTCATCATCTAGGATGAGTATTTCAATCCTTACACAAATAGTCAAGATTCTTTGACAAGTTCAGCATCCCTGTCACTCCTAGCCGGCGCTGGCAGAAAATCCTGTGTGCTTTCCTGATCCTGGCGTACCAGACTGCCATTGACCTCAGCGCCGCGCACCATTTCAATCAGTTTGTAGTAGACATTACCATTGACCTTGGCCTTTTCCGCCAGTTCAATATGTTCGGCAACATAGACATCGCCCTTGACCGCACCATTGAGCATGACATTGGGCACATGTACCTCACCTTCAATAAGGCCGCGTTCACTGACACTCAATACCGAGCCACTCTGCGGATCGGCATAAATATTCCCCTTGACCACCCCGTCCACATGCAAGCCGCCACTAAAAGTGATATCACCGCGGATCTCCGAGTTGTGGCCGATCAGGGTATCAATCTTGGTTATCTTGGCTGCTGGTTTACTTTTGTTACCCTTGCTAAACATGGTCAACTCTCCCTTACCACCCAATCATAAGACTGGGAAAATGGCTTGTGTGTTTTGCCTTTGGGTTTCACATTCAGGCTGATTCGTTTCGGAACAAACCCATCCGGCAGCAGCAATTCCCCTTCAAAGGACTGGAAATACTGATAGCGAAAAGCCAGTTCGCCTTCCGCCTCGCTCAACTGCGCCAGGGTATATTCCACGGTTTCCCCATTCTGGCTACCTTCAACCAGGAATTCCACCTCACCCTCGGCAAATTCACTGTTATCCAGCAACTGGGTCAGCACCAGATGGTACTGAAAATGCCCTTTCGGTTGGGCCATGATTTCAAAGCGTTGGATATCCAGCCCCCGACTGGTATCACTAGGTGAGATGATACCGCGGTAAAAATCCAGTTCCCGCTTCAGATCCATCAACTCGTTGTGAAGCCGTGTTACGGTCACTTCCAGCTGATTGTACGCCTCGTGATCGACCTTGGCACTACGGGTAAGGATCGCATTTTGCTCTCGCAGGCGGTTATTATCCACCACCAGGCCAGCTACCTGCCCTTCCAGTTGGCGCTGCTTGTGCTGGCTTTCCTGGTGCCGGTGGCCACCTTGAAAATGGCCATACCAATACAGCCCGGTAGCGATGAGCGCAATCAACAACAGCATAAACAGGCGTAATAGCAACGTCTGCCACAGCGGGCGGGCATGTACTACCCGTAAGGTCATGGCAACACCGTGATCATGTCCAGCCCGAGACGCTCCTCCAGGCCACACATGATATTCATATTCTGCACTGCCTGGCCCGCCGCGCCCTTGACCAAGTTATCAATTACCGAAAGTACCACCACGGTATCGCCCCCCTGCGGACGATGCACAGCGATCCGGCACATATTACCACCCCTGACGGTACGGGTCTCGGGATGCGAGCCCGGCGGCAGGACATCCACGAAGCCCTCACCGGCATAGCGCTGCTCATACAGGGCCTGTAGATCACCACTATCGCCCAGCAAACGGCCATACAGGGTCGCATGGATCCCCCGAATCATCGGCAGCAAATGCGGCACAAAGGTCAGACCAACCTGGCCGCCAGCCAGCAAGCCCAGCTTTTCACTGATCTCGGGCAGATGGCGGTGACCACCTGCGGCATACGCCTTGAAGCTGCTGTCGATCTCGCTTAGCAACATCGCCACATTGGCGCCGCGACCAGCGCCACTGGCACCGGACTTGGCATCGGCGATCAATTGCCCGGTATCGATCAAACTGGCCTCCAGCAACGGCAAAAAGCCCAGCGTTACCGCCGTGGGATAACAGCCGGGGTTGGCCACCAGGCGAGCCGAACGGATCGCCTCACGGTTGATCTCGGGCAGGCCGTAGACCGCCTCCTCCACCACCTCGGGACAGACATGCGCCATGCCATACCACTTTTCCCAGACCGTCACATCTTTGAGGCGAAAATCCGCCGCCAGGTCGATCACCTTCACCCCGGCAGCCAACAACGCCGGCACCTGACCCATCGCAATCCCGTTGGGGGTGGCAAAAAAGACCACGTCGCAGGCCACCAACACCTCCGGATCGGGTGCGCTAAAACGCAGATCGACATGGCCACGCAGATTGGGGAACATATCGGCAACCGCCAGGCCCTCCTCGGAGCGCGAGGTGATCGCCTGTAGCGATACCTCGGGGTGCGCCGCCAACAAACGCAACAACTCAACGCCGGTGTAACCCGTCCCGCCAACTATGCCAACCTTGATCATCGCAGAAACCGCCTGTCTTGGGTAAATTCACGTCCTGCAATCATAACCCGAACGTTGTATAAATTCACACGGTGATCGCGCAGGATATTGATTGCCCAGCGCATTTTTCGAAGGCGCGGTGTAGTTATGTCCATGGATGGACGGTATTTAGCGAGACGCAGGATGCCGGTAGCCATATTCATACACCCAACTGAGAAAAATGTGCTGGGCAATCAAGAGACTAGCGAGGGTGCGTGTAATTTACTCAATGTTCGGGTCAAACCTGCCATCCCAAAGCGAAACTCCAGCACCGTGGTTTTCTATCCGCGCAGCGAGCAATCCGGGAACTCAAGCGGTGTTTTACGGACAAAAACGCGACAGTACCTCATCATGCCGGTACACTACGCCACCACGATGAAAAGAGACGGACGGTATTATGAAGGCTAAAGATATTGTATTTATCCTCGTTGTCGTCGGACTGATCGGTAGCCTGGTCTGGCTCTGGCTCAGCCCCAGCGGCGCCAAACCCGCCCCCGAGATCCAACTCACCACCCTGGATGGACGCACCATCGACCTGGCCGGCAAACGTGGTCGACCCGTATTGATCACCTTCTGGGCTACCACCTGCCCCGGTTGCATCAAGGAGATGCCACATCTGGTCGAACTCTATCAGCAGCATGCCCGCAGTGGCCTGGAGATCATCGGCATTGCCATGTCCTATGATCAGGCCGATGCGGTTCAGGAACTGGTGCGGCTACGCCGCTTGAACTATCCGATCGTGCACGATACCAATGGTTCGGCAGCATTGGCCTTTGGCGATGTCAAGCTGACCCCGACCACCTTCCTGATTGCCCCCAATGGCCGGATTGTCATGCATACCCTGGGCGAGGTGGATATGGCGCGACTGGAAGAGCGCATCATGCAGATGCTGCCGCCATCGAGGTAGAACATGACCATGCTCTGGCTAAAGGCCTTTCATATCATCTTTGTGGTCGCCTGGTTTGCCGGGCTGTTTTATCTGCCACGGATCTTCGTCAATCAGGCCATGGCCACCGAGCCTGCCGAACAGGCTCGCCTGCAACTGATGGCAGGCAAACTCTACCGCTTTATGACCCCGCTGGGGGTGCTGGCCGTGGCGCTGGGCCTGTGGCTGACCTGGGTAATGGTGCGAATGGGCTTTCAATTCACTGGCTGGTTCCATGCCAAACTGTTGCTAGTGGCCATACTGATCGGCTATCACCTCTACTGCGGCCATCTGGTCAAGGTCTTTGCCCGGGGAACCAATCACCGCAGCCATGTATTTTACCGCTGGTTCAATGAATTACCGGTATTGCTACTGGTGGTCATCACCCTCCTGGTCATCATCAAGCCGTTCTGAACCCCGTACCGGTGTGGCATATCCCACACCGGTGCGCCATATCACCGCTTGCGAGCCTTGCCTGCTGCCTGATATACCGTAACCTCGCCATGCCCGCCGCGGTGTCAGGGTATATTGATTGCCCTGGCACACAAACTGCATTGAGTTAAATCCGGCTGAGTGATCTTCACCTCAACTTTACGCTATTGACAATCATTATCATTTGCATTTACGATAACATTATGACTTCCGTGCAATGGCAAAAGTGATGGGGCAGCGTGATCGCTGGTGGTTGCTGGTTCGGATCGGCACCGCCGTGCTCAGTGTGGGGGCCCATGCCGCGCTGGTGGGTACCGCCATCTGGCTGATGGTGCCTCCGCAGGCGCCATCCCAGGCAGCGCAACAGGTGGTCAATGTCGCCCTGGTTACCCAGCGGCCTGCACCAGCACCCGAGGAGCCGCAGCCGGAGCCTCGACCTGAGCCCCGGCCGGAGCCAAAACCGGAACCGCTCCCCGAGTCCAGACCGGAGCCGGAACCTGAGCCGAAACCAGAACCAAAACCGGAGCCGGAACCTGAGCCAGAACCTGAGCCGGAGCCGGAGCCAGAACCTGAGCCGGAGCCGGAGCCGGAGCCGGAGCCGGAGCCGGAGCCGGAGCCAGAGCCAGAGCCAGAGCCGATATATGAACCCGTGTCCGAAGCCGTGGCTGAAGCCATGGAGTTGCCCGAGAAATGGGAGGTAGCCGACGAGGCAGCAGATAATGTTGATGCCGTGGCCAGTACGCAACCGCATACAACACGCGATGATGAGACCTTGATTGAGCCCTCATTCCAGGCTGATTATCTGCGTAACCCGGCCCCGGCCTATCCAAGGCTGTCGCGCCGTCTGGGAGAACAGGGCGAGGTCAATCTACGGGTATTGGTCGATCGGCATGGCAAGCCGCTTGAGATTGAGCTCTTCCAATCCAGTGGCTTTGAGCGGCTCGATCGTGCTGCCCTGGAGGTCGTGCAACATTGGCAATTTGTCCCAGCACGTCGCGGGCCACGTGCGATTGAGGCGTGGGTCATCGTACCGATACTATTCAGCTTCGGAGGTTAAATGGATCT
>OBJA01002423.1_pt1 | contig 10779 bp, 3 predicted proteins | sample 1519751 | NCBI WGS metagenome assembly OBJA01 (sample SAMEA3881238, study PRJEB22517) | soil metagenome | biome: lake sediment; feature: soda lake sediment; material: sediment, water from around vicinity | place: India | collected 2013-12-23 | depth 3 m
CTCGGAACAATTCGTTGGGGGCGACCCAGACGACATTATTTCCTTCAGCCGCATTGATCATGGCGTGTTTCCGTCCCCTGAGCTCGGTGGAGCTTTCCTCTATGATACGGATGATTGGCGCAGGCTCCGGGCTCTGTGCGTCGAACGGTTGCGATACGAGACCAAGCATACCTTCCTCACCTGTGGCCAGTTGCTGCAGGATGTGAATTACCGGCTTAATTTTCTCCCTGACTGGAAGCGCCATGAATTCAACGAGCGATACCTGGATGTGGATAGGAAGAACCTCGAACCCGCTCTAGTTTTCCGGAAGGAGGGAGAGAGGGACTATGCCTATTTGCGTTCGGTATATGAAGCTGAGAGAGAAGTCGAACAATGTATCACGAAACAGGCTGGATACTCTGACATCACTTTCAAGTCACCGGTAACGGAGAGTTACTGGCGGGGCCTGCTTTTTGAACCAAAAAGCCCATTGGCCGAAAAGAACCGGAGCGAATACGAGGAGGCTATTGCAACTCAGTCCTCCGTTTGTACCAAGATATTCAATCGTCCGGTGTCTGTGGTCTGCGGTACCGCCGGTACCGGCAAAACCACCGTCATTCGTGGCATTCTGCAGGCCGTTGCCAAAGCCCACGGGGCCGAGGCTACTTTTCTGCTGCTGGCGCCGACGGGAAAGGCTGCGGACCGAATACGGGAGAAGACCGGCAGAGAGGCGAGCACGATCCATACCTTTCTGGCCAAGCGCGGCTGGTTGAACGCAAACTTGACCATCAAGAGATCAGGTGGGAGAAAGGAAGAAGGCTACAATACCTATGTCATCGACGAAGCATCGATGCTCGACCTGGAGCTGATGGCCGCACTATTTCGCGCCATCAACTGGAGCACCGTACAGCGCATCATTTTCGTCGGGGACCCAAACCAGTTGCCTCCAATTGGCCGCGGGAAGGTTTTTGCGGATATTATCCAGTGGCTGATAAAGAATCATCAGGAATGTGTCGGCGAACTGACGGTCAACCTTCGTCAGATGGCCAACAGGGTAATGGGACAGGGAACCGGAATTCTTGACTTGGCGTCCATTTATGTCAAGGCCTCAGATTTTGAAAATAAGGACGAAGAAAGGTCCATCCGGGCGGAACGAATATTTCAACGTCTGCAAGATTTGCCCGAGGATGGATCGGTGGACAAAGATTTACGGGTGGTCTTTTGGAAGGGTTCGGACGACCTCCTTGACAAGCTTGTAGGGCGAATGATCGCGGACATGGAGGAGGATTGCGGAGAGAAGTTAAATCCGCAGGAACCTCACAAGCTTTGGATTGCGGCTATGAAGATGGGAGGGGATTATGCCCGACCGGACTACCACCAGGTAATTTCGCCATATCGGCATGAGGAATTCGGTACAGAGGCGATCAATCAGCGAATTCAGCAGGAGGCGCGGGGCGCTGGTCTGCAACGGGTGGGACATTTAGCCGGGATCACCTTATTCGACAAGGTGATTCAATATCGCAACCGTGGGGCATCTGATCCTATCTGCGCGTATAATCACCAGACCAATCGTGTTGAGAAAAGCGATGTCTTCAATGGCGAGCTGGGATTTGTAGTGCCCTTTGCGCTTGATGGAAAAAAATGGAAATCGCCAAATTATCGGATCAGCCATTTTCAAGTCAGATTTTCCCGAAAAGAGCACTTGGCTTTTGGTTATGGAAAATATTTGGGTTCCTATCTGGAAAATGGAAGACGTCGTTACATACCGGACGAGAAGCCGGAAGACAATCTGGAGCTGGCATACGCCATATCAGTCCATAAATCTCAGGGTAGCGAGTTCGAGCGGATCTATTTCGTCCTGCCCAAAGAGAAAGCGGCCCTCCTTTCTCCGGAATTGTTTTATACCGGCATCACCAGAGCTACCAGGCACTGTACCATATTCATTGAAGAAGATATTTCGCCGCTGTTTCGCATCCACCGTCCTGAAAGCTCGCATCTGGTGGGGATAAACTGTTCCTTGTTCGAATTCACTGCGGTTCCTGATGGCTTTGAGTTGATCCGGCGGAAAGGATTCTACGAAGAGGGAAAGATTCACCGGACCCTTGCGGACATCATGGTGCGATCAAAATCAGAGGTAATAATTGCTAATATGCTTTTTGATCGTGAGATTGCTTTTGAATATGAAAAACCTTTGTACGCTCCTGATGGGTCCTTTTACTTGCCTGATTTTACAATTCATTGGCGGGGAGAGCGATATTTTTGGGAACATCTTGGCCTCTTGAGCAGGGAAGACTATCGCCACCATTGGGAGGCTAAGAATAAATGGTACGGAAAACATTTCCCAGGTAAATTGGTTATCACCAAAGAATCTGGGAATCTCTCGGTTGATGCAAATGAACTAATTGCAACCTATTTCAATTGACCATCAGGAATGACAAAGTAGAACGGTTGAATCCAAGTATGACTTTGAAACCAGGTGATAAAGTCAGGATTCGGGCAAATCCTTCTCGCGTCGGCAGGCTCACCGGAGAGTACGATGGGCCTCCCGACCGGCGTAGAGTTTTAGTCTCTTTTAATAATGGCGATGAGGAATTTGTCCTCATGGGCTCTTTAGAAAAGGTAGTGGGTGATGCCCTCCGTCCATATGCCCTCATTGAAAGTGGCCGATACGGCACCGTCGAACACCTGCGTGGTGCGATCACCTATTATCGGCTGAGCGGCAAATTAGCCAATCTGATCTACAGCCTCAATACGACTAATACTCAATTTCTTGCTTACCAGTTTAAACCGGTGCTCCAGTTTCTCGAATCGCCATGTCGTGGAATTCTGATTGCCGATGAGGTTGGTCTCGGAAAGACTATTGAGGCAGGGCTGATCTGGACAGAACTTCGCGCCCGCCTCGACGCAAAACGATTGCTTGTTGTCTGCCCGGCCATGCTGAGGGAAAAATGGCGTGATGAGCTTAATAACCGTTTTGGGATCAAGGCTGACATTTGTGATGCTGAATCAGTGTTGGGCATACTGCAGAGAATGTACAGGGGAGAGAATGAAGAATTTGCCCTAATTGCAAGCATTCAGGGATTGCGCCCACCCCGAGGGAGTATAGAAGGGAAATCAAACGGGCGGTCTACTGCCAAACTCGCCACTTTTTTGGAGGAAAAGGCCTTAGATGATCCTGTATTCGACGTGGTAATCATCGATGAAGCTCACTATCTCCGCAACCAGCATACCCAGACTCATAAACTAGGCCGATTATTGCGGCCTATCTGTGAGAGTCTGGTCATGCTCTCCGCCACACCGATTCAAATGCGCAGTAGCGATTTATTCTCGTTACTGAACCTGCTGGATGAAGATGCCTTCCCTTATCCCAATTCCTTCATGGAAATTCTTGAGGCAAACAGCCCAATCGTTCAACTGCGCGACCGGTTGCTCCGAGAAGCAATACCCAGGGACGATTTAATTGGTGCGCTTCATGCGGCAGTTGCCAAAAGAATATTCCAGGATAATCAACAGTTGAATCATTTCGTTCAGCATCTTCCAACCCAAGATGAACTGAACAGTCACCAGGGCAGGTCGTTACTGGCGGAAAAACTTGATCGTGTCAATCCACTGTCAAAAGTCATTGCGAGAACTCGAAAGAGAGACGTGCAAGAGATGCGGGTTGTTCGCTGTCCAGCTTTGATCAGAGCTGAAATGACTCCGTTTGAGGCCGAGTTCTATTTAGCGGTAACCGAAGGTGTTCGAGCTTTCTGCGCGGGGATGGACATCAATTCAGGTTTCATGCTGACTATTCCCCAAACTCAGATGGCAAGCTGCATGGCTGCCGCTTGTCGTAACTGGCTTGGTCTGGGAGGCAGTGTCGTAAAGGATCTCGAGTTGAACGAGACAATTTACGAGGTATATGGGACAGACGAAGAGGAGAGTAATGGTGATAACGGAAGAAATCTCGGGACTCTTCAGAAGGTTCTAGTTCATATCGCTCAGGAGTTTGGGAATTATACAGAATTAAGGCGGGTCGACAGCAAATATAATGAGTTGGTGAAATCGCTTAAGAGTTACTGGAAGGAAAACCCCGGCAAGAAGGTCGTTCTCTTTTCCTTTTATCGAGGAACCCTTCAATACCTTCATGAGAGGCTAATGGAGGATAGTATTTCTTCTGTCGTCGTTATGGGAGGTATGGATAAGCATGCGGTCATTAATGCCTTTGCGGAGCCATCCGGCCCAAACATTCTTCTCTCTTCCGAAGTAGCGGCGGAAGGGGTCGATCTCCAATTCTCAAGTCTTCTAATAAATTACGATTTGCCTTGGAACCCGATGCGCATCGAACAGCGTATAGGTCGTATCGACCGTATAGGCCAGAATGCAGAGCGCATTTTAATATGGAATTTTGTCTATTCGGATAGCATCGACGAACGGATCTATAACCGATTGTTGTTGCGTCTGAACATTTTTGAACAGGCTCTTGGAAGTATTGAAGCAATGCTTGGTGAGCAGATCCGTGAGTTGGGGTACTACCTGCTAGTCCATAAGCTCACTGTGGAAGAGGAGGCATTGCGCATTGATCAGACTGCTGTTGCCTTGGAAACCATGAACCGGACTCAGGAGAACCTTGAAAACGAAGCAACTCAATTGATTGCCCATGGGGAATATATTCAGAACCAAGTGAAAGCAGCCAGGGAGTTGGGCAGGTATGTGACGGGCGAGGACCTTTCGAGATACGTCCGGGACTTTTTTGTAAAAGAATATGAAGGAAGTCGGTTCATTCAGAAGGGAAATGATGAGCGTTATCTTGTTGAGTTATCGGTTGAGGCGAAAATCCGCCTTGGGGCGTTTATCGATACTTACCATCTTGCTGGAAAAACACGAATTCTGAGAGAACCGAATCCCGTTGTCCTGTTTGAGAATCAAGTTGGGATTCATAAGCATCGAGTTGAAGTGATTTCCCAGTATCATCCAATAATTCGTTTTGTAAGCGAGGAACTCCGCTCCAAGGGAAAAGCTGGGGGGTACTTTCCGGTTTCAGCAGTTGAAGTAAACAGGGCTTCAATCTCCGATGTTGATGAAGGGGTTTATGTTTATGCAATAGCCAGATGGTCGATTTCCGGAGCGCGGGATATTGAACGGCTAGAATATTCGGTGGTCCGATTGGATAAAACGAAGCGGCTTGAGAATTCGCTGGCAGAACGGTTGGTGAATATAGTCGCGACTCAAGGTAGGGACTGGTTGGGTGCGCAGGGAGTCCTGGAACACAAAAAAATAGCTGAAATTTACGATTCTTGCCTCCACAACCTAGAGACACGATTTTTAGTCTTCGAAGGCGATATTCAGCGGGAAAACAATGATCGCATTAATTTGATGATAAATACCCTGGAAAGGCACCGAGTAGCTCAAAGCTGGAAAATAGAAGAACGTCTCTTCGAATACGAAATGAGCGAAAACGAGCGCAAAAGAAAACTTATCCCTGCTGAAAAAGGAAAACTTAAGAAGCTTAATAATAAAATAGAAGAGAAGATTGCCGTATTAAAGAATAAACAAGTAGTTCAGTCGAATGAGGGTTTTGTTTCGGGAGGAGTAATTCGAGTTTATTCATAGTATTGAGGACTGCTATGGGAATAACTTTACGAGATGCTTTAAAAAATGCACTACAGAAGGCCCAGAATAGTTCTCTGGAGGAAAAGAAACGCCAACTCCAATCCAAGGGGGAGAAGGGAAATCTACCTCTCAACGATTCCTCAAGCAAGAGAATTCCCCCAGAACCACAGCCAGTTAATGATCATGAACAACTCTTTCATAAGAAAATGAAAGGGTTGGGAGTTAAGGCAGCATCCTTCGAAAACACTCGCTTTACTGGATCGCCGACTGTAGGAAAGCAGAATGAAATACCTGCCACTGCTCCTAGCCAACTACCTGATAAAAGAGCGGTTAATTTTCAACAGGAGACCAATAAAAATACCATACAGCCTGTTGTGGTGAAACAGCCTGAAAAAAAGATTGAGTCCAAATCTGTAAATCAGCAACCTGCCAAGCCAAAGACGACCAACCCTGAACAAACACCTAAGGCTAAACCGACTATTTTATCACCTCGACGTCCTGAACCGTATAGGATTCGTGCGAAGGGAAAAATCACCGCTAATCCGTTTTTGAAAATGCTCCCTTCAATGAGCAATCCACTAGTTCCGGAGAACGACGGTATAGAAGAACAGCTATGTAATACTAGATATGATGATGAGCGGGAAGTCGTGATGGGACTTGATTTTGGTACTGCGTGTGTAAAAGTCGTTATTGGTGATACTGCTCTTGGCAAAGCCTTTGCCGTTCCCTTTTCAACTGATATTGGCTTGGCGGCATACCTGCTGCCAAGTCGAGTCTGGCTGAGTGTTGATCGCTATACACTTTCGGAGCAAGGCATACCAAAGAGAAATCTTAAATTAAGCTTGATTGATCATGCATGCAGCACTGAGTGTTTTGCAGCAGCGATAGCCTTTCTTGCTCTTGTTATAAGGAGATCGAGGGGATGGCTCTTCTCCCAGCACCTCGATATTTACAAGCGGACCAGAATCCTATGGAAGCTAACCCTAGGGCTTCCCGCAGCCACCTATGAAAACCAGGAAATGGTTGAGAGATTCAAAAAGTTGGCCGCATCTGCATGGTTGGTGGCCGGAATCCAGGAAAATGAGATACCCAGGAACTTTGTTGAACTCGTAAGCAAAGAGGCAAATGCTAATGAGTTTACAATATTCAGGAAAAAACCGGAAATTAAACATGTCGATTTCGATGTCGTGCCTGAACTTTCAGCGCAAATTTATGGATTTCTAACTTCCACCAAATTTGATACGAAGGCACGGAATATATTCATGATGGTGGATGTAGGGGCAGGAACGGTTGATTCATCAGTGTTTTATGTTACCCGAGGGAGAGGCAAGAAACTGCAATTTAATTTCTATTCGAATATTGTTGAATTCAACGGCGTAGCCAATCTTCATGTAATGCGGCTTAGTTGGTTCAAAAAGGTATTTAAAGAAATTGAGACATTGAAGCCTGTCGTAGCTGATATTGAATCATTAGAAACATCTACGGATAGTCTTCAAGGCATTCCTGATAGTTTGGTGGGGTATTTCAAGGGATTAGAAATCTCATTTAATACTCAGAAAGATAACCCTGACGCTTTTTTCTATCAGTACCGGCTCAAAAACCAGGTGCTTGCCAAAACCTTGCATGGCGCAAGGAATTGTGTCGAGAGCGAGTATTCATTTCATAGTATGCCTGTTTTCATCTGTGGCGGTGGTAGTCGCATGAAATTCTATCGTAAATTGGAAGAAGATATTTTGCATCATCCAAACGCCAGTTGGTTTCGATTCCGCCCTCAACAGTTGGAAGTGCCGAATATACTAAGTGCACCTGGGGTAAACAAAAATGATTTTGACCGTCTCTCGGTCGCTTTTGGTTTAAGCTTCCTTAATGCTGGCGAATATATCCGAGAAACAATAAAGCCTCGAGCCACGCGTCCAGTTGAGGTAGATCCTCGACGTTGTACAGGATGCGGGGCCATTGGTACATGTTATTGTGATTAACAAAAAACTTGATGATCAGAATCTCTGGTTGCCCAGAGAAAGAGCTGGCATTGACACAGGAACATTGGGGAGAATAGTGGCATGAGTGATCGCATTGCCCGGGCCCTGACCAAACTCTTCGACAGATACCGAATCGTATTCTGGTACGACTCGAAGCAGGAATTGCGCTACGACTTTGACAGGCTCCAACTTCCCGGTGTCGAGAAGTTGAAGCTTACCAATAACGAGTATGGTCTGAAACACAAGATTCTACGCGAACAACCGGAACAGAGGTTCCTGCTCTACCGCGAAGGATCTCAGCCCGCTGATCTGGATAACTGGCTGCTGGATGTACAATTGTCTCACACTGAGTTTCGAACTGATCAGGTGGCCATCTGGCTGTCGGAACTTGAACTTGGCCTGGAATTCACGGACCTGGTGCAGGCCCATGCAGAGTTCTTTCAGGCGATCAAGCGCAAGGACGCCCTCAAGAAGCTGCTGAAAACCGACGACACCGCCGGGCAGATTCGCCTGAAGATGCTGGCGGTATGCACCGGCAGCGAGCCGCGCATGGATGCAGTGGTGGAAAACCTGCTGCAGGAGTTGGCAGACGGCCGGGACGAGAAGTTCAAACTGATCGTTCGGTGCAGCCTGGACAGTTTCCTCTGGGATCAGATGACCCGCTGTTATGGTTATAAGTCCGACGAACCGGGCATCCGCGATTTTGCCATTGAACTTTTCAAGTCCTGCTACGCCATGGGCACCGATGGTCAGGTGAAACTGACTGGCGATGCTTTGGTTTTTCTCAAGCGCTGGAAGGACAGCCGTCAGTTTGAAGGCGGTTTTGAGAAGCTCTCGGGAGAATGCGCCATGGTGCTCGGGATTGAGCAGGATCTGACCAAGCGGGATTTCCGCGAATTGACCGAGTTGGATTACTTCCGCCTGATAGACCAGAAGATCATCAGCGATCTGGTTCGGGCGGTGGCCTCGCGCACAGTCTCCAGCGGCGATGTGTCGTTATGGGTTCGCCAGCGGCGACAAGGTCACTGGTATCGCGAATACCGGCATCTGTACGAGGCGGTCGATTACGCCGCCCAGTTTACCCATGCTCTAGGCGAGGCCAATCTTACTATGGACGGCCTGGCGGAAGGCGTGCAGCGCTACAGCCGATTCTGGTATCTGCTCGATCAGCTCTATCGCAAATTCATATACCACGTGCGCATGTCTGGGCAGGCTTCACTAATGAGCATGTTGGCCGATCAGGTCGAAAACCTTTATTCCAACAACTACCTGTTGAAGCTGGGTGACCGCTTCCAGGCCTTTGTGAATGCGGCAACGAAATGGGAAGCCTTTCCCGTGCGCAAACAAGGGGAGTTCTTTGATCAATGGGTACAGCCTTTCTTGCGCAAGGACAACAAAGTCTGTGTGATCATCTCTGACGCCTTGCGCTATGAAATCGGTGATGAACTACTGAGCCTGATCCGACAGGAGGACCGCTACAGCGCCGAACTGGAACCGGCACTTTCGATGCTGCCCAGCTACACCCAACTCGGCATGGCCGCGCTCCTGCCCAATAAAGAATTGGCGATTGCTGACAACGATACCGGCGCTGTACTGGTGGATGGGCAAAGCTCTCAAGGTACGGTCAACCGCATCAAGATTCTTCACCAGGCAATCAGTCAACGGGCTACAGCCTGCAAGGCCGATGAAATGATGGCCATGAAGGGCGATGACTGCCGGGCACTGGTCCGCGACCATGACGTGATCTACATCTACCACAACCGGATCGACTCGACCGGCGACAAACGGGAATCCGAAGATCGGGTTTTCGAGGCGGTGGAAGAAACCCTGCAGGAGCTTATTCGCCTGATCAAAAAGCTGACCGGGGCCAACGTCTACAACGTAGTGGTGACCTCGGATCATGGTTTCATCTACCAGAATCACGCCATCGACGAGAGCGACTTTTCCGGAGTCGATGCCGAGGGCAATCAGATTCTGTTCCGAGACCGTCGTTTCGTGCTCGGCAAAGGACTTGCCGAGACGTCCAGCCTGCATAAGTTCACCCCCGAGCAGCTTGGTCTTGCTGGTGAAATAGAAGTCCAAATTCCGAAGTCGATCAACCGCCTTCGCCTGAAAGGTTCCGGCAGCCGATTTGTACATGGTGGAGCATCGCTGCAGGAAGTCGTCATCCCGGTGCTCAAGATCAACAAGAAGCGCCAGAGTGATGTGACGGCCGTTGAAGTCGACATTCTGCGTGGAGCCAGCTCAGTAATCACCTCAGGGCAACTGGCGGTCACGATGTATCAGGCCGGTCCGGTTACGGACAAGATCCAGCCGCGTGTGTTACGGGCGGGTATCTACACCGGGGACGGCGACCTGATCTCCGACAGCCACGACTTGACCTTTGACCTGAGTTCGGAGAATCCCCGCGAGCGGGAGCTTCAGGTGCGCTTCGTTCTGACTCGGAAGGCTGACGCAGCCAACGGCCAAGAGGTCATTCTTCGGTTGGATGAGAAGCATGCGGGAACCTCGCATTACAAGGAATACAAGTTGATTTTTAGGAACAGGTGAAGATGAATCAACTTGACCAGAAGATAAACACTCATTTTCCAGGACTCGTTGTCCGCAAGGATCTCGTCAAGACTGTCAAGGGCAACGCAATTGTTCCTTCCTATGTGCTGGAATATTTGCTGGGACAGTATTGTGCCACCAGCGATGAGCCAACCATCCAGACCGGCATCGAGACAGTGAAGGAGATTCTACGGAAGCATTACGTCCATCGAAACGAAGCCGGACTTGTCCGTTCCAACATCAAGGAAAAAGGGCGCTACAAGGTCATCGACAAGATCAGTGTTGATTTGAATGACAAAAAAGATGTCTATGAAGCGCAGTTTGCAAATCTTGGAATCAAGCAGGTCTTGGTTGATTCGGGAACCGTAAAGAAACATCCCAAATTGCTGGTCAGCGGAGTCTGGTGCATCGCTGATCTCGAATACGAGTTCACCGAAGACAAAAATTCCTGCCCCTGGATTCTATCGACCCTGAAACCCATCCAACTGTCTCATTTCGACTTCGATTCCTACGTCGAAACCCGTAAACAGTTCTCCACCCATGAGTGGATTGATCTGCTCATTCAGAGCATAGGATTCAATCCGGAAATGTTCGGCAAGCGCAGTAAACTGCTCCAGTTGATCCGGCTCATACCTTTCTGCGAGCGTAATTATAACCTGATCGAACTCGGTCCTAAAGG
>OBJA01002424.1_pt1 | contig 10778 bp, 8 predicted proteins | sample 1519751 | NCBI WGS metagenome assembly OBJA01 (sample SAMEA3881238, study PRJEB22517) | soil metagenome | biome: lake sediment; feature: soda lake sediment; material: sediment, water from around vicinity | place: India | collected 2013-12-23 | depth 3 m
TGCGTTTCCTGCACCGGTTTGTACAAAACGGAAAACCGCGGGTTGACCACCATTTGGTCAACATAGTTGTGTTTGTCGGCTCTGAAACCCGATAAAAGCGTCAGTTTCGAACTGATGGCCCAGTCGCTTTGCAAATAAACGCCGGTATTTTTAGCCGTCTGATCCAGCAAATAGTCGTAAGTTTCAATTTCATCCATCACGTCGTCGTAATTGTGCTCAATGCCGGCGGTGATCACATTCACCCCGCCCAGAAATTCATAAAACGTATGGTTGAGTTGAACGCCGCCCATAAAGGTGCTGTTTTTGGTGTTTCCGTAAGGCGGGAGGGCGTAGTGGGTCTCAATTTCTTCTTCAGTGTCCGGAATGATGCCGGTGTAATGTTTGCGGGTGGTGTATTGGCCCGCAAAAAAAGCTGACATGTTTGTGCGGTTGTTAAAATCGATGGTGTAGTCCAGGCCGCCCATTAATATTTCGTGCGTCCGTTCTTCCGACTGGTCAGACAAGTAAGCGGGGCCGTCGTTTTTATTTCCGCCGCGGCGGTACTCGTGCAGGCTGGCCAGGTTGGCCTCCAGTTTTTGGTTTTCGCTGATTTTGAAATACGAATTAAAACCGAACGAGTTATTTTGAAGGGCGGGCATTTCGGAGTAGCCGTCGTCGTTGTGGTCATACACCTGGCGGTCGCGCCGCGAAGCATAAATGGTCGCCCCGGCATTTCGTTGGTTGGTCAGCAGAGTTACGTTGCCATTGATGTGGTTGTCATTGGCCTGTCCATTGATTACGGCATTGTTCATCGAAAATTCGTAGGCGTTGCGCGAAGGGATTTTGGTGATGACATTGACTGTTCCGCCAATGGCGCTGGAGCCGTAAAGCGCCGACGCGCCGCCCCTCACCACCTCAATGCGTTCCACCATTTCGGTGGGCATCTGTTCCAGCCCGTAAAGCCCGGTAAGCGGGCTGAAAATGGGCCGGCTGTTGATTAATATTTGCGAATAGGCACCGCCCAGCCCGTTCATGCGCAACTGCGAATAGTTACAGGTCTGGCAGTCGGTTTCCATACGTAGCCCCGGCTGAAAGCTCAATCCTTCGGAAATGGTGTTCGCCTGTACATAATTGAATATTTTTGAATCGATCACGTTGACAATCACGGCAGATTCAGTTCTTCGTTTAAATGTTTTCGTGCCCGTAACAACGACCTCGTCCACCGCCAGGCTCTCCTTCTCCAGTTCGAAGTTAAGTTCGACAGTTTGTCCTTTAATAAGACTCACTTTTTTCTCCACCGTTTTAAAACCGATCATTTTTGCAACTACGATGTGGTCGCCAACCGGCAGGTTAACCAGCAAATAATGGCCGGTTTCGTCAGTAGAAGTCCCGTAATTTGATCCTTTGATGAAGATGTTGGCAAAAGGCAGGTGTTCGCCGTTGGATTTTACATCGCCAAAGATATTGGCATCTGTTTTTTGACCCATTGTATTTGCTGCCAGCAGGCAGAGGAAGCTAAAAGTAAAAACAAAATTTCTCATCAATCACAAGTTTGATTAAACCATTCAAACCAAACAGCCAACATAAATGTTTTAAAGGAGAATTATTTTTTTAAAAGATATAATGTAAAGCTGTACAGGATCGATAAACAAGAAATGTTCAGCATTAACACTAATTAATTAAACCAACAGATATTTATGATGTTATCATTAAGAATGGTAAAGCGAAAGCTTACAAGGCGTTTTAAATTACCAATGTTTTTTATTTCTTTGTAATTTATTATTCAAAATCAATCTAAATAATTAAAGATGGCAATTACAAAAAACAAACTGGTTTCTTTGACCTACGATCTGCGGATTGAAGGGGCAGAGGGTGAATTGATAGAACAGGCAACGATTGAGAGACCACTTACCTTTGTTTATGGCGCCGGCGTTATGCTGCCTAAATTTGAGGCGCTTCTGGAAGGGCTTGAAGAAGGCAATACTTTCAATATAAATCTTCCGTGCGAAGACGCCTACGGGCAGTTGGACGAAAATGCGGTTGTTGATCTGCCGAAACATCTGTTTCTGGTTGAAGGACAATTCGATGATGACATCATTAAAGTTGGTAATACCGTCCCGATGATGAGCTCAAGCGGGCAACGTATGAATGGGTTGGTACTCGAAATTACCGACGAGCATGTCCGCATGGATTTTAATCATCCGTTGGCCGGAGAAGACCTGTATTTTAAAGGAAACATCCTGGAAGTGCGCGAAGCTACCGACGAAGAAATTGCAGCCACTTTAGGCGGCGGTTGTGGTTGTGGTAGTGGCGGCGGATGCGGATCAGGCGGTTGTGGCTGCGACGACGAAGCATGTGCAACAGAAAGCGCCGGTGGCGGTGGATGCGGTTGCGGTTGCTAAAATAAAGATATATACCATGTTGCCGTAACTGCTTGCGGCAACATTTTTTTAAATTTTAAGCATGAACAGCTTCGGTCAAATTTTCAGGTTAACTTCATTTGGTGAGTCTCATGGAGCCGGAATCGGAGGTATCATTGACGGCTGCCCTGCCGGTGTCGAAATCGAGCTGGATTTTATTCAGGGAGAATTGGACAGGCGCAAACCCGGGCAGTCAAAAATTACCACCCAACGGCAGGAAACAGACCAGGTGGAATTTTTATCGGGTATTTTTGAAGGAAAAACACAAGGCACACCCATCGGTTTTTTAGTCAGGAATAAAGACCAACACTCGAATGATTATGATGACCTGAAAAATGTTTTCCGCCCGTCACACGCCGACTATACTTATTTAAAAAAGTATGGCAGCCGTGATCATCGGGGAGGAGGGCGTTCGTCGGCACGCGAAACCGTGGCCCGAGTTGTTGCCGGCGCGGTTGCCAAATTAGTGCTTAAACAAATTGGGATCAGTGTGCATGCTTTTGTTTACCGGGTCGGCGAAGTCGAACTTGGCAAAAGTTACAAAGAGCTCGACCTGAGTTTGATTGACAGCAACATAGTCAGATGCCCTGATCCTGAAGCGGCAGAAAAAATGATTGCCCGGATTGAAGAGGCCGGGAGGAACCACGATACTGTTGGCGGTGTCATCCAGGCTGTGGTGCAAGGAGTTCCGGTTGGATTGGGAGAACCGGTCTTCAATAAATTGCACGCCGATTTGGGACACGCCATGCTTGGCATCAATGCCGTAAAAGGTTTTGAATACGGTTCAGGATTTGAAGGCACAAAACTTAGCGGATCAGAACATAACGACGTGTTTTTGAAAACTGAAAGCGGTATCCGGACCAAAACAAACAATTCCGGAGGTATTCAAGGCGGAATTTCAAACGGCGAAGATATTTATTTCAATGTTGCATTTAAACCGATTGCAACTTTGCTGAAAGAACAACAAACTGTTGACAAAGATGAAAACCAAACTACGATCAATCCCAAAGGTCGTCACGACCCCTGTGTTCTGCCACGTGCAGTCCCCATTGTAGAGGCAATGGCCGCACTGGTTATTGCTGACCATTATTTGTTGAATAAAATAAATCAAAATTAAATGCCCCGTAAAAAAAGACAACGACGCTTACTTGCGCCTCCTTCAGTAAAAGGATTTTCGGTATTCGGCCCCAAAAACCGCGCAAAACAAGTTTTTCTTTTCTTTGAAGAGTATGAGTCTATTAAACTTCTGGATTACGATAACCTTACTCAGGAAGAAGCTGCAGTGTGTATGGAAGTTTCGCGCCCTACACTGACCCGTATTTATGAATCGGCAAGAAACAAAGTAGCAAAAGCAATGGTTGAAGGACAAGACTTGCTGATTGCCGGCGGTAATTTTCAATTCGACGATAGCTGGTACAGCTGTAATGCCTGCAAAGCAAAATTCAACATGGCCAGCCCGGGTGAGCCGTGTCCGGTGTGTAAATCAACGAATATCATTTCCTTGAACGAATACTACCGGAAAGAAAAGGAGAAAGTTTAAACCTTTAGCCTTTCTCCTTCACTCCTGGCTATAATTACGGCCCCGCAACTGTCGCTCCAAACATTCACTGATGTCCGGTACATGTCAAGGATGCGGTCAACGGCAAGAATCAAACCAACGCCTTCCATTGGCAAACGGAGGGCTGAAAGGATGACTGTAATCATGACCAGTCCGGCCATTGGGATGCCGGCAGCGCCAATGGAGGCAAGCAATGCCGTGATAACAAGCAGTACCTGCTGCCCCACACCCAATTCAATCCCATAAGCCTGGGCAATAAACATGGCGGCTACACACTCATAAAGGGCGGTGCCGTCCATATTGATGGTTGCCCCAAGCGGCAAGGTGAAACTGGTGATTTTGTTAGATACTCCGCTGTTGTTTTCAACAGCATGCATGGTCAGCGGAAGCGTGGCACTTGATGATGAAGTTGAAAAAGCCGTCAGTAAAGGAGTAGCCATATTTTTAAGATGGGCAAACGGACGCGCTTTGCCCACATATTTTACCAATAGCGGCAAAGTTCCAAAAGAATGGATGGTGAGCGCAATGGCAACTGTAAGCATATAAACAGCCATGCTCCCCGCAATTGATGCCAGTTGTCCGGCATTACGTGCTACTTCCGTGGCAACTATTCCCAAAATACCAAGCGGCGTAAAACGGATGATGAACATTGTCATTTTCATCATTACATCAAAAAACGCATCAAAAAATGTTGTCAGTCTCTTTTGATGATTATCCTTCACCTGGGTGATAAAAAAACCAAAAATGACGGCAAAGAAAATAATTGAGAGGATATTGCCTTCAGCCATCGCCTGAATTATGTTCTCAGGCACCATCCTCAGAAAGATGTCTTTTATAGAGCCGGTGTTGTCGGCGAGGTTTTCAGCACCGGATGCGAAAGCTATGCTGACACCTACGCCGGGCCTGATCAGGTTCACCAGTCCCAGGCCCGTTAAAATGGCCAAAAGCGAAGTCAGCAGGTAATAAGAGATAGTTTTAATTCCTAATCTGCCAAGGTTTTTACCGGTTCCCATGCTGGTTACCCCACTCACGATCGACGAAAAAATTAACGGGATAATGATCATCCTTAACGCCCGCAGAAACAGAGAACCAATCCAGCTCACATAGCCGACTTGTTCACTGAAAAAAAATCCGTAGAATATTGCGATTATAAAAGCGATGAGAATTTGCCAATGTAGCTTGATTTTGAATAAGTTCATATAGATTGTCCGTTTGCCTCGCAAATCTAAGTTTTTATCGTATGCTCTCCAACATGATTTTCTTATAAAATTGTTGTTATTTTAGCAGCACAGTACAGGACAATACGAATTTAACTTCATAAATAAATAACCATGAAAAACCGTTTGATCGGGCGTTTGCCGAAAGTAGGCATCCGTCCTGTAATTGATGGACGCGAAAGGGGTGTCCGCGAGTCGTTGGAAGTGCAAACTATGAATATGGCGAAAGCTGCCGCGAGATTAATTGAAGAAAACCTGCGTTTTCCTTCCGGTGAAAAAGTAGAATGTGTGATTGCGGATACAACCATTGGCGGAGTGGCAGATGCCGCGCGTTGTGCTGATCAGTTTAATCGCGAAGGTGTTGGTGTTTCGCTAACTGTGACGCCATGCTGGTGTTATGGTACCGAGGTGATGGACAGCGATCCGCTGCTTCCGAAAGCGGTTTGGGGATTCAATGGCACCGAACGTCCGGGCGCCGTTTATCTGGCCGCTGCTTTGGCCGGATATACTCAGAAAGGGCTGCCCGCTTTTGGTATTTATGGCCGCGATGTGCAGGATGCAGGCGATACAACCATCCCCGATGATGTAAAAGAAAAAATCCTTCGTTTTGTGAAAGCTGCCCTCGCTTCAGCCCAGATGAAGGGAAAATCGTATTTGTCGATCGGGTACACCTCGATGGGCATTGCCGGTTCAATGGTCGATGCCAATTTTTTTCAGGATTATTTGGGCATGCGTACCGAATTTGTGGAGTCGGTGGAATTGATCCGTCGAATGGAAGAAGGGATTTATGACAAAGAAGAATATGAAAAAGCGCTGGCCTGGACCAAAGAAAATTGCAGGGAAGGTGCAGACCTGAACGCTGCTGATAAACAAACCGGTAGAGAAAAGAAAGACTGGGAATGGGAAACGGTGGTGAAAATGACCCTGATTTGCCGCGACCTGATGAACGGAAGTCCAAAACTGGCTGAAATGGGTTTTGGCGAAGAAGCAAAAGGACACAACGCCATTACCGGTGGCTTTCAAGGCCAACGCCAATGGACTGATTATTATCCAAATGCTGATTTCACGGAAGCCATCCTGAATTCTTCTTTCGATTGGAACGGGATTCGCGAAGCTTATGTTTTTGCCACTGAAAACGACAGTTTGAATGCCGTACCCATGCTGTTTGGGCATTTGTTAACCAACACCGCGCAAATCTTCTCGGATGTCCGCACCTTCTGGAGCCCGGAAGCAGTAAAAAGGGTGACCGGCAAAGAACTGACCGGCCTTGCAAAAGACGGCATCATCCACCTGATTAACTCAGGATCGACCACCCTCGACGCCACGGCTCAACAAAAAGATGCTGAAGGGAACCCGGTGATGAAACCTTTCTGGGAAATTTCGGAAGAAGAAGCAAAAGCTTGCCTGGATAACACCAGTTGGTGCCCGGCTGACCTGGGTTATTTCCGTGGAGGCGGTTATTCGTCGCTCTTTAAAACTGCAGGGCAAATGCCGGTGACCATGTCGCGGGTGAATCTGGTGAAAGGACTTGGTCCGGTGCTCCAGATCGCTGAAGGCTGGACCGTTGAGTTACCCGATGAGGTACATCAGATTCTTGACAAAAGAACCAATCCCACCTGGCCAACCACCTGGTTTGTGCCAAGGCTTACCGAAAAGAAAGATTCGTTTAAAGATGTTTACAGCGTGATGGCGAACTGGGGCGCAAACCACGGGGCCATTTCGTACGGGCACATCGGGGCCGACCTGATTACACTGGCGTCGGTTCTTCGTATCCCGGTTTCGATGCACAATGTGGATGAAAAGGATATTTTCAGGCCAAGTGCATGGGCTGCTTTTGGAAGCGACAAAGAAGCTGCTGATTACAAAGCCTGCAAAACTTACGGGCCACTGTATTCATAATGAAAATCATTCGGAAATGAATTTTGAAAAAGGGCAGTATGGTTATGATCTGGAAGTTATTCAGCAACATCATACAACCATAGAGCTGGTTGCGGGGCCGTCACGACTAGTGATGGCCCCTGAACTGCAGGGGCGGGTAATGACCAGCACGACCTCTGGCAATGACGGCTTTTCGTTTGGCTGGGTCAATCATGACCTGCTGCTTTCGGAAAACCGTTCGGAACAGTTTAACCCGTTTGGTGGAGAAGAACGTTTTTGGATCGGCCCCGAGGGTGGCCAGTTTTCTTTCTATTTTGAAGAAGGCAAACCCATGGAAATGCAAAACTGGAAAGTTCCGGCTGCCATCGACAAACTGTCATGGGATGTGTTGGATGTAAACGCTGAAACTGCGACTTTCAGGAAAGTTTTCAGTTTAAAAAACTTCTCAGGGAACATTTTCGACTTGGAAGTAACCCGGCGGGTGACGATTATCGATCCCAGTGAAATAACTGATTTTTTGCCGGTTGAAATAGGAAATTCTGTCCGGGCGGTGGCCTACGAATCGCTGAATCAGTTGAAAAACATGGGCAGCAACGACTGGACAAAAACCACCGGCATGCCATCCATCTGGATGTTGTCGATGTACCGGCCTTCAGCAGGTGTGACTATGGTAATTCCTTTCAGTCAGGACGGTGACGGACCTGTGGTTACCGACGACTATTTTGGGAAGGTGCCCGAAAGCCGCCTGAAAGTTGGCAATGGCGTCATCTTTTTTAAAGCTGACGGAAATTTCCGAAGCAAAATTGGAGTTTCGCCCGAACGTGCGTTGCCGGTGCTTGGCAGCTACGACAGCGTCAACCGGTGCCTCTCAGTTTTGGCCTGTTCGCTCGACCCTCTTTCAATAGAATATGTCAATTCATCGTGGGAAGAAAAACAGGAACTGCCATTTAAAGGAGATGCCATTAACGCATACAACGATGGTCCGCTGGATGATGGCAAACAGTTGGGGCCATTTTACGAGTTGGAATCTTCCTCCTCGGCGGCAGCGCTGAAAGCAGGCGAAATCAAATTGCATGTGCAACGGACTTTTCATTTTGAAGGACAAGAAGAAGATTTAAACCTCATTTCGGAAAAAATACTCGGGGTTTCTATCGGACAAATTACAAACGCTTTTCAAACAATAAACTAAATTCAAACAAACTAAACTTTCAACTGTGAAATTAAAAGACAAGATCATTCCAAAGGAATATTTGGTTCCTTTTATATTAATCACCTCTTGCTTTGCGTTATGGGGTTTTGCCAACGATATTACCAACCCGATGGTAGAAGCTTTCTCGCGGATTTTTAACATGGGTGTTGGCGGCGGTACCTGGGTGCAGGTAGTTTTTTATGGCGGTTATGGTGCCATGGCTTTTCCTGCGGCTTTTTTTATCAAACGATTTACTTACAAAGCGGGTATTTTGGTGGGCCTTGGGCTTTATGCCACCGGGGCATTGCTGTTTATCCCGGCCAGCGCCATTGGTTTGTATTACCCGTTTTTGATAGCCTATTTTGTGATGACCTGTGGTTTGTCGTTTTTGGAAACCAGCGCCAACCCGTACATCCTTTTTATGGGGCCAGACAGCACAGCCACGCAACGGCTCAATTTTGCCCAGGCTTTCAACCCGATAGGTTCGCTCACCGGCATGTTCGTTGCCAAAACTTTGATACAGGCGAGGCTTGATCCACGTGGCGCTGCTGAACGTGCCGTTCTGTCACCAGCTGAGTTCGAATCACTGAAAATGGCGGATCTTGAAATATTGAGTTCGCCTTATATTGCCATTGGGGCGGTGATTATTGTGGTTTTCCTGGTCATTCTGTTTAAAAAGATGCCTAAAAATGATGACTCGGACCATAAAATTAATTTTATGGGCGCTGTTAAAAACCTGATGGCGGTAAAACGGTATCGCGAAGGAGTGGTTGCCCAGCTATTTTATGTGGGCGCGCAAATCATGTGCTGGACTTTTATCGTTCAATATGGACAACGGATATTTGTTGAACAATACGGGATGAGCTCCGGCGATGCTGCCCAAAAAGCACAGATGTATAATATTGTTGCAATGTCACTTTTTTTGGTTTCGCGGTTTGTTTGCACATTTTTGCTGAAATACATTCAGCCCGGAAAACTGTTGATGGTTCTTGCCGTGGCGGGAATAGGACTGTCGGCAGGAACGATTTTCTTTCAGGACATTACCGGACTTTATTGTTTGGTGGGTATTTCTGCCTGCATGTCGCTGATGTTTCCAACTATTTACGGGATAGCTTTGCGCGGAATGGGCGAAGACGCCAAGTTTGGAGCTGCCGGGCTGATCATGTCGATCGTAGGCGGAACTTTTCTGCCCAAGTTGCAGGCCTATTTTATTGATATGGGCACGATTTTCAGGATGCCCGCGGTGAATGTTTCCTTCATCATCCCATTGCTCTGTTTTGTGATTATTGCCATTTACGGCTACCGAACAGCCAGGGTGCATTTGGCCGTGTGATTGCGATGCAGTCTGCAACTACAAAACCGTTCATCCCAAAATTGTCAACGTCATTTCAGGCAGATTGATTACTTTTGAGGTTTGTACTGAAAAAGAACTTTAATTCAAAAAAATACAGAACTGGAAGTGGCTGGCCGGAGTGGTGCCGGCCGCTTTCAGTTCAATAATGAAACTTATGGATTTTATATTTAAGTTTGACGAATCATCCTCGCAAACCAAACTGCAGCAGCTCATTTATGCCATCACCGAAGCGATCAGCAACGGTGAGTTAAAGGAGGGCGATTTCTTGCCTTCTGTCAACAAGTTGAGCAAAGAGAGCCGTTTGTCGCGCGACACCATTTTTAAAGCTTATTCCATTTTGAAGCAGCGCAGCGTGATTTCGTCAACGCCGACGAAGGGCTACTTTGTTAGCAATGAATCATTTAAAGTGATGATGCTGCTTGATGATTTCAGTGCTTTTAAAGAACAGCTTTACAGCAGTTTCAGAAATAACCTGCCTGAAAATTATTCGGTCGATTTACTTTTTCATCATTACAACCCCGATGTTTTTGAACAGCTGATACTGAACAGTTTGGGGCGTTACAGCATGTATGTGGTTATGAACATCAACCACGAAAGGGTAGAGGAGGTGGTCAGAAAGATTGACCCAAACAAACTGCTGATTCTGGATATGGGACAGCCCGATACGCCGGATATCGCTTTTATCAATCAAAATTTTGACAATGCCTTCACCAACTGTCTGAATGATGGTCTGGAGCAAATCAGAAAGTATGACGGATTCAACCTGGTGTTTCCCGAGTCAACCCCACATCCGCAGGTGACGGTCAGCGCTTTCAAATCGTTTTGCCGACAGCATAAGTTGGCGCATTCGGTGATTAAAAAGATAAAAAGCCAGTCTGTTGAAAGCGGCCAGGCTTATCTGGTCATCAAGGAAGATGATTTGGTGCACATCATCAAAACCTGCAAAGGACAAGGTCTGGCTGTCGGTAAATCAGTCGGACTGATTTCGTATAATGACACTCCCATGAAAGAAATCGTGGGTGCAGGCATCACTGTAATTTCTGTTGATTTTGAAGAAATGGGAAAAAAAGCGGCCCATTTTGTCGAAAGCAAAGAAAAGGTGTTTGAAACTTTACCAACCCGGCTCATCTTACGTGGCTCGCTTTGAGTTGGCAGTTTCAGTTTTCAGTTAACTGTTTTCAGT
>OBJA01002425.1_pt1 | contig 10761 bp, 8 predicted proteins | sample 1519751 | NCBI WGS metagenome assembly OBJA01 (sample SAMEA3881238, study PRJEB22517) | soil metagenome | biome: lake sediment; feature: soda lake sediment; material: sediment, water from around vicinity | place: India | collected 2013-12-23 | depth 3 m
CTGGGCAGGAATGGCCCAGGAGGCGACAAAACCACGAAAATGATCGACCCGCAACAGGTCAAATTGGGCAAAATTCCATTCAAAGCGCTGTAACCACCAGGAAAAATTCTGTGCTCTGACCTGATCCCAATTGTACAGGGGGTTGCCCCAGCGCTGTCCGGTGGCGCTGAAGTAGTCGGGTGGAACCCCCGCCACCAGCGTTGGCCGCTGCTGGTGATCAAGGTGAAAAAGATCGGGGTGGGCCCAGACATCGGCAGAGTTTTCGGCGACAAAAATCGGCAGATCGCCAAACATCAGTACCCCTCGTTGATGAGCATATACCTTGAGGGCAAACCACTGCTCGAAAAACACGAACTGCAGGTACTTGTGCCGGGAAATTTCATCAGCATGATCAACGCGGAATTCATCGAGGGCTTTAGCTTCCCGGCTGCGCAGGTCCTGCGGCCAATCCTGCCAATTGCGGTAATCCTGCTCGGCACGGATAACCTCAAACAGGCAGTAATCATCAAGCCAGTGCTGTTGGGCATGGCAGAAATCGTCAAAGCGGTGGCGGCGCTCAGGGTTGTCACGGTGAAGAAAATTGGACCACGCCGTGCGCAGCAATGGGGTCTGGATGTTGAAGGCGGCACTGAAATCACAGTGAGATGTTGCCGCAATCGGCTCGGGGAGATCGTCGAGGCGCAGATCGCCTGTGCGGGCAAGGTCGGCAAGGTTGATCAAGAGAGGGTTCCCGGCGAAGGCAGAGAAACAACTGTAGGGGCAGTTGCCGTAGCCGGTGGGATTCAGGGGCAAGATTTGCCATACCGTTTGCCCGGCTGCAGCCAGAAAGTCAACAAACTCACGAGCCTCCTGTCCCAACGAGCCGGTATGCTGGGTGCCCGCAAGGGATGTGGGGTGCAGAAGAATGCCGCTGCGGCGCTGCTTCAGCATGAAAGCTCCTGTCTGGTAAGGGCGATGATGTCGGCGATCAAAGACAATCCACTGATTACTCTTGTTTTTTAACGGCCCGGTCAGGTCCGCTAGTCTGCCGGGTGTTTTGTCGGCAGCGGCTCAGGGGCAGATGACGCGCCCAGCCTGATGTTGTATCGTAACGATGTCGAGCATGTTGGTGACACGCCCCACCTTGAGTTGATCTTTTTTGTGATAATAGTCAAGACAGAGCCCACAACTGGCGACGTCAACACCGGCGGTAGAGAGGGCGTAGAGGGTATTGAGGGCGTCGGACCCTTCTGTGGCCAGATGAACGCCGCTGTTGACAAAGAGAATGGCGGCCGGCAAGGGATCGACCTCCAGTTGCGTCATCAAAAAATTCTTCAACAGAAGGCGACCAAGCTCTTCATCTCCTGCCCCCATGCAATCACTGCCGCAATAAATGACGGTTTCACCCGTTGGTGCCTTCTGCGGTAGCGCTGCTGTCCGGTCTTGTTGCGAACCTGTTGATGACAGGGGTGTCAGTAGCAGCCGGAATCCGGTGCCCATCGGTTCCGAGGTGGTCTGGTAGCCCATTTTTTCAGCAAGGCGGGTCACGTTGTCGCGGCAGATATCGTCATCAACCAGCACGCCGAAGCGGTGCTCCGGATCGGCAAGGATCTGTTTGCGGGTTTCGATGACGGGGTAGGGGCAGGCATGCCCACGGTAATCAAGTTCCTTCATGGAATACTCCTGCCAATCTCGATTAAAGAGAGGCTGATATCAATACCATCTGTCCTGTCTGTTAACAATTTATCACAAAGCGAAGGGGAAAAAATGAAATAATTGGAAGCAGCGACCATCAAATGTCACCGCTTATAGCCGAACCAGTTGAACGATGGTTTCGATGTGGGCGGTCTGCGGGAACATGTCGACGGGCTGGAGGTGCTTGATCCGGTAGCCGCTTTCGACCAATGGTTTTAAGTCTTGCCCCAGTGTATCAGGGTCGCAGGAAACATAGATGATCTGGTTTGGACGCAAATCAAGAAACTGTTTTATCAATTCTTCGCCGCAGCCCTTGCGGGGTGGATTGACCGTCACCAGGTCGGGTGCTGATGTGGATGCCGCTAAACGTTGAAGCTCGGCAGTAGCATCTCCGGCAATAAAGCGGCAGTTGGTCAGCCTGTTGAGATCGGCATTGGCGGTGGCGTTGCGAACCGCCTCGGGCACAACCTCAATTCCGGTGACCTTGCGTGCGGCCGAAGCAAGGCTCAAGGCGATGCCGCCGATGCCGCAAAACAGGTCAACCAGAGTCTCCTTGCCGGTGAGGTTGGCCCAGTCGCGGATCAGAGCGTACATGACTGCCGCCTGACGGGTGTTGACCTGAAAAAAGGATTCGGGAGCAATATGCAGTCGAATATCGCCGACCTGTTCGATCAGATCGGGATGACCCAACAGTTTGATTGTTTCATTGCCGAGAATAACATTGCCGGCAGAACTGTTGATGTTCTGGTGAACACCGATCACCTCCGGCACTTTTTTGGTCAGTTTCTTTGCCAGTTTGGGTAGCTCCTGGAAATCCTTGTAGTTGCTGACGAAAGTTACCAGGGCACGGTTGTTGTCGGGGCTGACACGAATCAGCAGGTAGCGCAATAGTCCGCGTTTATGGCGTGGATTGTAAACGGAGATCTGCTGGCGCGCGACATCATCACGAACAATTGCGGCAATACGATTGATCAGCGGGTGATGAACCGGACATTGTGAAATATCGATGACATCGTGACTGCCGCGGCGGTAGAGGCCAAGCAGTAATTTGCCGCGTTGCCGTGAAAACACCAGTTTGGCGCTGGTGCGATACCCCAGGGTCTCCTGTGCCGGCAGAACCGGCAGAACGGAAAAGTCGGCAGCCGGAATGTGCTCTCTGATCGCTTTTTCGACCCGCTGCTGTTTGAACTCAAGCTGGGCGGGGTATTGCATGCTGATCAGGGGGCAACCAAGGCAACTCAGTTCGAGGGAACAACCGGCTTGGGCCGTGCGTATCGGCGAGCGGCGCAGTATCTTGAGCAGTCGAGTATAGGTATGGGTGCGCCCCTGGTGTTCAACCTCAACCACAACGGTTTCCGTTGGAAATGCGCCCTGCACCAGTGCCGTACGCCTGTCTATGTTTGCAGTTCCCACTCCTTCAGCGTCAAGACTGTCGATTGTCAGCTTGCGGGTGTCCGTTGCGGGGGCTTTTTTTGCTCTGTTCGTGGTGTCTTTTTTCATGGCCCGGATCTGGTTGATGATGCTGGTTGGCAAAACATTCAATTCAGGCTGCACACTACTGCTTGTGCATGGTTGCTGTCAAACATTGTCGGTTGTCTGCTGTCTGCTGTTAAGGTAGACTGCGCAACGCAAATTTGATGGCGTCGCAAAAACTCGTCAACTGCGGCGTTGCTGCAATCGTCTCACGGCTTCGACGTACATAAGTACGCCTCATTGCTCGACAATTGCGCGCCTTGCAGTTGCCGTTTTTTGCTTAGCCATCACCAAAATGGCTTTCTTGCGAATGCATCAAATTTGTCTTTTGATATTGGAGGATTTTCGTGCGACGTAAAACGCGTCAGATCCAGCTTGGCGGTCTTAAAATCGGTGGTGATGCTCCCATCAGCGTACAGTCCATGTGCAGTACCGACACCAGGGATGTGGCGGCGACCCTGAGTCAGATTGCCGAGCTTGAGCAGGCCGGGTGCGAGATTGTCCGCTGTGCCGTTCCTGATCTCGACGCAGCACAAGCGTTGAAGCAGATTCGCCCGGGTTGTCGGTTGCCGTTGATCGCTGATATCCATTTCGATTACAAGCTCGCCCTTGCTGCTGTTACCGCCGGGGTTGACGGGTTGCGGATCAATCCTGGAAATATCGGCGAACCCTGGAAAGTTGCCGAGGTGGTGCGTGCTTGCGCCGAGGGGCAAATACCGATTCGTATCGGTATCAATGCCGGCTCCCTGGAAAAAGAACTGCTGCGCAAATACGGTCATGCCAGTGCCGAGGCCATGGTCGAGAGTGCCATGGGCCATGTCAGAATTCTTGAAGACCTCGGTTTTGATCAGATCAAGGTCAGCCTCAAGGCTTCTGATATTGCCCGCACGGTTGCTGCTTATCGGATATTGGCCGCGCGCATTGATTACCCACTGCATATCGGTGTGACCGAGGCCGGAACGGTTTTCGGCGGCACGATCAAGAGTGCTGTCGGCCTGGGGGTGTTGCTGATGGAAGGTATTGGCGACACCTTGCGCGTGTCCCTGACCGGAGATCCGGTCACCGAAGTGCGGGTCGGCTGGGAAATTCTCAAAAGCCTGGAATTGCGGCAGCGGGGACCGGTCTTCATCAGTTGTCCGACCTGTGGTCGCTGTCGCATAGATCTGATCAGCATTGCCCAGGAGGTTGAGGAACGTCTGCAGAATCTGCCGCTACCCCTTAAGATTGCCGTCATGGGTTGTGTCGTCAATGGACCTGGAGAGGCTCGGGAGGCTGATCTTGGTATTGCCGGGGGCAATGACGAGGGCGTTCTGTTCCGCCGGGGGAAGCTGGTGTGCAAGGTGCCTCAGGGCCTTCTTGCCGATGAGCTGGTGAAGGCGGCCTGGCAGGAAGTGGCAGACCGACAGGGCAATAAAAAAGAATGATGTCGCCGGCTGCAAGCATTCAAGATGCTTGCATTCATAGCGGTCGTCAGGTTAGTTTCCAAGGTTACTTATTGTTGTTTTTGTTGTTGTTCCGGTGTCTGACGCGCCGGTAATCACGACAGTTTTTGCTTAGCTTTCACTGAAAAGTCTTTCTTGCGAAAGTATCAAACTTCAATCTACAGGAAAATCCATGCGCTATTCAGAATATCTTTTGCCTACATTGAAAGAGGTTCCTGCCGATGCCGAGGTTGTCAGTCATCAATTGATGCTGCGTGCCGGCATGATTCGCAGAGTGGCTGCCGGTATATATAACTACATGCCCCTGGGCTTGCGATCCATTCGTAAAATGGAACAGATTATTCGCGAAGAGATGAATCGTGCCGGTGCCATTGAGTGTCTGATGCCCATGGCCAATCCGGCGGAGTTGTGGCAGGAGTCAGGGCGCTGGGATAAATACGGCAAGGAACTGTTGCGCTTTAAGGATCGTAAAGAGGCTGATTTCTGTATGGGGCCGACCCACGAAGAAATCGTTACCGATATTGTGCGCAACACGGTCAGGTCCTATCGCCAGCTACCATTGAACCTCTACCAGATCCAGACCAAGTTTCGTGATGAAATCCGTCCCCGCTTCGGCTTGATGCGCGGGCGTGAATTCATTATGAAGGATGCCTATTCTTTTGATCTGGATGATGCCGGGGCCGACCTTTCCTACCAGAAAATGTATCAGGCCTATCGCAATATCTTTCAGCGCTGCGGTTTGCGATTCCGCGCCGTGGAGGCGGACAGCGGTGCCATCGGCGGCAGTTTTTCCCACGAATTCATGGTGCTGGCAGAGTCAGGAGAGGACGCCATTGTCTCCTGTGATTCATGTGAATATGCAGCCAACGTCGAAAAAGCCGAGGTGCTGTGGGGCGAACAGGACGCTCCGGAGCCGTCTTTGCAACTGGAGTCGATAGCGACTCCGGATCAGAAAAGTATCAAGGATGTTGCCGATTTTCTTGAACTGTCGCCGACCAGACTGGTTAAAACCCTGATCATGCAGACTTCGACAGACGAGGTTATAGCTGTTCTGGTCCGTGGTGATCGTGAGCTCAATACCATCAAGCTCGCCAACTTCCTTGATGTCGACTGGGTGTTGCCGGCAGAAGAGAGCCTGGTCAAGCAGACCACCGGAGCCCCTGCCGGCTTCGCCGGTCCCATTGGTCTTGATATCCGTGTGCTTGCCGATAACGAAGTAGGTTCCATGAGCGATTACGTGGTTGGCGGCAATGCTGCTCATCGTCACTATGTCGGGGTCAATCATCCTCGGGACTTCAGTGTTGATCAGTTTGCCGATCTGCGTCGGGCTGAACAGGGAGATCCCTGTCCCCGGTGCAGCACTGGTCGTTTTGAGAGCTGGCGTGGCATTGAAGTCGGGCACGTGTTCAAGCTCGGAACCAAATACTCCGATGCCATGGACGCTACGGTTCTTGATGATCAGGGCCAGACCCGTACATTGGTCATGGGTTGTTACGGTATCGGTGTCGGTCGTACCGTTGCTGCGGCCATTGAGCAGAATCACGACGAGCACGGTCTGAAACTGCCTCTGCCCCTGGCACCCTTTCAGGCACTGGTGATTATGCTCAATCCCAAGGATGAAGAGGTGCGCCGGACCAGCGAAGAGCTTTATGCCCGCTTGCTGGAACAGGGGATAGAGGTTCTGCTCGATGATCGGGATGAACGGCCCGGCAGCAAGTTCAAGGATGCCGATCTGGTCGGCATTCCGTTGCGGGTGACGATAGGGACCCGAGGTCTGCAGGAGGGCGCTGCCGAACTGAAAGTCAGAACGACTGGTGAACAGGCGTCGGTGCCGATAGGTGAAATTGTTTCAGTGGTTCAGCAACACATAGCTGCTGCCGCAGGTTGATAGAATTGGTGGTGAGATGCAACAAGTTGAGTCTTTGACCCTATGACGGATATTCGCGTTGACAAGGACAGGCTGCAGGGACTGCCGCCTGATGTCAGTCGGATGCTGGCCCAAAGGCCATTGGAGCTGCTGTCAGCTTCAGACAGCCATCTGATGCTGGCTGATTGTGAAACTGCGTCACCGGTCTTGCTGGCGGGGGTGCTGGAGGAAGGTGCGATCCCTGATCTGTTGTCCTATTTCAACATGTTTCGCAAAAGTGGTGTGCTCAACGTTGTTCTCGGTGAAGGAAATAAGTCCCTCTATTTTCAACAAGGGGAAGTCGTGTTTGCCACCAGTACATTCGAGGCCGAAGATATCGGTTCGGTGCTGTTTTCCCTCGGCAAAATAGAGCAACGGGATCTCGATCTGCTGCGTCGGCAGGTTTCGGAAAAGGTCACTCTGGGTAAACTGCTGGTAGAGCATGCCTCGGTGTCCCCCAAGGATCTGTGGACGGCAGCCCGCAGCCAGGTGGAGAATATTGTCTATAATCTCTTCAGCGCCGGTCGAGGAGCTTTCTATTTTCAGCTCAAGGCGGTCGAACAGGAAGACATCCTGCGGCTCTCCATGAGCACCCAGAACATGATCATGGAGGGGCTGCGGCGGCTGGATGAAAAAGCCCTGTTCATGCGCAAGATCATATCCCTCGAGCATTATCCGCAGGCGACTGGTAAGGAAGTCGGTGATTTGACCGAAACAGAGACGCGCATGCTCAACCTGGCCGGCTTTGGACAGTTCAGGGCTCGTGAATTGTTCAGGAAATCCGGTGTGCGCGAATTTGATGGTATCCGTATCCTTTACGGTCTGCTGGAAAGAGGCGTGCTGCGGATGCAGGAATCATGTGGTGCGGAAATCGACGGCATCCTCGGGCAGATACTGACGATTTACAACAGCCTGTTTCGAGAAATCCACAGCCTCATCAGGCCGGTTAATCCCGAATTCAGTCGGGAAATAGGCGAGCAATTACGGCTCTTGCCCCAACCTTACTCGTTTGTGTTGCGTGATGTTGAGTTGCGCCCGGACGGGACCCTGGATGGTCATAGTCTGGTTGACAATCTTGACGGGCTTGATGGCCGCGACCAAAAAAAGTTACTGGTCGATTCGCTTACCGAAGTTGCTTATCTGGAGAGCATGGCCATCAGACAACACTTGAGTGTTGAGCAGGCCCGTCCTCTTATATCGCGTGTTCAGGAGTGTACAGCGCGGGCGCGCGTCCTCGCAGGGAGAGATTAAATGAACAAAAGTGCCAAAGACCGTTTGATTTTTGCTCTGGATGTCGATGACGTCGATCAGGCCCGTCACTGGGTTGAAACCCTCAAGGACAACGTCGGCGTCTTCAAGATCGGCAAGCAGTTGTTCACCCGCTGTGGCCCTGATGTCGTGAGGCTTGTTGTAGATCAGGGTGCCGATGTGTTTCTCGATCTGAAGTATCACGACATTCCCAATACCGTGGCCAAGGCGGCAGTTGAGGCTACGCGTCTGGGAGTGCGCATCTTCAATGTTCACGCTTTGGGAGGGGGAGAGATGATGCGCGCTGCGGTGACGGAAGTCGAGGCCTGTTGTCGTGCTGAAGGTCGGCAGCGGCCACAGATGCTGGCGGTTACCATCCTGACGTCGTCGGATCAGGCGACCCTGACGGAAATCGGTATCGATCGACCGGTCGATGAGATGGTGGTGCGTCTGGCACGCCTGGCTCAGGAATCGGGGTTTGACGGCGTTGTGGCCTCCCCGCGCGAGGCCGCCATGATCCGTTCCGTCTGTGGAGAGGGATTCGCCATCGTTACACCGGGGGTGCGACCGGCATTTGCCGCCCAGGATGATCAGAAACGGATTATGACGCCGGCGGATGCTATCGCTGCCGGTGCTACGGCACTGGTTGTTGGCCGCCCTATTTCCGCTGCTGCAGATCCTTTGGGGGCCGCCGGGCAGATTCTCACAGAGATAAGTGACGCGCTAGGGTAGCTGATGGCTGATTATCTGTATGGAATTAACCCGGTTGTGGAGGCCATTGCCGGGTCCGGGCGTCAACCGTTGGAGTTGTTGCTCGTTGAAAACAGTCATCACCAGCGTCTCGAGCACTTGCGCCTCAAGGCCAAAGAGCAGCAGATCCCGGTGCGTCTGGTGAAGCGTCAGGAGCTCGACCGCCTGATTGGCCATGAGCGCCATCAGGGGGTGTTGCTCAGGTTGGAACCTTTTGCCTATCTGACCTTGCCGGAATTGCTCGGGCGCTGGAAAGACAGTGGAAAAAATGCTTTTTTTCTGATTCTGGACGGAATCACCGATCCCCATAATTTTGGCGCTCTGGTGCGGAGTGCCGAGGGGGCCGGATGCCATGGTGTTATTGTTGCCAGGGATCGCGCCTGTCCAGTCACACCGGTGGTCGAAAAAGCGGCCGCAGGGGCCATGGCATATATGCCTTTGTGCCAGGTCACCAACCTGTCACGGACCCTGACAGAACTGAAAAAGTCAGGAGTCTGGTGTTACGGTCTTGCCGGTGACGGGGAGGTAGATGATCTTTTTTCAGCCTCCCTGGGGGGAAGTATCGCCCTTGTTGTCGGCAGCGAAGGGAGTGGCATGCGACCGAACACACGCAAACACTGCGATGGGTTGTTGTCGATCCCCATGTGTGGAAAGCTGATGTCTCTGAACGCGTCCGTTGCAGCAGGCATTGCCCTGTTCGAGATTGTTCGTCAGCGCCGGTCAGGGGCTTGAGTCACTTGGGGTGGGGTACCATTTTGTGGGTAGGAAGGACTTGTCCAGGGAGTAGTGACCATGACGTCGAAAGGTATTTCAGTGAAGAAGCGCACGATCAATCCACAGGAAAAAATCAATAAAGTCATTTTGGCAAGCAGAAAGCTGTTTGTGGAAAAAGGTTATTGCGGGGTTTCGATACCCGATATTGTTCAGGCCTCCGGGGTTAGTACCGGCGCAATATACAGTCATTTCAAGGACAAGGAAACCCTTGCCAAAAGGATTCACGCGTATACTGTGGATGAATTCAACGAAATGCTGCAATCGCGCCTGACCGGAACTGAGTCAGTTCAGGAAGTTTTGAAGGTATTTACCTATCTGGTCTGCGATCTGGTTGAGGAAAACCCGATTCTAATGAAATACATGCTGTTCATGCAGCACGGTGGGGCCGTCGCCGGTCTGTCGCCGATTTGTGAAACAGATCCGTTTCGTTTTTTGCAGCAGCATTTGCGCCGAGGCCTTGAAGAGGGGGTTGTTCACCGTCGGCAGGATTTCATGGTTGCCGGGCTCTCCTATACGGGTGTCACCTTGCGCGCAGCGGAGTTGCGTATGGACGGGGTGCTGACCGAGTCGATGACCGAGATTCGGGATGTTCTTGCAGAGAATGGCTGGAATGCGATCAAGGCCTGACCTTGTTTCACGTGCTTCGGCAGGCATGGCCAGGAGTAAATGCGGATAACGGGATGATTTATGATTGACACCGTCGCGATGATGAACTATAAGACGGCCCGTCAGTATCAAGTGCCATTTAAGGGCGAGTTTTTTTCTTGCATCCCGACATTGTTTAAGATATAAATCGCTTCTTGTGCTGGCGTAGCTCAATCGGCAGAGCAACTGACTTGTAATCAGTAGGTTGGGGGTTCAATTCCTCTCGCCAGCTCCAGTAAGGTTTAACGGGATTTCCCGAAAAATAAATAGATGCAGGTTCCCCTGGAGGGGTTCCCGAGCGGCCAAAGGGATCAGACTGTAAATCTGACGTCGAAGACTTCGGAGGTTCGAATCCTCCCCCCTCCACCACTACAACTTGCCGGACGAGGGTTTGTTCGCTGTGCGCCAGGAGGCCATGGGCCATATGGACTGGGGCAGTGACGTATCTGACGTCCTGTTGTGCTTATCGGCGGTATAAATTTTGGGCGGGAATAGCTCAGTTGGCTAGAGCGTCAGCCTTCCAAGCTGAGGGTCGCGGGTTCGAGTCCCGTTTCCCGCTCCATTCAAATTCTGCAGGGAAGAGAAGGTTTCAAGCCCACATAGCTCAGGCGGTAGAGCGCATCCTTGGTAAGGATGAGGTCACCAGTTCAAGTCTGGTTGTGGGCTCCATTTACTTTTCTGGCAGGAGTATTTGGCCGGTTCAGCATCGATGAAATGTTTTTGTGTCATCATGTTTGCGGTAAGCTTGAGTTTTTTCTATTAAAACAAAGTGTCTAGAAAACTAAGGGAGGATTTTACAATGGCGAAGGCGAAATTTGAGCGGTTAAAGCCGCATGTCAACGTAGGGAC
>OBJA01002426.1_pt1 | contig 10759 bp, 6 predicted proteins | sample 1519751 | NCBI WGS metagenome assembly OBJA01 (sample SAMEA3881238, study PRJEB22517) | soil metagenome | biome: lake sediment; feature: soda lake sediment; material: sediment, water from around vicinity | place: India | collected 2013-12-23 | depth 3 m
CTTTACCGTTGTGCCCGAAGAGTTGATGGCCTATGACAGTGAAGGACAGGCTCATTCAGTAAAACGGTTATGGAACCGGCGCCAGTCTACTAAATTCAATGGCGTATCGTATCCGGTACAAAAAGCTGCGGCTGCAGTTTATACCGAAGAAGGAAAAAAAGAAGTGGCTGAAATTATTGCCTACTATCTTGAGAATGCCCGGATTATGAAACAAAGCCTCTCAGAGGCCGGTTATGAAGTATACGGCGGAGTTAATGCTCCATACATTTGGGTAAAAACTAAAAATAACATGAGTTCCTGGGATTTCTTCGACAAGGTTCTTAATGAAGCCAATGTGGTAGGTACTCCGGGATCAGGATTCGGCCCTGCAGGCGAAGGCTATTTTCGTTTTTCAGCATTTGCCGACAGGGATAGTACCCTTGAAGCTATGGAAAGAATAAAACAATTGAGATAGAATATTAAGATTACATACCCTGCCGGCCGCAGGGTATGTTTCTGTTATATCACATCCTGTTCAGTTTTTATCAATAAGCCCCTTCAACCGATTTAAAACATTATTCAGCACAAGATTTACATCCGACGATGCTTTCAGGCCTACAACAAGCACCAGGTAAATCAGGGCAAAGGCAGATCCACGGGCTAAAATGTCCCAAATCAGCGGGAATCGCGGAATAAAATAACCTAGCAGAAAGGCAGGCAAAAAGGCAGCAACTACAATGATAAATTCAGATGTAAAAGGTTGTAACGAATATTTCCTGTAAAGAAAAACAAATCGCAAAAGGTTGTTTACAAGAAATGAGAGAGCAATGGCAAAAGCAGCACCTTTTATACCCCATAACGGTATCAGCAACGACATCGTTATTACCACCAGAATTACCAATAAAATCAGAAACCAGAGAGCCATTCGGTAATGTTCTGAATAGGCAATAATTTGTGCATTTGCACCGGTTGCCATATCAATAAGATATCCCAGGCCAATAAAGAAGATTACCCATTTTCCTGCTTCATAATCCGGCCCCAGAATAATTAATATGCTGTCGATATTTACCCATATGCCACCAAATAAAAATGCACCTAGTATAAATTGATTTAAACAGCTCTTATGATACAGTTCAGCAATATATTCAACATCCCTCTTTCGCCACGCATCAGCGATTAGGGCACCTGATATTCGCAGCAATGGCCGGGAGGGAATAATAACCAACGTACCAAAAAAGAAGGCAATGGTGTATACCCCTGTTGCATCCAATCCCAGCATTTGGTTAACGATAATTTTGTCAACACTGAAGACGATATTGCCACCAATGCCAGTAAGTATACTGAAAAACCCTACGCTGATCATTTCGTTCCTTAACTTTTTTGTGATAAACTGTAGCCTGGGCTTTAAATAAATTTCACCTTTTGCAAGTAAATAGAAAAAAATGATTGCTCCCTTGGCACTAACTGCACAGGCATAGCATAAAACCAATACATGAAGGTCTATCCAACCAGCCACAAATAAAAGTACAACAGTAATTATCAGCAAACGCTGAAGAAACTCAATCAGAAAGGTGCCAAAAACTGTGTCATACAATAACCTGTTGTATCCGTCGAGAATTGTATACAACAAGGTAAAAAAGGTCAGTGGAATAAGCAGATAGATGTATTCCGAGAAAAGTCCCGACTTTTCAAGATTATTTTCAGCCAGCCAGGGTGAAAAAACAAAATAGGCCATCAAAAATAAAGCAAAACCAATTGCCATAACTGAGAGGGCAATAAATAAAAATCCATTATGGCCTTCCTCCTTATTTCTGAACCAGGGAAATAAACGCAATGTTATTCCGGGAATGCCAAGAGAAGCAAACTGTGTTAACAATATTGACCATGCAGCCAGCAATCCGAATAAACCCACCACATCCGTATTCAGGTAATTCGGGAATAAATAGGCTGTGGTTATAAACCCTATGACCACACCCAGGTACGACCATAAAGTACCTTTGATGCTTTGTTTTACGATTATTCCCATTTATGGTGCAAAAAAATTATTAATGTCTATTTTTGCCATACTTATTGAAGCAAAAATATTTAACAATGGCAAAGATAAACGGCTTCCGCAATATTTTTACCGATTTGGGTATTATCCTGTTTTTTATTGTATTGACTTATACTTACATGTTTCCGCTCCTTGAAGGGAAATCAATCGAAATGGATGACATACAACATTTCAAAGGAATGTCAAAAGAACTGGTTGATTATAGGGAAGCAACAGGAGAAGAAGCCATCTGGACCAACAGCATGTTTAGCGGAATGCCGGGATATCTGATATCTGTAATTTATCCGGGAAACATCACCCGGTTTATACAGAGCAGTTTCAGGAGTTTTTTTGGTGACGCATCTTTCCTGATATTATACATGATTGGCTTTTATATCCTTATGGTTAGCCTAAACTTTAACAGGTGGCTAAGTGTAGCAGGTGCCATAGCCTTTGCTTTTTCCTCGTATTTTATTATAATCATTGGTGCCGGGCATACATCGAAAGCCAATGCCATTGCATATCTTGCACCGGTTCTTGCCGGTGTGCTGCTTGCTTTCCGGGGGAAATATCTGGCGGGTGGAATTGTATTCTCCCTGGCCTTTTCGCTTGAACTGCTTGCAGGCCACCTTCAGATAACATATTATGGCTTTCTGTTAATTGCAATTCTGGGATTGACAGAGTTAATTTTTGCAATACGGGAAAAAACCCTTCCCCGCTTTTTAAAGGCCATTTTGTTCCTTCTTGCAGGGGCAGTTATTGCAGTGGGCATGAACTTCTCAAGGCTTTATACTACATGGCAATATTCAAAGCATACCATCCGTGGCCCATCTGAACTCACATCCATCGATGAAAACAGGACAAGTGGCCTTGATAAGGATTATGTGGTTCAATGGAGCTATGGTATCGATGAAACCCTCACGCTATTGATTCCAAACTTTAAAGGCGGTGGCAGCCAGATTGGTCCCGGAGTTGATTCCAAAAGTTTTGAGCTGCTTAATAAAAACGGAATACAGAACCCACGGCAGATTGTTCAGCGCATTAGCATGTACCATGGAGACCAACCCGGTACATCAGGCCCTGTATATGTTGGTGCCATCGTGGTATTTTTATTTGTTTTGGGGTTGTATGTTGTAAAAGGTGTATACAAATGGTGGTTGCTGTTTGCTACTATAATTTCTGTTGTTTTATCATGGGGTGGTAATATTATGTGGCTTACAAGCTTTCTTCTCGATTACCTTCCATTATACAATAAATTCAGGGCTCCCAGCATGACCCTTGTCATAGCCCAGTTTTCAATGCCTTTACTTGGTTTTATCGCTCTGAATAATATACTTGCAGGAAAGGTGGAAAGAAAAATATTGTTAAACGGCCTCAAATGGTCGGTTCTCATTACCGGCGGACTTTCGGCTTTATTCGCTTTATTACCAGGTATAGCAGGAAATTTTTCAAATGCCATTGATTCGAGAATTTACCCCGAATGGTTAATTGACGGAATAATAGCCGACCGCAGAAGCATGCTTCGTAGTGATGCATTCCGGTCTCTCCTTTTTATAGCTTTTGCTGCCGGTGCTCTGTTTCTGTGGCATAACAAAAAATTAAAAACGATACCATTCATTGGAATTTTGGCAGCATTGATTCTCATCGATCTTTGGACTGTTGATAAAAGGTATTTAAACAACGACCATTTTGTTGCCAACCGACAGGTGGAAAACCCATTTCCAGCTACTCCGGCCGACCTGGCAATTCAGCGGGACCAGGACTTATATTTCAGGGTGCTTCCATTGCCAAATCCTTTTCAGGATGCCCGTGCGTCATACCATCATAAAAACGTAGGCGGATATCATGCAGCAAAACTCAGGCGTTATCAGGAACTGATTGACCATCATTTAAATCCGGAACTCCAGCAGATGGTTACAGGATTCCAGGCAGGAACATCGCCCGATTCTGTTTTTATGAACCTGCCTGTCATTAATATGCTGAATGCCCGGTATGTTATCTATGATTTAAATCTTGAACCCATACAAAATCCCCATTCATCCGGCAATGCCTGGTTTGTGTCTGAATTTAAAGTAACAGGCACAGCCGATGATGAAATAGCGGCGTTAAAAGGATTAAATCCCTTTGAAACCGCAGTAATAGATAAACAGTTTATAGACCACATTCAGGCAAAAAGTTTTATAAAAGACGAAACAGGTTCCATAAGCCTTACGGAATACCAGCCAAACTACCTGAAATATGAATTTTCAGCAGCAGGCGAACAATTGACTGTCTTTTCCGAAATTTATTATGAGGATGGATGGGAAGCATTTATTAATGGAGTGCCTGCACCACATTTTAGGGTTAATTATGTATTAAGAGCTATGGTAATTCCTGCAGGAGACCATATAATTGAATTTAAATTTGAACCGAAATCATATTATAACGGCAACAAAGTCTCAGTTGCCAGTTCATTCCTGTTGTTATTGGCAATTGCAGGGTATTTTGCACTTGAATACAGAAAAAGAAAAGGTAAAGGAGGAATCCATAAGAATATATGAACAACAGGTTATCCAATGATTTTTTCCAGCGCGATGTACTGGCTGTTGCTCCTGAATTGCTGGGCAAACAACTTGTACGAAAGTACAGTGACGGGCTGGAAGTCAGGTATCCCATAACCGAAGTTGAGGCATACAGTGCACCTCATGACCTTGCCTGTCATGCCAGCAAAGGCAGGACTACCCGTACGGAAGTAATGTTTCGCGAAGGTGGCCTGGTATATGTATATCTTATATATGGAATTTACTGGATGTTAAATATTGTAACCGGCACGCACAATGAAGCATCAGCTATATTAATCCGCGGTGTGAAAGGTATATCAGGGCCCGGGCGACTGGGCAAAGCACTCCAGCTCAACCGCTCATTCTACGGAGAAGAACTTTATTCATCTGACAGGCTATGGATAGAAAACTCTTACCAGATTCCGGTATATAAAACCTTGCCCAGGGTTGGAATAGCCTATGCCGGAGAGCCATGGATAAGCAAACCATGGAGGTTTGTTGCTGAACTTTAAATTCAATCCAGTATGAACCGGTCGTATAACCACAATAAAACAACAGACGATAAGGCAACTCCTGAATAAACATACCAGATATCTGATGGATTATAAGTTATCCACAGGTAATCGGTTAACTCTGCAGTGTTCATTCCCAGTTTTTCTGCAGCCATGGAAAAATATACATTTTTTGAAACCTCAGCCGACAGTTCAGGCATTTCGATACTTCTTCGGGCCATTTCCTGTTGTAAAAGATAGATATTATCGGCTATGCGCTCGTATACTCCTCCCGAAAGCCATCCGGCCAGCTGATGTCCTGCAGCAATGGGAAGAAATGAAGTGCCCATATATAATGCTTTCTTATCTTCAGGGGCAATACGTCCAACATATTCGGTAAATTTAGGAGAACTTGCCATTTCACCCAGCGCAAAAATCAGTATGCCAAGCAATACAAGCCAGCTGTTCTGGCTGGAAAACATCAGGCTTAAACCGCCTGCCAGCACCAATATGCCTCCCATCATGGCTGCCAATGGCCTGAAACGCATGACAAATGCGGATACCAACAATTGAAACACAATGATGAAAAATGCATCCATGCTCCCCAGCGTAACAGCTGTGATTGTGCCTTCAGGCGTGCCAATCGACTCAGCCAGCCAGGGCCATACAGCATGAATTCCATCATATAAGGCTGAAGTGTCAACCCACTGCTCAACAAATACCGGAAACGAATAATACAGCTGATTGAAAGCAGTCCAGAACAAAATCATTATAATGAGGAACATTACATACTTCCAGTTCTGAAGTGTTACCCCGATATTTATAAATGCCTGTGAAATGCTTTCTACCAGCGAAATGCCCTTTTCTGCACGAACCGGCTCCCTAAAGAAAAATGCAGTAATCAGATAATTTATGCCTATTGTTATCATCGACATGTAAAAGACAAAATCCCATGATTTCTGCATTAAAACACCGGCAATGAATGGCCCGATAAAACCTCCAATATTTATCATCATATAAAAAATACCAAACCCGATGGATGAGGTTTCGGGTGTTGTATTCCGTGCTATCATGGCTGATATGATCGGCTTAAAAAGGGCTCCTCCGATACAGGTCCATACATAAGCGAAAAACATCCACCCAAAGGATTCAAAACTGCCTATCATATAGAATCCGGTAATATAAACTGTGAAGGAAACATAAAGCATTCGCTTATACCCTAACTTATCGGAGATGGCCCCGGTAATAACCGGCAAAAAATAGAGTAGCATTGAACCGGTACCTTTTTGTGCCTGTGTAAGGCCCAAAGCACCGGTATCTTTAGAGTTTACAAGATACAACGCAAATGCCATATAAAATCCATACCATGCCCAACGTTCGAACAGCTCAATTATATTTGATGCCCAAAAAGATGTGTTATATTTTTTTAGAATAGTGATAAACCCCATTGTCGGATAGTTAAATTTTTGGTGTGCGTAAAGTAATAAAACAGAAAATAGATCCCATCTGATTTATATCAGTCTGTTTAAAAAATTGAAGTTGTAAAACCAATATTCAAATCATGCTGGAATCTTCCAGTAATATTGTTGCAAGAATGATGATCATAATAATGAGAAACAACATAATAAAAAATCCAACCACACCTACCTGAAAACCTTTTTTGATCTTCTCAGCTTTTTGATTGGTAAGCAAATACTCAATTGACTGAAACAGGTTTTGTGGTGCCTGATTATTTTTCACAATATAATCAGCAGCTCCCATTTTCATGATATTCACAGCTATTTCCACACTGTTCTGCCCGCTTAGAAAGACAAAATCAATTTCCGGATGCTGGATTTTCACCCGTTTCATTAGTTCCAGGCCGTTGATTCCTTCAAACGAATAATCCAGAACGATAATATCAGGTTTCTGATGAATGGCCTTAAGACATTCTTCTCCTGTTTTAAATGTTCTGATGTTTTTGAATTTTCGTTGCTGCAGATAGCCTACAATCAAATCTTTATAAATAACACTATCCTGAACAATAAAAATTAACGGATCATGAGTTCGTTTCATATTAGCCTGATTAATATTGACCTGTTAAAAGTACCATAATTTTTAAATTTAAAGCAACTGCTTTAAAATATTATGGTACTTTTTCATTAATTAATGGCAAGAACTTTCAACTTTATAAACTTCACCAGGTGCAGTTAATTGTCACCGGGCAGGTTGTAAGCCACCTGGTGAGATGCCACCTGGCTGAAACATATTGTCTTGCTGCTGCTGTTCATCCAGATCTAAATCTTCCTGTTCACGGGCGGCTTTTTCTGCAGCTTCTTTCCTTAGCTGCTCCTCCGCCTCCCTGTCTCTTATATTCTTAATAAAACCGGGATCAGGAGTTAAATCCCAGCTAAGGTTATTCTCCCAGTTGGATCTTACTTTCACCACTTCATTTATATACACTACGCCTTCGGGTTGATATTTATCCTGATAGCTTCCGGAATCCCATTTTCCATTTTTATTGCTGTCGTAGATGGCCTTCACCCTATATTTTTCAGGTGCAAGATAATTAAACACAACAGTCTGATTTTGAGAAATAACTTTTTCCTGAATCACAGCTTCACTGTCCCTGTTTTCAAGAAGCTGTATTATAACTTGTCCTTCCACACCTGTTGCAGCAAGATTAATGGCACCATAATAATCCTGAGGCCTGGTCCTGAAGTTTGAAATAAGCTCCCTGTTGGTAATACCATAAATATTAATACTTGCAGCGGAGTCAACATGCAGGGTATAACTGGTTTCTTCTTCCCAAGGATAAGTAAGCCGGTAAGTCCTCCAGGCCACCGAATCGGGTGCAAATTTAAACTTCAGCGGAGTCTTTAGTGTATCACTTGTATGATAAAGCTTAATGCTTTGTGGATCAATTGACTGCAATGGCTGAGGGGCTAAAAAAACAATGTCTTTATTCAAGTCGAAACCTGAGGTAGTAAGATTTGTAGTAAAGGTAAATTGCGGCACAGGAGCAGGGGCATCATCCTCATCCTCTTGTGCCCTTCTTCTTCTCCTGGAATCTTCCCTTTCAACAAATTGCAGCTCAAGGGTATCACTCTCCAGATACAGATCTCCGATCGTATCAATTTGAAGATACGACAACTCCATTTTTATAACCTCACGCGCCGATAGTGTTGTATCTGTTATCCAGAAGGTAATTGAATCATGTTTCAAATTGGGTTCAGCCAGGTACCATTCTTCAATATCATCATCAACCAGCCGTAGATTTAAGGAATCACTTACAGATTCATTAAATACCAAGGTAAACTGGTTTCTCGAATCACGTCTTGAAGTTTTAAGATATTGGTCGAAAATCTGTTCTGTGAATTGCCGAAGATACACAGGTTCTGGCAAAAAATGAATATGTCCTGCAACCAGCAGCGAATCGGCACCGGTAGCCAGTGTATCTGCTTCGACATGATATTCAGCAGAAGGAGCAAGTGTTTCATCATGAAATGCAATCTCTTCGGCACCTTCTTCATAACGCAGATTGTTGTTCATATCATTTAGCGAAAAAATATGATATTTCCCTTCGGCCAGGTTATCAAAGAAAAACATACCTTCTTCATCGGTACGTGCAATATAGGAGGGACGCAAAGTATAAACGGCAGAATCATGAAGGTTACGATGCAGCAAAACCAGCGCGTTTTCCAAAGGCTCCAAATTAAACGAATTCATTACCTTGCCTGCTATCCGAAGGGTATCCAGCCTGTCGCCGGTGCTAAAGGTAAACCGCAGGTTCTCATACGGATTCCTTTCGTTGTTGTCAACAACCGAGTTCTTAAAATCCAGCGAATAGGTCAGGCTGTCACCTAAACTTTCATTAAAACGGACTATCAGGGTTCTTGACTTGGTGAGAATGGTAGGCCTTTTTTCCATGGGAGGAGAGATCACAAGTTTCTCGGCAACCTGATCCGGAACGATGAACTCGTTAAAGGTTAGTCTTACTTCATCTCCATTAAAGTTTAATGCTTTGTACCTGGGATAGGTTCCTACCAGTACAGGAGGAATGGTATCTCTGGGACCACCTGTTGGCATTCCCTGATTGGCACAGGATGAAGCAAATACTACCCATCCAAAAACTGCTACAACAAAATAAGGTATTTTATTCAAGAATCTCATTCATAAAAAACATCGCACAAACATACAAATTCCTGCAAACATTGAATGTTAGCTGCTGTTAAATATCATATAATTAAATTAACTTGCGGAACATTTTAACTGCTCACGTATGGCCAGAAAAAATAAAAAATCCGGAAAAAAAATTAAACAATCGGTTATCCTTAATAAGAAGAAGTTAAAAAACAGCATACTTTCCCAGCTTTATGAAAATCCTGGAAAAGCAGTGAATTACAAACAAATTTCCTCATGGCTAGGAATTAAGGATGATGAAGGCAGGCGGCTTGTTGTGGTTGCACTGCAGGATTTAAAAGACGATGAATACCTTGAGCAGGTTTCAAAGGGCAGCTACAGGCTAAAAGCCCGTACAGGAACCATTAGTGGGATTGTAGAACTTCAGCCCCAGGGATTTGCTTATATAATCAGCGAAGAAGTGGAGCAACCGGTACTGGTCTCTGCCCGCAACCTGAACCATGCAATGGATGGCGATAAAGTCCGGGTTTTTCTGTATGCCCGCCGCAAAAAACATGACCTTGAGGGTGAGGTCACAGAAGTGGTTGAACGGGCAAAAACCCGGTTTGTAGGAAGTGTTGAAATGTCTCCTAACTTCGCCTTCTTATTGCCGGCCGGAAAAACCGGTTTCGATATTTTCATTTCCAGGGAAAATCTTAATGGGGCAAAAAATGGACAAAAAGCAATAGCCGAAATTATTGAATGGCCTTCTAAGGCCAGAAGCCCGTTCGGTAAAATCATTGAAGTACTGGGCGATACCGGCAATAATGATGCCGAGATGCATGCGATTCTGGCTGAATTTGATCTCCCTCACAAATTTCCTGAAAAAATAGACAAGGTAGCCGAGAAAATTCCTTTCGAGATACCTGAAGAAGAATATAAAAAACGCAGGGACCTAAGGGAAATAACAACATTTACTATTGACCCTGCCGACGCCAAAGATTTTGATGATGCCCTCTCTATTCGCAGGACAGGTAACGATCTTTGGGAAGTGGGAATACATATCGCCGATGTTACACATTATGTCTCCCCTTCATCCCTCATAGAAGAAGAAGCGCAAAGCAGGGCTACCTCTGTTTATCTTGTCGACAGGGTTGTTCCGATGCTGCCTGAACGGCTTTCAAACGGGGTATGTTCACTTCGTCCACGTGAGGATAAACTTTGCTTTTCTGCAATATTTGAAATGAATGACAATGCGCAGGTTAAGAATCAGTGGTTTGGAAAAACGGTAATCAACTCCAACCACAGGTTCTCTTACGAGGAAGCACAGGAAGTAATTGAAAAACAACAGGGAATTCTTTCCGAAGAGTTGCTGAAACTAAATGAACTGGCTGTTAAACTGCGTGAAGAACGGTTTAGAAAAGGTTCTATTGGATTTGAACGCGTAGAAATAAAATTCAACATCGATGAAAATGGCAAACCCCTTTCGGTATTCTTTAAGGAATCAAAAGACGCCAATAAACTCATTGAAGAGTTTATGTTGCTTGCCAATAAAAAGGTAGCCGAATTAATCGGAAAGCCGGCAAGCCGAAAAAAGCCCAAAACTTTTGTTTACC
>OBJA01002427.1_pt1 | contig 10758 bp, 8 predicted proteins | sample 1519751 | NCBI WGS metagenome assembly OBJA01 (sample SAMEA3881238, study PRJEB22517) | soil metagenome | biome: lake sediment; feature: soda lake sediment; material: sediment, water from around vicinity | place: India | collected 2013-12-23 | depth 3 m
AACTCGCGACCTCAACCTTGGCAAGGTTGCGCTCTACCAACTGAGCTATTCCCGCAAATCATACCGGACTACACTGGTATTTGCCTCTCGACAGACGGGTGATTATAGAGACCCTTTCGATTTTGTCAAGAAGAATGGCTCTGGTAATGGTCTTCCAATCAAAGAAGAATGAAGTTCGAGTCAAGTTCTCGTACCTTCAAAACGATTCATCCTTTCCAAGATAACGCCATTTGCCTTCCGGCAGATCAGCCAGCCGGATCTGCCCAATCCGCACGCGTTTCAGCCCGACTACATTCAACCCGACCAATTCACACATCCGTCGGATCTGTCGCTTTTTTCCTTCTTGTAGGATAAAACGCAACTGATCCTGGTTCAATCGACTCACTTGGGCAGGTTTCAACGCCTGACCATTGAGCTGCAAACCATGGTTGAGCAACGCCAGCCCTTCACGTGTCAAATTTCCGTTTACCCGCACCAGGTATTCCTTTTCGATTTTTGAATGTTCTCCGATCAATTGTCTGGCAATACGGCCATCCTGGGTAAATACCAGCAATCCTTGCGAGTCGATATCCAACCGACCGGCTGGTGCAAGATTTCTAAGGTGTTGTGGTACAAACCTCAAAGATGAACGATCCCGATGAAAATGGGAATCATTGCTGACAAGACTGATAGCGGGTTTGTAGCCAGGTTCGGGCTGGCCAGATACATAACCAACCGGTTTATTCAGTAAAATCGTCAGCCGCTGATTCTGTCTGATCTGGGCTGCTCGGTCGAGCACAATTTCCTGCCAAGGATGAATCTTCGTCCCCAGTTCACGAACCGGCTGACCATCCACATACACCGAGCCCTGTTCAATGTAAACATCCGCTTCCCTGCGTGAACATATCCCCAGACTGGACATCAATTTGGACAAGCGAACTTTTTCCATCAGTGAGCAAAATCTGGAAACGGTTTATGACGTCATATATGAGCGATTTACCTGCTCTGATCCCGTACAGGTAGCCGCCAGACAAACGCAAACAAAATCATGGCCAGTAAGGCCAGCATACCTTTCAACCACCAGGAAGAAACGATCAGAATCGAGCTTCCGAAAGACAGCGTCATCACCAAGTACGCCCAGCGCTTGACATGGCGCGCCACGCTGCGGTACTCGCACCATTCCCGGATAATCGGACCGGCAATACGGTGGTTGAGTAAATAGCTGTGAAAACGCTCGGAGCTGCGTGCAAAACAACCGGCCGCCAATAAAATGAAAGGGGTTGTCGGTAATACCGGCAGAAATATACCCAGTATGCCCATGAACAAGGCTGTCACACCTATGCTCAGATACAGCCAACGCATGACAGGTGAATCATGCAGCTGAAGCAGGTGAATATTTTCCTCTGGTCGGTTTACTGTTCCATCAGGTTTTGTTGACATGACAATCCCCCGGTAAACTGCCTAAATATCGATATTCCTTGCACGCAAAGCGTTGCTTTCGATGAATGCTCGGCGAGGTTCAACCACATCCCCCATCAGAGTGGTAAAAATTTCATCCGTCAGAATACTGTCTTCGATCTGCGCACGCAGCAGGCGACGGTTACCCGGATCCATAGTAGTTTCCCACAATTGCTCCGGATTCATTTCACCCAGTCCTTTGTAACGCTGAATGGTAAAGCTCTTTTTCGCTTCTTCCAGCAGCCACTCCAGTGCTTGCTTGAATTTTCGAACGGGAATTTCCTGTTCGCCCCGTTTGACTTTCGCTCCTTCTCCAATCAAGCCGTGCAATATCTGTGCAGCCTGCCTGATTTTAGCGAAATCACCACTCTGCAGAAAATCATCGTCTAGATAGCTGGTACGCAGGTTACCATGTTGTTTACGGATGATCTTGAGACGATAACGCTCCAAACTCTCGTCGTACTCGGCAAAGATATCGACATCATCCAGGAAAATGGCCAGGCTAGCGGCACTTTCCATGGCACTAGTTTCAGAACTCAAGTCAATGTCCGGCTGCTCAAGCAGCGCATACATAACGGTACGATCTGTCAGACGGCTCATCCGTTCAATTACTGCTTCCGCCAGAAGATATTCATCCGCAATTCCAGCCAGCGCTTCACCAGTGATGGGTGGATTATTCGTGCCGGTATGCAATTCTGCACCCACCAGGGCTAGGCCAAGTATGTAACGCTTAAGTTCATAATCATCTTTCAGATAGCGCTCCTGTTTACCATGCTTGATTTTGTACAAGGGGGGTTGCGCGATATAAATATGCCCTCGTTCAATCATTTCAGGCATCTGCCGATAGAAAAAAGTCAGCAGCAAAGTTCGGATATGCGATCCGTCCACATCAGCATCAGTCATGATGATGATACGGTGGTAGCGCAGTTTATCAGGGTTGTATTCATCCTTGCCGATGCCGGTTCCCAGCGCTGTTATCAGTGCCACGATTTCCTGGGAGGAAATCAGTTTATCGAAACGGGATTTTTCAACGTTAAGTATTTTTCCTTTGAGTGGCATGATAGCCTGGAATTTTCGATCACGTCCCTGTTTGGCGGAACCACCGGCAGAATCACCTTCCACCAGATACAGCTCGCATAGTTTAGGGTCTTTTTCCTGACAATCCGCCAGCTTTCCGGGCAAACCCATACTGTCCAGTACGCCTTTTCTGCGTGTCAGCTCCCGAGCTTTTCTGGCAGCTTCCCGTGCCCTAGCTGCTTCGATGATCTTGTTGCAGATAATCTTGGCTTCATTCGGATTTTCCAGCAGAAAATCCGAAAGTTTCTGCACAACAATCTCCTCGACTACCGGGCGCACTTCTGATGACACCAGCTTTTCCTTAGTCTGGGAAGAGAACTTGGGTTCGAACAGCTTAACCGACAAAACACAAGTTATCCCTTCGCGCATATCATCGCCGGTCGTATCAACTTTAGCCTTTTTGGCCAGTTCATTTTTTTCGATGTAATTATTGAGTGTTCGTGTCATGGCTGCACGCAGTCCGGTCAAATGGGTGCCACCATCTTTTTGTGGAATATTGTTAGTAAAACACAGTACTTGTTCGGCATAACTGTCATTCCACTGTATTGCAATTTCAACGGTGATATTGTCTTTCAGACCTTTGGCGTAAAAAATGCTGGGATGTAGCACGGTTTTGCTGCGGTTGATATATTCGACGAAATTGCGGATACCCCCGATAAAGGCAAAAACTTCTTCCCGATTATCGCGTTGGTCGGCCAACTTGATTTTGATGCCATGATTGAGAAAAGAAAGCTCACGCAGCCGCTTGGCAAAAATATCGTAATGGTAAGTAATATCGCCAAAGACTGATTGACTGGCGAGGAAGTGTACTTCGGTTCCATGTTTTTCAGTCTGGCCGATTACTTTCAGAGGAGCAACAGCAACCCCTTCCCGGAATTCCATCTGATAAACATTGCCATCTCGGCGAATGGTCAGGCGCAGCCATTCGGACAAGGCATTCACCACAGAAACTCCTACACCGTGCAGCCCACCGGATACTTTGTAAGAATTGTCATCAAATTTTCCACCTGCATGTAATTCTGTCATCACGATCTCAGCTGCCGAACGTTTCAGTTCGTCATCCTGTTTGATGTCGGTAGGAATACCACGACCATTATCATGAATGCTGACAGAATTGTCAGCGTGGATGATGACGGAAATATCGTCGCAATAGCCGGCCAAAGCTTCATCAATAGCATTGTCGACCACTTCGAACACCATGTGATGCAGACCAGTACCGTCGCTGGTATCACCGATATACATCCCAGGGCGTTTGCGTACTGCATCCAGTCCTTTCAGGATTTTGATGCTGTTTGAATTATAGTCGCGTTGATTGTTATCGGTTTTTCTGACGGATTCGGACTGATTTGTATTCATGTTTGTGATTTCTCTTTTTTGTAATTCCGTTGGGGTAATCAAATGTGAATCATTCACGCATCGGCATCAGAACATGCCTGAATTGCTCGTCATCCGGCAATGTGATCAGAATGGCGCTTTGCATGCTCTCAAACGAACACTTGATCCGTTCGCTGTCCAGGTTGTTCAACACTTCCATCAGGTAAACGATATTGAAACTGGTATCAATCGTCTCGTTTGAATAAACGATTTCGATTTCTTCCTGTGCTTCTTCCTGTTCCTTATTTTTAGCTGAAATATTCAGTTTTCCGTTGGTAATGTTCAGATGAACATTACGAAACAGATCGTTGCTGCTGGAAATGATCGCAATACGCTGAAGTGCGTGGAGGAAATCGAGCCGGTTGACGTCGAACTGGAATGCATTGGTTTGCGGAATTGCACGTCTGAAATCAAGAAATTTTCCTGAAATCACTTTTGAAACCAACACGGCCTCAGAAAAACGGAAGTATATCTTTTTCGGATAGGTCTCGACGGTGACTGGTTTATCGTTATCTTCCAGTTGCCTGATCAGTTCCAGTACAGTCTTGCGTGGAACGATGGTTTCGGACCTTTCGAAATTTCCATTCAGATCGATCGAGGTTACCCCCAATCGGTGCGTGTCGGTGGCCACCAGCTTCAGTTCGCTGTTTTCGATCAATAACAGCAGTCCGTTCAGGTAATAACGCAAATCCTGCTGCGCCATGGCATGTGCCACTCGTTGCAGATGTTTCTTGAGAACCCGCTGTGTCAAAGTATATGTCGCGCTGCAGGGTTCGCTATCTCGGATCATCCTTGGAAAATCCTCTGCCGGAAGCAATTGCAGACTGAAACGGCTTTTTCCGGAAACGATTTGTAAACGGTTTTCCGATTGGGTCAATTCGATGGTTGCACCGGATGGTAGTGCACGCAATATATCCTGCAGTTTTCTGACAGAAACGGTCGTCTGCAAGATACTTTGGTTTTCCAGTTCAGGAATACTGGAGGTTACTTCAGCTTCTATCTCCAGATCGGTAGTCACCAGGGTTAATTGTCTATTTCTGATTTCGATCAGAGTATTCGAAAGTATCGGTAGAGTATGTCTGCGTTCCACAATACCGCTAACTGTCTGCAATGGTTTGAACAGCTGATCCCGGTCAGTTATTGTTAATTTCATTTAATTAAAAGACTAAATAATAGTTAATCAGTGATATAAATCAGGATAAGTAAATAAATGTATTATATATTATATAGTTACGATAATAATGAGTCTTGTATGGTTTCGGTATGGCCTGTGGATAAATTGTGAATGAAATTTTTCAATGGAGGTTTTATTCAGGTTATCCACAAATTATTCAGTTTTTTTCAACGTGGTGTCATCCGCGTAAAATATGCATCAGTGCGTTGAAATCTCTATTTATTCCCGGATCAGAAGTACGTAACTCGATGATTTTACGGTGGGCATGCAGTACGGTAGTGTGATCTCTTCCACCAAAAGCTTCACCGATATCCGGCAGACTTAGTTGGGTCAGTTCCTTAGCAATTGCCATCGCTACCTGCCGGGGACGAACGATAGTCCGGACACGCTTCTTCGAATACATGTCGGCCACTTTGATTTTGTAGTAGTCCGCCACGGTTTTCTGAATGTTTTCAATTGAAATTTGCCGGTTCTGGACTGCCAGCAGATCCTTTAACGCCTCTCTGGCCAGATCAAGGGAAATCGAATGACCGGTAAAACGTGAAAATGCCAACACCCGCTTCAGTGCACCTTCTAATTCGCGAACATTGGAACGGATATATTTGGCAATGAAAAAGGCGGTATTTTCATCCAGTTCGATTTTTTCAGTAAGTGCCTTCTTCAGCAGAATGGCTACGCGCATTTCCAGTTCAGGGGGTTCAATTGCTACGGTCAACCCCCAGCCGAACCTCGATACCAGCCGTTCTTCCAGTCCGGAAATTTCTTTCGGGTAGCAATCGGATGTAATGATCACCTGTTTGTGGGCTTCGATCAGTGCGTTGAAAGCGTAAAAGAATTCTTCCTGTGTCCGGTTTTTACCGCTAAAAAACTGGACATCATCTACCAGTAGCAGATCAAGTGAATGGTAGTAAAGTTTGAATTTGTCGAACGATTTGTGTTGATAAGCACTGACTACGTCTGACACGTATTTTTCGGCGTGGACGTAGCGGATTTTGGCACCCGCATCCAGCTCCAGCGCATAATTGCCGATTGCCTGCATCAGATGAGTTTTACCCAATCCAACGCCACCGTAGATGAATAGAGGGTTGTAGGCGATACCGGGCCGTTCCGCCACTTGAATAGCACCCGCACGCGCCAGTTGATTTGCTTTTCCGGTAACGAATGCATCAAAGGTAAAACTGGCGTTGAGCCGACTGGGATTGTTTTTTTTGCTTATGGCACTTTGTGTTTTCTCCGCAGCTGGTTTTTTGTCTTCTTTGTTTTTCTGTGCCGAGGATCTGGTTGTCGAAGTTTCGCTTTCGACTAATTCTCGCAGTTCCAGCCTGAAGTTGATTTTTTCGTTGAAATGATCCTGTGCCATTTCGTCGATACGAGTGACGAAGTTATCTTTGATCCACTGCAATACGAAACGATTAGGTGCGATCAAAACCAGTGTATTTTTCTCATTCGGGCAGATTTCCAGCTTGAGTGGCTTGATCCAAGTGTTGAATTGTTGTCCGTTCAACGCCTGTTTGAAATACTTGAGACAGAAATGCCAGAAAGTTTCTATTTTCTGCATGACATATAGATGAAATGGACCTGAGTCCCGAAAAGTATTTCGGAAAATCCGGAAAAACCTGGAGGAAAAACAAATAATTAATTGCGACAGAACAGCAAACGGTTTTATCGTTGAGTAGGTGCAGGTCCCGTTTACCTGCAGAATGAGTAGTATAATGAAGTTTTCTATAGAAGGTTGCTTTATTGCATGCTATCTGTTTTACCCTATCAGAATCATTTTAAATATAATTATTAATCTCATTATCGGATGACGATTTTTGGATTCATCCTCTGATTTCCGCTTTATGAATTCAGGTAAGGTATGTTAAAAGATAACTTCATGAAAAAATCTTTAAAAATTTCTCCAGACCTGGAGAAAAATCTATCTGATTGATGATTCTTTTATACCAGAAACCCAGGAAAGCTTTTTTATCGTTTGATCGAGGCATTAGGAAATCTCTAAAAAACGTCAGCAAGGCAGTCGGTTCAAGGCAAAAGCCGGCGAAAAAATCGGAGTTTATACATGTAAATAAGTATTTTAAGCCGATTTTTAACGCAGAAATGACAACGCAAGTAGTTTTTCAGAGGTTCCTGAGCAAGTTCCGGCTCAACTATTTGGTTATTGCCCAGTATCTGATCTTTTTTTGCTTCGCACTTACGACTCTGTCTGTTGTTGCAGAAAATAGATCTGCAACGGCCAGTGTAGATGTAATACAGGAGCAGCTGGCAAAAAATGTCTGGGAAGGGATGGATGAGGCAGAACTGATAAGACTGCGGCATTTTTATGCGCAACGCGACTATCAGCCGATCTGGACTCTGAAAAAAGATTCCGGTGTTTTACTGGATACAGTACTGAATTTTATCGGGCGAGCCGATGAAGAAGGTCTGACGAGCAGCGATTACCATATCGAAACTTTACGCAGGTTGCGTAAAGAATCTCCCGATCAGGTTTCCCTTTCGCTTGAACTGAGTACCACCCGATCCCTGCTGGCACTGATACATGACTTGTCCAATGGTCGGTTGACGGCAACTCTGGCTGATCCAGACTGGCACATTGCACAACAACGGTTCGATCCAGCGAATTTCCTGCAGCAAAGCATCGTTTCCGTGAATTCGGCAAAACAATTAGAACAAACACTGGCAAACTTGTCACCCGATGTGCCGCAATATCGCTCACTCAAACAACTGCTGATCAGGTTGCGCGCTTTGGTTGCTGCCGGCACGGTATGGACGCGGATACCGGACGATATTTCCTCGATTCATCCCAAAACCAGACATGCTGCCATTCCATTGATCCGCCAGCGGATCAGGGAAGCACACTATATTTTTGAAAAACCGGAATATGATATCACCAGCGATGATAGCGAGTTGTACGATGATCAGTTAGAAGAAGCGATCAAAGCTTTTCAGTACCAGTACGGATTGAATACCGATGGCGTCATCGGTAAAAATACCCGGCGAGCGATGAATATGACGGCGGTTGGGCACATTCAACAGCTGCGCATTACACTTGAACGGCTGCGCTGGTTGCCCAGAGAATTTAGCAATCGTTACATTCTGGTTAACATCGCTGGATTTAATCTGGTAGCAATCCGGAATAATATGCGCGTGCTGGACATGCGTATCGTGGTCGGGCGCGACTATCGCTCTACTCCGAGTTTCAACAGCCGGATTTCTCACCTGGTTCTCAACCCATACTGGAACGTACCTGCAAGTATTGCCAGTAAGGATTTGTTGCCAAAGCAGAAACACAATCCGAATCACTTTGCTTCCGAAGGGATTCGAGTATTTTCAGATTACCATTATGAACTCGAGCTGGATCCCGATGCCATTGACTGGCACGCGTTCAGCCGTTCGTTTCCTTATGTCTTGCGGCAGGAGCCCGGCAAAAAGAATGCGCTTGGCACCATTAAATTCATGTTTCCCAATCCTTTCAGCATCTATCTGCACGATACCCCTTCTAAATCCCTGTTCCAGAGGGATATCCGCACCTTCAGCTCGGGCTGTATCCGTCTGGAAAAACCATTGAAGCTGGCAGAATTCGTACTGGGATCATCTTTTGAGAAAGCCAATATTTTGGAGAAAATCGATAGCGGCAATACACAAACCGTGTATTTACCTGAACCGATTCCTGTTTACTTGTTGTATCTGACCGCTTGGAGTGACGAGCAGGGCGAAGTCCACTTTTCGGCCGATGTCTACGGACGCGACAAACGAGCATTGGCTTATGCCCGTTGGCTGCAGCCGGAGCCGCACCTGTCACAATCTTTTTAAATCTAGTACGACTATGGAGGATGACAATGTCCGAACTTATCATGACTGATAACCTGGAAATTCTTACTGAGCAGGGCGCCAGCCGCCGTCGACTATTGCAGGCCGGTCTGGGTGCCTGTGCACTGCTTGCCATGCCAGCAGCCAATGCGGCTTATTCCCGTGTTTACGAAAAACGGGTGTCTTTGCTGAACCTGCATACAGGCGAGAGAGTCAGAACCGCCTACTGGGAACAGGGGAAATATATTCCCGAAGCTTTGCGAGCGATTGAAAAAGTGTTACGCGATCATCGATCCGGCGATATTCACCTGATCGATCCGAGGTTGATCGATCTGATGCAGCATCTGCACTATAAAACCGGGAGTTCTAAGGAATTTCAGGTGGTTTCAGGGTATCGTTCACCAGCCACCAATGCTGCGCTTTCAGTACAAAATCATGGAGTAGCCAAAAACAGTTTACACATGCAAGGTAAGGCAATCGATATCCGTCTGCCTGGTGTTCCGCTCCGTGTTTTGCGCCGGGCGGCAATGTCGATGCATGCCGGCGGAGTTGGCTATTATCCAAAATCAAACTTCATTCATATCGATACTGGCAACGTCCGCTACTGGTAACCATGGTTTTCCTGGCCCTGAAACCGGCCGAAGGTTTGCATGAACTGGTTTATAAAACGTTGATCGGTATTTTCAGATACACCATACCGTTATCTTCGGTGGGCGGCAGTTGTCCCGCCCGAACGTTGATCTGAACAGATGGCAGGATCAGTACCGGCATCTCTAAAGTGGCATCCCGTGCAGTGCGCATCGCAACGAATTCATCCTCGCTGATGCCATCGTGCACATGAATGTTGTGTGCTCGTTGTTCAGCAACTGTACTTTCCCACTGTACCGAGCGATCATCGGGCGGATAGTCGTGACACATAAATAGTCTCGTTTCCGGTGGGTAATTATCCAGCAGTTTACGGATAGAACGATAAAGTTGCCGAGCATCCCCGCCAGGGAAATCAGCACGGGCCGTTCCCACATCCGGCATGAACATCGTGTCGCCGATAAAAATCGTATCCGCGAACTGGTAGGCCATGTCGGCCGGTGTATGTCCAGGCACGAAAATTGCCCTGCCTTTCAGCTCGCCTACCTCAAAAGTATCTCCATCATCGAACAAATGATCGAACTGTGAGCCATCCGGCTGGAAATCCGGCCCCATGTTGAACAGCTTCTTGAATACTTGTTGTACGCCCGGAATCCGACTGCCGATAGCGATTTTTCCACCTAGTTTCTGCTTGAGATAATGCGCAGAGGAAAGATGATCGGCATGAGCATGGGTTTCAAGAATCCAGCTTACTACCAGATCTTTTGAGCGCACGAATTTGATCAGTACATCGGCAGAATGATGGTTGGTTCTTCCGGATTTAGGGTCGTAATTGAGCACCGGGTCGATAATGGCGCAGTGCCCACCCGGCTTGTCGAATACAACATAGCTGACCGTCCACGTGACCGGATCAAAGAATGCTTGAATATTGGGTTGCATTATCGGCTCCTTGAATTTTATATTCTAACCTGAGTTCGGGATAAGCCCTTAAGCTTTAGCCAGGCTGTTGACCCTGGTCAGATTCAAAGTTGGTTTGTTATCGGACAAACAGTAAGCGACGATACCAGCCATTAGGTTAACGATAAAATTGAAGAGAGAGCGGTGTCGGGTATGCTCGATCTGGCAAAGATTCTTCAATTCATCAAAGACGGTTTCAATCAGGGAACGGCGACGCAGAATGGCTTTCTCGAACCTGGTACGAGGCACAGGCCTCATGTTTTTCCTGAGGGGAGTAATGAGTTGAAGGTTTTGCCGGTCCAGTGCTTCAGTGAGCCACTGAGCGAGGTAGCCTTTGTCGGCAAACA
>OBJA01002428.1_pt1 | contig 10757 bp, 7 predicted proteins | sample 1519751 | NCBI WGS metagenome assembly OBJA01 (sample SAMEA3881238, study PRJEB22517) | soil metagenome | biome: lake sediment; feature: soda lake sediment; material: sediment, water from around vicinity | place: India | collected 2013-12-23 | depth 3 m
GGCGGGGAAAATCCGTGGACGTGGATGCCGGTGGTTTTCATGAACCGGACCATCTCCTCGTAATATTCGAGAGGCTGATCCGGATGGAGCCCGCCCTGGAGGAGAATCTGGGTGCCGCCGAGGGCCTTGGTCTCCTCGATTTTGGCCTTGAGCTCGGGGAAGCCCAGCAGGTAGCCCCTGCCATCTTCCGGGGCCTTGAAGAAGGCGCAGAACTTGCAGGCCGAGATGCAGATATCGGTGTAGTTGATGTTGCGGTCGATGACGTAGGTCACCAGGTTGCCGGGATGCTTGCGGCGGCGGACGGTATCGGCCAGGATCCCCAGCTGGTAGAAGTCCCCCTCCCGTTCGAGGAGGCGAAACTCTTCGTCGTCGATCCTCTCCCCCGCCGTCACCTTCCGGGTTATCCGCTCAAGCTGCATCGCGCGCGCCCCCTTTTGCTCAATTGTGAAGGTGAACGACGTTATAGAGGGTGTCCCGCTGCACTGGAATCCTTCCCGCCTCCCTGATCAGCCGCACCAGGGTGTTGCTGCCGATGGCCTGCTCGGTCTCGGCGCCGGCCATGTGGGTGATCACCTCTTCCTTGACGGTGCCGTCCATGTCGTCCGCCCCGAAGGACAGGGCGATCTGGGCCATCTGCGGCCCGATCATCACCCAGTAAGCCTTGATATGCGGGAAGTTGTCGAGGAAGAGGCGGGCGACCGCGATATTTTTCAGGTCCTCGATGCCGGTCGTCCGGGAGAGCCCGGACATGGCGGTATTCTTCGGATGAAAGGCGAGCGGGATGAAGGCCAGGAAGCCCTTGGTCTCATCCTGCGCTTCCCGCAGGGCGGCGAGATGTTCGAGACGTTCCTCGAGGGTCTCTATGTGGCCGTAGAGCATGGTGGCGTTGGAGTGCAACCCCTGGCGGTGGGCGGTTTTGGCGACTTCGAGCCAGTCACTGCCGGAGAGCTTTTTCTCGCAGGTGAGCTGCCGTATCCTCGGGCTGAAGACCTCGGCCCCGCCGCCCGGCAGGGAATCCAGCCCCGCCTCCCGCAGGATGGCCAGCGTCTCCCCCACCGGCTTGCTGCACAGTTCCGCCAGATGGGCGATCTCCACGCAGGTGAAGGCCTGGATATGGACCTCCGGCCGGACCTCCTTGATGCCCCGGAGAAGCTCGAGATAATAGTCGAACGGCAGTTCCGGGTGGATGCCGCCCACCATGTGGATTTCCGAGATCGGCTCCGCCAGCCTCGCCCGCACCTTCTCCTTCACCTCGTCCACGCTCATCTCGAAGGCCAGCCCCGAGCCCTTCTCCCGGCCGAAGGCGCAGAACTTGCAGAGATTTACGCAGATATTCGAGTAATTGATGTGCTGGTTGAAGATGAAGTAGGCTTTGTCGCCATTTTGCCGCTCGCGGACGATGTTGGCGAGATACCCCACCGCCAGGATGTCCTGTGACCGGTAGAGCTGGAGCCCGTCGGCGATGCTCAGCCGTTCGCACGCATTGACTTTTTCGAGGATATTACCGAGTCCGGCGTTTTCGATGTACGTATTCACGGCAGGAAGAAAAAGCCGGGTGTGAACCCGGCTACAGAATTGATGGATGGAACCGCTAGTCGATAAAGAACTTCAACTTGTCGCGCCGGCTCGAATGACGGAGTCGGTTGAGAGCCTTCTTCTCGATCTGCCGGATTCTCTCCCGGCTGACATTGAAGAGTTTGCCTATCTCTTCCAGGGTGTATTCGGCCTTTTCGCCGATGCCGAAGCGCAGGCGAATGATCTTTTCTTCCCTTTCGCTGAGCGTCTCGAGTATATCGTTGACCCGGCCGGAAAGCTCCCGGGTCTGCACCGCGTCGTAGGGCGACTGCGACTCCTGGTTTTCGAGGAAATCCCCGAGGGTGGAATCGTCGTCCCCCACCGGGGTTTCGAGGGAAATGGGCTCGCGCGAGGCCTCCAGAATGGAGAGGATCTTGTCCATCGGCAGGTTGGTCGCCTTGGATATCTCGAGCGGAGTGGGCTCCCGGCCCAGCTCCTTGAAGAGGGCGTAGAAGGCCTTGAAGAACTGGCTGCGCAGTTCGAGGAAATGCACGGGCAGGCGGATGGTCCGGGTCTTGTCGAGGATCGCCCGGGTTATAGCCTGGCGGATCCACCAGCTGGCGTAGGTGGAGAATTTGTTGCCCTTGGTGTAGTCGAAGCGGAAGACCGCCCGCATCAGGCCGAGGTTGCCCTCCTGGATCAGGTCCGCCAGGGTCAGGCCCTGGTGCATATAACGCTTGGCGATGGACACCACCAGGCGGAGGTTCGCCCGGATCATGGTGTCTTTGGCGACTTCGATCGACCGGCTGTAGGCCTCGAGTTTGGCCTGCAGCTCGAACAGCTCACGGATATCCGGGTACTTTTTCGCCGCGCTGAGGATCGTGTAGCGCATGAAGTTCAGCTGCTGCTTCTTCGGCTTGAGGGTCGGGTCACGCTTCTCCCAGAGATCGATGCGTTCGCGCAGCAGCTGGACCTCTTTCACCCCCGACTGATCCTCGCGGATGGCGCTGATGATCGATTCGAAGCCTTGGCGAATGGTCTTACTGTACTTGGCTTCCTCTTCCGGGGTCAGGAGGTCGAACCGGCCCATTTCCCGGAGATAGGTGGTGGTCGTCTCTTCGGCTTCATGAGCCTCGTCGTCGGCCAGGACGATATCCTCGTCGGGATTCACATCCACCGAAGAGTCGTCGACCTTTTCCCACACTTCACCGGAAAGCGTTCTTTTCTCTCCGCTTTTTTCCACCGTTACAATCTCGATCGAGTGAGCGCCGAGGAAGTTGAAGATTGATTCGATTTCGTTAGGATCTTTTATGTCATCTGGCAACAGTTCATTGAGATCATCAAAGCTAATACAGCCTTCTTCCTTTCCAGCCTTCAAAAGGTTTTCTTTTAGTTCAGGCAGCACCAGTGACCACTCCCTATCTTTTGAATTTTACAGGCAATCTATTGTTTGCGTTGCACTTCGGCGCTTCATCCAATAGTCTCGAGAGAACCAAAGGTTTCAAGAATTTGACAAAAAAAAAGCCGACGAGGTAGAATCTCGTAAGCGTGCAGTAAACTCAGAAGAGCATATACATACAATGTTTACCGAAATAATGCAATTTATAAAATATACACGCCAACGCGGAAATTTTTCTATTTTTTCCACATAGCAAGCTTATATTATAGCATCATCGAGCCGATATTCAAGGTTGCCAAGCCAGATTACCGGCCGCTTTCCCTCCTGTCCATCGGCAAGAAATCTCCAGCAATTCCAGCGAGAGGTAATGATGAAAGATCGCAGCAGCGGTATTCTTGCACACATCACTTCGCTTCCCTCGCCTTACGGCATAGGCGATATCGGCCCGGCCGGGCATGCCTTCATCGATTTTCTGGGGCGATGTGAACAGAGTTGGTGGCAGTTTCTGCCCACCGGCCCCACCAATGCTCTCTTCGACGATTCCCCGTACATGGCCACTTCGGCTTTCGCCGGGTCTTCATTGCTCATTTCACCGGACCTGCTCTTTCAGGACGGCCTGATTTCCCGGGGGCTCCTCGAGAATCATCCCGATTTTTCGCCCTACTCCGCCGACATCGACGAGGTCAGACGCTATAAGACCAAATTATTAAATGAGGCTTTTCCCCGGTTTCGTCAAGACAGTCACCCCGAGTATTTTCTCTTCCTGCAGGACAACCCATGGCTCGAGGATTTCGCCATGTTCATGACCTGCAAGGAACTCTACAGGAATACCGGCTGGTTCGACTGGCCCCGGGAAGTGGCCACCCGTGAGCCCGAAGCCCTCTCCCTGCTGAAGAGCCGCCATATCGACCGCTTGAACTATTACCGGTTCGAGCAATTCGTGTTCTTCCGGCAGTGGCAACTGTTACGGGAGTATGCTGGAACAAGATCCGTCCGCCTCTTCGGCGATCTGCCTATTTATGTCAGTTATGACAGCGTCGACGTCTGGGCTCATCAGGAAATTTTCGAGTTGGACCGGAAGACCTTCCACCCGACCCATGTGGCCGGCGTGCCGCCCGACTATTTCAGCAAGACCGGCCAGCGGTGGGGGAATCCGCTTTACAGCTGGCAGGCCGAGGACCCCGTGATCCAGGAAAAATTGCTGCAGTGGTGGACCGAGCGGTTGTCCCATCTCTTCCGCATGGTCGACATGGTGCGCATCGACCATTTCCGGGGGTTCGAGTCCTACTGGTCGATCCCGGAAGAGAAAGAGACCGCGGTTGACGGCGTGTGGTTGAAGGGCCCCGGACGCCAATTCTTCGAAAGTATTTTCGAAAAACTCGGGCCACTGAATATCGTCGCGGAGGATCTGGGCATCATCACCCAGGAGGTGGTCAGCCTTCGGGACGAGCTGGGTTTTCCCGGCATGAAGGTTCTGCAGTTCGCGTTCGACGGCGCCCTCGACAACACCTTTCTGCCCTACAACTTCACTACCTCCAACTGCATTGTCTATACCGGCACCCATGACAACGATACCACTGTCGGCTGGTTCCTGGGGGACAGGCTCGACGACGCCCAGCGGGCGAAGATCAAGGTGTTTTGCAACAGAGCCGCGGACGACCGGAACGGTATCCACCGCGACCTGATCTACCTTGCCCAATCGTCCATCGCCAATGTTTGCATTTTCCCGCTGCAGGACATCCTCGGTTTCGGCAACGACTGCAAAATGAACAGCCCGGGGGTGGCTAGGGGCAACTGGCGCTGGCGGTGCGCCCCCCGGTTTTTGACGGACGAGGTGGCCGGCTGGCTGCGGGACACCTCGCGTCTTTTCGGCAGGACTCGCCCGGCAGACAAGGAAAGCCACCGGGAGACCGCCGCCGGAACGGTAATAGTAGAGACGGGCGAAACAAAGAGTTGACAAGCCCTCGGCGGTAAGTTATAAAACACGCCACATTTGGCCCCATCGTCTAGCGGCCTAGGACACTGGCCTCTCACGCCGGTAACAGGGGTTCGAGTCCCCTTGGGGTCACCACTCGAAAGAAATTTCCAAGCATTTATAATGCTTGGAAATCACGAATAATCCAGGTTTCATTGGTGACACACAAAGTGAGCCACAATGAAACCTGGATTTTTTGTTCCTACCTACTTCTTCTTATCCCGTCACGGCATCTATTATTTTCGTTGCCGAATTCCCCTTCCGGTTTTAAAAAGGTACAGTTCTTCACGTACCGAAATCAGAAAATCCCTGCACACATCAAACAGGGCCGATGCCATCAAGAAGGCCCGACGCATGTGGCTTGAGCACATTGATGCTTTTGCATACCTTTTCGAAGAGGGTGGTATGATAGGCTTGCCCCATGACAAATATGATCGAATTTTATACATGCCAAAGGCGGTTGAGCTGTTGCGCGAATATTATGGGGCATCTAGTGACAATTCACTGATACCCCGAATCGATCATTACCTATCAAAACTGGGTGAAGATCCGGATGTACTTTTCGAGTTCATCAAGCACCTATCAAATGATGAGAAGGATGCTCTGGTCGATTTTCCCCACTACAAACGTGCCGTGCTGATCTTGGATTTGGCAATGAGATGCACCCCAGTAGTAGCAGCACATCAGCCTCATGTTGGTATACCGCCTGCATCAGCCAAGGCATCCAGTGCCCATACGATCCAAGAAAACTCAATCAACATCCGCATCCTCGGGGAAAAATTCCTTAAAGAATATGAGATGGAGTACAGACGGGACAAGAAGACCGATGTCCCGAAATCCTCAATGATGGAAAACCAGAGAGCTATCTCGGTCTTTTTATCCATCGTGGGCGATATTAGTTCTAGTGAAATTACCAAAGACCACATTAAGAGTTATGGGAATATTTCCTATAGCCTTCCAGCCCGCCTGAATAGTATTAAAGGGTTTGGCGGAATGACCAATGAGGAAATACTCCGTAATCATTGGCGAAAAGTGGTTGAGGGGGATTACAGCCAGTATCCGAAAAAAAACAACGGCACCCTAAAAAAAGAATTTGGTACTGTAAAACAATTTTTGAGATGGCTGAAAAAAGAAGCGTACATCAATCAGGAATTATGGGAGTTTATTCCAAATGTCAGCACATCCCATTCCAAAAATGATAGAGAATTGCTCACGCAAGAAGACTATCGTCTATTTTTCAATAGCTCATATTATATTCAGGGGAAACATAAGAAACCATCTGATTATTGGATACCATTGATAGGTATATTCACAGGTTGCAGGGTGGAAGAGATTGCCAGTTTATTCAAAGAAGATATCTTCAAAGATTCAGAAACAGATTTATGGATGATTGATATAAACGAAAATCTCGACATCAAGAAAAGAAGGAAAACCAAAGCAGCAATACGTAGAATCCCGATACATACGCAACTCATCGAGCTGGGTTTGTTGGGTTATGTAAATAGTCTTTCCATGAAATCTCAGCTATTTCCTGATTTGAAGGCCAACAATGATGGTCGGTTCTCAAAAAAATGGGTGGACAAGTTCAACCGCCATTATCCGGCAAAGACCAAAGGTGATCTTATTGAAAAAAAAGATGGCTCAGTTGTAATGGTAATGGGGCTGCTTACTCAATGTGGTATTGAGAAAATCGTAAAACATCCTGATGGAAGAAAAACATCAAAATCTTTTCATTCATTTCGTCATTACTTCATTAATGAAATTGATAGAATGAGTGGAGGAGATGATCGTATTAAAAATTTTATCGTCGGCCAATCATATAGCGGTGAGAGAGTTTCGAATTACATCCACGTTGGCAGAGATGACCAGTTTGCCATGCAAAAATTGATAGAGAGAATTAATTATCCAACGGTGGATTTCTCCAAAATCCGAAAGATCGAACATTGGTGATGCAATATGAAATATGACATCATTGGCGATATCCATGGCCATGCTGACAAACTCGAAAGATTACTATGCAAGCTAGGCTATTCTGTGGTAGATGGCGTATATGGCCAGCAAGGTCATTCAGCGGTCTTTGTTGGTGATCTGATCGATCGTGGGGTGCAGAACCATAGAGTGATCGAAATTGTGCAAAATATGGTCAAAAACGGTCGTGCATATGCCGTAATGGGGAATCATGAATATAACGCTATCTGCTATCATACCAACAAAAATGAAAAAGAGTATCTGAGAGCCCATAATAGTAAGAATCATCATCAACATGAAAATTTTCTTTATGAATACCCACTCGGAAATGATAACACCAATGAAGTGATTAATTGGTTCAAAACTCTCCCATTATTCCTCGACTTTAGTGAATTTCGCGTTGTACATGCTTGTTGGGATCAACAAGCTATCAATGACCTTCTACCATACGTCAACACAGATTGTTCATTAAAGCAGCAATATTTAGTTGAATCTGCTACTAAGGGTGCCAAATTGTACGAGATCATCGAACGATTACTGAAAGGAGTGGAGGTTGATTTGCCTCAAGATATAGCCTCATTTGCCGATAAAGACGGCGTTGAACGTCGACGGATTAGGGTAAAATGGTGGGAAGGCTCAAAACGCAGTTATCGAGATCTGGCCATAGGATATGATAAGGAAGTAATAGCCAGACTTCCTGGTTCGCTATATCCAAATATCGAGGATATCCCTATTTATGATAATGAAAAGCCGGTATTCTTTGGCCACTATTGGATGACTGGCGAGCCAACTTGTGTAGATAAGACATGTTGTGTTGATTACTCAGCAGGAAAAGGTGAAAAACTGGTAGCCTATAAATTTGTCCCCGATTCTGACAAGCATAGTTTCGATTGGGTCTAACTTCTTACGTGGATGGATTCTTCCCCATCCATTTATAAATACGTGAAATTGAAATTGACGAAGGTATATCCACCAGAGTTCCGTGTGACAGTATGTCGACGATCAGGTCCAACATCATAGTTATCAATAATTTTATTAAATAGTTCTTCGTCAGTAATACCATCAACATCTTCATCTAGAAAAATTGCTGACTCTGCAACAATCCCTTCCCATGCCCATTTCTGGATCAATGCCGGGATATTTTCGATCATTACCTGTTTCTGGCGAATAATTCTTGTGTCAGGATCATTAGGAATATCTAAAAAATTTATTGTCATACCTTCCACCACTGTTTCAACTATTGGGTAATCGCTTGCTATTTTGCGTGGGTCGATGGACATTTGCCATCAGCTCATGGGTGCCTAATAGGCGCAGGGACGTGAGAAGTTTTATAAGTTGCTCCAAATATAGTGTCTCCGAGCCATTTCTTGAATGACGGATTGTCGCTGAACTGCTTGAACAATTCGGTATGGTCGGACAAAAGATCGATCATGACTCGTTGCAGCGCGGCATCGTGTTCGATCCGAGCAGTTTTCTTATCGTTATTCTTCATGGCGTTCTGGTAGGCCGCGTCAGCCGCCACCTTGGCGGGAATCTCCTCGGCGATGATCTTGCGGATCTTGTCGCCATCATTCCACTCGATGTTGCCAAACTGGTCGTTGAACGTTTTGATGATGCTGCTCAATTGGTCCAGTTGGGGTTCTGGCTTTCGTCCACCGTCACTGGTTGGTACTGGACCAACTTCAGCATCCTGATCCGGGAGGCCAATCTTCAGGCTAATTTTCTCCTCGACGCGATAACTATCCATATCGATGGCATCCAAAATCCCCCAGGAGAGGTCTTCCTCTTTGGGGGCCGGGAGCTCGGGAATGAGAAAACTCAAAAAGATCGATAGCTTTTCCCAGTCAGCACTCGAAAAGGGCAGTATCGATGCCAAAAAGCTGTAGGTTCGCACGAAGGCCTTGGCCTTACCTTTAAAGGCCACCTGGCCTTCTTCGTCAAGTTCGGCCCTGTAGGTGGCCTCGCAGGCATCCAGAATCGGTTGGAAAGTCGTGTCGCGGTCCGCGCCATTCAAATAGAGCCCGACCAGATCGTCGATTTGTTGCTGTGAGTAAACTTGGAAACCATCCAGATCTGACTTCAAATCGTGTAGTTTGTTTGGGTCGGTCTCCTCGCTGAGGATGGTGGTGCGATAATAAGGTTCGAACGATTTTTGAATGATCTCCGAGTTATTGTAAAAATCGAGCACGAAAGTGTCATGCTTCAGAGGATGGGCACGATTGAGACGCGAGAGGGTCTGCACCGCCTTAATGTCGGAAAGAGCCTTATCTACATACATGGTGTGCAGCAGCGGTTCATCGTAGCCGGTCTGGTATTTGTCAGCCACGATCAGAAAGCGGTACGGGTCCTGCTTGATCTTATCCGGGATTTGACTGCTGGGGAACCCGTTCAAGGTCGCCTCGGTGACCTTCTTGTCGCCATACTCATGCTCACCGGAGAAAGCCACAATTGATGCGTACGGACTTTTACACTTCTTGAGATAATTCTTGATGGCATCAAAATATTGGATGGCACGCCTGGCCGCCTATTTTGCGATGACCGATGACCTGGGAGTGAAAGTGGTCAACCATGATCTCGGCTTTTTCGCTGATGGCATGTTCATGGGACTCAACATAGCGGCGCAGCTTTTTCTGGGCTTTCTTGGCGTCGAAAAGCGGATCATCCTCCACCTTCTTGGCCAGACGATAGTAGCTCTCCACCGGGGTGTAATTCTTCAGCACATCGAGGATAAAGCCCTCCTGGATGGCCTGTTTCATGGTATAGCTGTGAAATGGGTGGTGCTTGACCGTACCGTCGGGCTGTGGGTCCGGTTCGCCGAAGATCTCCAGTGTTTTGTTTTTTGGTGTCGCGGTGAAGGCGAAGTAGCTGGCGTTGGTCACCATCTTCTGTCCTTCCATTATTTTATTAATTTTATCCTCGATTGTCTCATCCTCGTCGCTGTTGGGTGATGCCCCCTGCAACACGCGGTTCATGGCGGCGCTGGTCTTGCCGCTCTGGCTGGAATGTGCTTCGTCGATGATGATGGCAAATTTGCTCTTGCGATGTTCGTCTCCGATCTCCTTGAGGATGACCGGGAACTTCTGCACCGTGGTGATAATGATTTTTTTTCCGGCCTTGAGGAAGCGACGCAAATCACCGGAATGATCGGCATGGCCGACGATGGCGGAGACTTGGGCGAACTGCTTGATGGTGTCACGGATCTGTTTGTCGAGGACCCGCCGGTCGGTGACCACAATGACAGAATCGAAAATCGCTTTGCTTTCATGCTCCATTCCCACGAGTTGGTGTGCCAACCAAGCGATTGAGTTGCTCTTGCCGCTACCCGCCGAGTGTTGGATCAGGTAACGCCTGCCGACACCGTTTTTTCGAGCATCGGCCAAAAGCATGCGCACCACCTTCAACTGGTGGTAGCGGGGGAAGATCTGCTTGTATTTTTTCTTGCCGGTTTTGTCGTCCTTTTCCTCCACCACTTGGGCATAGTTCTCCAGGATGTCGGTCAGACCCTCCTTGGAGAGGGTCTCCTTCCACAGGTAGTCAGTGGCGAACCCGTATGGATTGGGCGGATTGCCAGCGCCGTCGTTGTAGCCCTTGTTGAATGGCAGAAACCATGAACCTTTGCCTTTGAGGTGGGTGCAGAAACGCACCTCATGTTCGTCCAATGCAAAATGAACGGTGCAGCGGCCAAACTGGAAGAGCAGCTCCTTCGGGTCGCGGTCGCGCTGATACTGATCAATGGCATCGAGCACCGTCTGTTTGGTGAGTTTGTTCTTGAGTTCGAAGGTGGCGATAGGCAGGCCGTTGATGAATACCGCCATGTCGAGGGAGAGCGCGGTCTCGTTGCGGCTGTAGCGGAGCTGGCGGGTGACACTGAAGATGTTGGGCGCGAATCGTTCGGCTGCC
>OBJA01002429.1_pt1 | contig 10757 bp, 7 predicted proteins | sample 1519751 | NCBI WGS metagenome assembly OBJA01 (sample SAMEA3881238, study PRJEB22517) | soil metagenome | biome: lake sediment; feature: soda lake sediment; material: sediment, water from around vicinity | place: India | collected 2013-12-23 | depth 3 m
GTATCGGTAGCCATTGGTGAGCTGGCAGCGGGGTTGGATATCGATCTGGATGCAGTGCCGAAGAAGTATGATGGTCTTGACGGGACAGAGCTGGCTATTTCGGAATCTCAGGAACGGATGGCGGTTGTGATTGACCCTTCAGACCTCGGGGCTTTTGCACAGCACACCCGGGAAGAGAATTTGGAGCTGGCAGTAGTGGCATGGGTGACTGATGATCGCCGACTGAAGATGACCTGGCGGGGAAAGCGCATTGTTGATCTGAGCAGGGATTTTATCGATAGTAATGGTGTGCGCCAGAATACAAATGTGGTGGTAGAAGCTCCGGATGAACAGAACGAATTCTTCCACAGCACTTTAGTAAAGAAGGATGGTTGCGATCTTATGCAGCAATGGATGCAGATGCTCGCAAACCTCAATGTGTGCAGTCAGCAGGGGTTAGTGGAACGATTTGACAGCACGATCGGAGCCGGTTCGGTAATGCTGCCCTTTGGTGGCAAATACCAGAAAACACCAACCGAATGCATGGTTGCAAAACTGCCGATCCTCGAGGGGGCAAGTACTGCCGGGACTGCGATGAGTTATGGATATAATCCCAGCTTGTCAAAGTGGAGCCCGTTTCATGGTGCGCTGTATGCAGTGCTGGAAGCAACTGCGAAGGTCGTTGCTGCAGGAGGGGATCATCACCGGATCCGCCTGACACTTCAGGAATATTTCGAAAAGGTAGGTACAGATCCGGTAAAGTGGGGGAAACCGTTTTCGGCATTGCTTGGGGCTTTGTATGCACAGACACAGCTTGGTATTCCGGCGATCGGTGGTAAAGATAGTATGTCAGGAACGTTCAAGGATATGCATGTTCCACCTACACTGGTCGCATTTGCATTGTCACCCGTTGATGTAAGCAGGACTATATCACCTGAGTTTAAGAGGGCTGGATCACAGGTGGTCATGATGTATGCGCAGCGCGACAATCAGGCGATGCCGGATTTCCAGTCTATTGATAAGGCATATTCACTCGTATTTCAGGCGATACAGGATGGAAATATCCTGAGTGCGCATACTGTAAAAGTCGGAGGTGTTGCCGAAGCAGTGAGTAAGATGAGCTTTGGGAACCGGATCGGCATGTCTTTCAGTAAAGAAATGAGATTCGAGGAGCTCTTCTCTCCGGAGATTGGTTCACTGATTCTGGAAGTTGCAGGTGGGGTGGATGTGGCACAATTGTTTGGAGATATTGACTGTAAAGTGCTTGGGGTGACCTGCAGTGAACCTGTCATCACAGTAAATGGCACTACACTGTCTCTTTTGGATCTTCAGAGTGCATGGGAGGCGCCACTGCAGAAGGTTTTCCCCATCCGGGCACCTTTCCATGAAGCAACTGCGAAGACCGCTGTGTTTACTAAGCGGAATACACAACGTCCTTTGGTTAAAATAGCACGTCCGCGAGTGCTGATTACGGTCTTCCCCGGTTCCAATTGTGAGTACGATACCGTGCGTGCTTTTCAGAGGGCGGGAGCGGAGTGTGACCTTTTTATCATGAAAAACCTCACAGCCTCCGATGTGGAAGAATCGATTGATGCAGTGGTAAATAAAATACTGGAGAGCCAGGTCCTTATGATTCCCGGAGGATTCAGTGCCGGTGATGAGCCGGACGGCTCGGGGAAATTTATCGCCGCCTTTTTCCGCAATCCACACATAAAGGATGCTGTGCATGGGCTCCTGCAGAAGCGTGACGGACTGATGCTTGGGATCTGCAATGGGTTTCAGGCACTTCTCAAACTTGGACTGCTACCGCACGGTGAGATACGTGATATGCATGAAACCAGTCCTACATTAACATTTAATACAATCGGGCGTCACATATCGCATATGGTATACACCAAAGTATGTTCTGTCAAATCCCCGTGGTTGTCAAAAGTTAACTGCGGTGATATGCATGTGATACCTGTATCCCATGGTGAGGGAAGATTTGTCGGATCAGATGAACTGGTTCAGTCACTGTTCAGTAACGGTCAGATAGCAACCCAGTATGTTGACTGTGACGGGAATAGTGGAAGTTATGAGAGTAATCCAAACGGCTCTTATTACGCAATAGAGGGGATTACCAGTCCCGATGGCCGGATTTTTGGCAAGATGGGGCATTCTGAACGTAAAGGTGATTTCGTGGCCGGCAATATTTCTGGTAACAAGGATCAGTTCCTGTTCGAAGCTGGTGTGGAATATTTCAGGTAATCACGAATAAAATCTTCAGATAATAAGAGGTCGTGACCGATGGTCTATGGTCATGCCCTCTTTGCTTTTGCATAGTATGTTCAGGCTCACTTGGCTTTTACAAACCCATGAATCGACTACTTCCCCAACAATTGAAATGCTTGTTGAATCTGTAAACTGATACTTTTGCTGATTCGGAACTCATTCTGTGTGCCTTTAACGTGACCCGTGGTTAATAGAACATTCCTTTTTTGATGCAATTACTCTCTTCAAAAGCAGTATCTATACAGATTTATGCATGGAAAATTCATTTTTCTGTAATCTTCTATCCTCCTGAAAAGTGACAATTCGGGCAATACATCTGAAAAAAGCTTGAAAGAAACACTTATTCTCAAAGAGTGTCTCAAGCAGGTTCCTCCTTAGGGCTTGTTGTTCAGATGAGTGTCTTGATCAGCAGTACCATGAATCCTGATATCAATTGGCTTGAAAATCGCTAGTCATTATCCCGCTGAAGAAATGATTAGAGTTGGAGTTCTTATGGAGAGAAGATCTGTAATGAAGTGGATCATACGAGGGGTTGGGTTGGCGACAGCAGGTATGGTTGGTATCCCCTCTATTGTAGCAGGTCTGGCACCCTTATGGATATCACGGCCGAAAAGGTCATATTGGTATTCAATCGGCTCGATTGGGGAGTTTCCAGTGGGGAAAATGCAACGTGTTTTAATTAGGCTGCCGGAGGAGGCTTGGGGAGAGACGCTTCGGGAGAAAACAATCTATGCCTGGCGTCCCTCAACGCAGGAGGCGATAGTATACTCCAGGTCTTGTACTGATTTAGGGTGTCCGCTTACGTTTGATGAGGGAAGTGAATGGTTTTATTGTCCCTGTCATGGAGGGATTTTCGATAAGTATGGCAACAGGAGAGCTGGCCCTCCAAGTCGTCCGATGTATAGATATGGTAACCGAATCGAAAATGGTGAAATTCTGATAGATCTTTACTCTGTTTCACCGTTGGCGTGAGTGGGGAAACATGTACTCAGAGCATGGTAAAAATAGTAATGGTGAGCCACTCCGGATGAGAATTGCTGAGCGTTTCGGGGTTTTTAATATCTACTATGCAGCTCTAAGGCGACGTGTCCCCAAGTCACCCTGGTATCTGAGTGATGGTGCTACGTTGACTTTGTTTCTTGCTGTGCAGATTACTACCGGGGTGATATTGACGCTTTACTACACTGACGCTCCTGAGTATGCCTACGACAGTATTGTCTACATTACTAATAGTGTGCCTTTGGGATGGCTGGTCAGAGCATTGCACTACTGGTCAGCGGGGTTAATGGTTGTTACCCTGATTGTCCATGTATTTCGCCATCTGGTGCTTGGGGGATATAAAGCCCCCAGGGAGGGGACCTGGACAATTGGTGTATTTCTTTTTTTCCTGGTCTGGATGATGTCCTTAACCGGTTATGTTCTGCGCTGGGATGAAAGAGCTCTTTATGCTGCTCGGGTTGCGCTCTCTATTTTCCAGTTTGTTCCCTTCATTGGCACGGAGCTGGTTATCCTTGTGCAGGGGGGAGTAGACATCGGCTCGACAACTCTTAGCCGCTTTTTTTCCGCTCATGTCTGGTTATTCCCACTAATTCTGATCGGTTTTACTGGGTACCACCTCTATCTTGTGGTGATTCATGGCGTGACTCACAAAGAGGAGTGGAGAGGCAATATTAAAAGTGCAAAAGAGCATAAAAAAATCTATAAAGAGGTGGCCGAATCAGAAGAGGGGGGTGAATGGTTCTACCCTGATACAATGGTTGTGAGCGGAACGATTGCTTTCGCCATATTTTGTGGGTCATTCATTCTGGCGCTGGTTTTGGGGCCTGCGGAGATGTACCCGGAAGCGAATTTAACTGATCGGTCCTTTCCGGTGGAGGAGTGGTGGTTTGCGTGGTACAGTTCTTTAAGTGCATTGCTTCCACCCTGGCTGGCACCGGTTTTTCATGTGGCGGGTCCTCTGCTGGTGTTTGTAGGAATGCTTTCTCTGCCATTAGTTGATCGCGGGCCAAACCGGGGAGTAATAAGACGACCATTCTGGACTGCATTTGTAGTGCTGAATGTAATCGTCCTTTTTTGGCTGAGTGATTTGCGGATAAGGTCACCCTGGACTGCTTGGCCTCAACCAGATCCTCCACCTGTCCCTGCAGAAATCAATTTGACAGAAGATGCGCAGAGGGGGCGGGTGCTGTTTAGCAGGTATGGATGTACCAGTTGTCATGCCATTGCTTCTTATGGGCGTGTTGTTGGACCTGATCTGGCCCGGATTGATAGCCGTCTCTCTCCATCGGAGCTCTACAACTACATACTCCGACCTCCGGATACTGTTCCGATGCCAGGTTATGAAGGGAGAATTTCAGATATGGATCTTGAAAAAATCGTGACGTTTGTACTGGTGACCCAGACCTTTTCACGATAAACGGAGGTGTGCATGCATAAGCTGCTACGCTGGGCTATTACAGGCGTATTGATTTTTCTGGGAGTTTCACTTTCGGTCGTTATTGTAGTACTGATGGTTCGAACAGATGATTCTCTTCCGGTGTGGAGTGTTCCCGGTGGTAATCAGAACCAGGGTAGGAGGGCTATTCTTGTTTACGGTTGTTATGCCTGCCATGTAGTTACGAATATTCCTGAAGCAACAGGACGGGTTGGTCCGAAGCTGGAAGATATTGCACGACAGATCTATATAGGTGGTGTGTTACCGAATTCTCCCGATAGCATGATTGCCTGGATCGAGAATCCCAGAAGGTTCTCACCTCAAACAGCTATGCCGAATTTAAATGTGTCTGCCAGTGATGCACGGGACATCACCGCATACCTTTTTGGGAAGAATTAAATGCAGAAAAAACGACCTACTGTTTCGTGTGACCTTTTGAATAAAAGTGAATGTCTGGCTGGTGTATCGTGCCAGAAACGATTTAGACCGATTGGGTATATGATGCTCATGAAGCCGGGTATCGTGTTGTTGGTTATAATGACAGGGTTTGCCACGGTAGCTCTGGAGGGAACTCTATTTAAGGAGCCATTGCGTTGTACAGGTGTACTCATCGGAACAATTCTTATGGCGGGAGCTGCAAATACATTTAATCAGATTTGGGACAGGGATATCGATGGAATCATGAAACGTACAAAATTGAAGCGACCAATCCCGACTGCATTGGTTAGTGTGCGCGGGGCGATTCTGTTCTGTGTGCTTTGTGGAGTGCTATCGGTAATGCTGCTTCTTGTCGCAGGAAATCTTCTTGCAACAGCACTGGGAATCGGTGGGTTTGCGGTCTATGCAATTTACACGGTATTTCTTAAACGAACCACACCTTTCAATGTGGTACTCGGTGGGTTTGCAGGGGCCTCGGTTCCACTGATCTGTTGGGCCGCTGTCCAGGGTCGTATCAGTGGTGAATCGATTATACTATTCCTGATTATTTTCCTCTGGTCACCACCTCATTTTTGGGCGCTTTCTCTTTATAGAAAGGATGATTATGCCCGGGCTGGTATTCCGATGCTTCCAGTCACAGCAGGGGAGAAAAAGACCAGAAACCAGATTGCATGCTATAACGCTCTGCTGCTACCGTTGAGTATTTACTTTGGATTCTGGGCTGGTCTCGGAAGTGTATACCGTATTGGTATGGTACTACTGGGAATCGTATATGCCCTTCTCATTGTAAATTTATTACTTTGTAAAAATGATATGACTGCCAGAATGGTTTTCCGGTTTTCGATTATCTATTTGACAGTTCTTTCTGGCCTGGTAGTTGTATCGCGATGGGTGCCTGTAAAAATGTAATACCAAAGTCTGGCTAAATTATGCATATAATAAAGGAGTACAAACAGTGGAGTTCGTATTTATATTCTGTAAAAGTTCTTTTGCTGTTATTCCTGTGTAATTGCGAGGGAAAAAGACCTCGCTCGATACTTCAACCAGCAGGACCACATGCAGAGCAGATTGCATGGCTCTGGTGGTTAATGTTTGACACGTATGGGGTAGTGTATCTTGCTACGCTTCTTTTGCTGGTTCTGGCATTACTGGCGCGAAAACGGGAGAAGCCTGTATTGGGCTCTCGTTTTGTTGTCATTGCCGGTATCGTTATCCCAACAGTTATCCTTATCGTTATGCTTTTCTTCGAACTTAGGGTCAGCAGAGGTATTCACAGCACCAGGAGCGATTTTCATGTGCAGGTAATCGGGCATGGATGGTGGTTTGAGGTACGGTATCCAGATTATAATATTGTGGATGCAAATGAGATTCATATACCTGTCAATCAAATGATTCGTTTCGAACTCTCTGCGCGTGGCATGATACACAGCTTCTGGGTCCCAAAGCTCGGAGGTAAACGGGATCAACTTCCTGATCATGCCAATAACTTGCATTTAATGGCAAGTATTCCGGGGATGTATCATGGAACCTGCACCGAATATTGTGCTGGGCAGCATGCACGCATGGCCTTTCGCTTGGTCGCGCATACTCAAGACGATTTTAATCGGTGGCTCTTGCGTAACCAACAGCTCCAAGAAGTCCCGTCTCAACCACGTCTTATGAAGGGAATGCAGGTGTTTTCCACCGCTGGTTGTGCTTCATGCCACTCGATACGAGGTTTTTCTCAGGCAGACATTGGTCCGGATCTCACTTATATCGGATCGAGATTGACTCTTGGTGCTGGACAGTTGGAAAATACCTGGGGAAGTTTGTCTGGATGGATTGCCAACTCACAGGCTCTCAAACCGAATAATCAGATGCCAAGAACATACCTGTCTCCGGAAGATCTGCATGCCTTAACAGACTACCTGTGGAGTCTTCAATGAATGTACAAGAACCGGAAGAAATAAAACAACCCTTCACCGAGACATGGACATCGCCCTCAGGCTTTATCGGATGGCTATCCATAGTAAATAGTAGGCCATTGGGAACCAGATACATCATTACATCGCTGTCATTTTTTTTCGTGGGTTTCATTCTGGCTGTAATCATGCGATCGCAACTGGCGGTTCCCGAAAACAATCTGTTGGGGCCAGATGCTTATAATGCCATCTTTACTATGCATGGGTCAACAATGCTGTATCTTTTCGCTGTCCCGTTCATTGAGGCTCTGGGGATCTATTTTGTTCCCCTTCTGATTGGATCGCGTGATCTGGCATATCCCCGACTGACTAACTTAGGCTACTATCTCTATCTCTTTGGTGGTTTGATCATGTATTCGAGTACACTTTTTGGTTTAACACCCGATGCCGGGTGGACTGCGTATACCCCTCTGTCCGGGCCAATGCATTCGGGGCGCGGACTTGATTTCTGGTTATTAGGGCTCAGTATGATTGAACTTGCCGGAATTACTGCAGCTCTTGAAATTGTTGTCACCATTTTGAAGCTTCGTGCTCCTGGTATGTCCATCAAGCATATACCTGTGCTGGTTTGGACCTATTTGACTACTGCCCTGATGATTATATTTGCATTTACACCATTGCTCATTGCAACGCTGATGCTTGAACTGGATCGTTCCATCGGAACTCAGTTTTTTAATCCTGACCGTGGTGGCAGTTCTTTATTGTGGCAACACTTGTTCTGGTGGTTTGGCCATCCTGAAGTCTATATCATCTTTCTTCCGGCTACCGGAATCCTTTCTGCAATCATTCCTGTTATTGCCCGCAGACGTCTAGTTGCGTATCCATACGTTGTTGCAGCCATTGTGATAATCGGGTTTGTGAGTTTCGGCCTCTGGACACATCATATGTTTACTACAGGAATACCGGAATTACCGATGCATTTTTTTACTGCGGCAAGCTATATGATAGCACTGGCATCAGGAGCGCAGATTTTTGCATGGATCGCCACATTGTGGAGTACTCGTCCGCGGTATAGTGTGCAGATGCTCTTTGTTTTGGGGTTCTTCTTCATCTTTGTTAATGGTGGGATGACTGGAGTGATGGTGGCTACCATGTCGTTTGATTGGCAGGTGCATGAAACCAATTTTGTTGTAGCCCATTTCCATCATGTACTGATCGGTGGTGCGGTTCTTCCATTTATGGCTGGTCTTTACCACTGGCTCCCAAAAATAAGCGGGAAAATGTTCAGCAGACTTTGGGGGTATATCGGTTTCGGCTTTATATTTGTCGGCTTCAATACCACTTTTATTCCCATGTACATTATTGGCTTATTCGGTATGCGAAGACGGGTGTATACCTTTCCTGCCGATATGGGTGTCAATACCTTAAACATGATCTCTACTGTTGGTGCATATTTACTCGCTACCGGATTTACTATTACCTTATTGAATCTTATCTGGCACTACTGGTGGGGGAGGAAGGCAGAAGAAAATCCCTGGGAAAGTGGGTCCCTTGAATGGGTGACATCGTCACCACCTGCTCCTTATGGGTTCAGCAGGCCTCCTGTTGTACGTGATCGCTATCCTCTTTGGAAAGATACTCCTTTGAGTGAGGCTGATGAAATCTATACGAGTAAACTAAATGAAGTCTCTCATGCATTAGATTACCGACCATGTTCCTGGCGGGCATCACTGCTTACTGATATCACAAATGCTCAGCCGCAAGTAATTCAGTTTCTCCCCGGGCCGACCCATATTCCTTTTTTTATCGCAGTAGCAATAGTACTTATAATGATCTCGGTGCTTGCCCAAAGCTACATACTTGCAGGTCTTGCATTAATTGCAACTGCTGTACTGATAGGCAGGTGGTTGTACAGAGACCCTGGTATGCATGAACAAGAAGCTCGGCTTTTAAGATCCAGACTCGACATTCCTCTCCAGGGTAATGGTACCAGATCGGTAGGGTGGTGGGGGGGGATAGGTGCAGTGACGATTTTTTTTGTGGTACTTGGTTCTTTTCTTTTTTCATACTTTTACTTGCGATTGTATTCTGATCAATGGCCACAGGAAGGACTTCCTGTGCCGGAACTCACGGTTCCATTAGTCGCATTTGTTATTCTGGTTGCAGGTGGAATTTCACAGCTTTTTATACGGTGGGCTTTGCATCGTAGCCGTCGATTGGCAATTATCATTGCCATTGGTTTTACAATTGTTTCCGGGGGAACATTCTTCACATTAAAACTGTATGATCTGCTTAACACCCCGTTCTCGTATACAGTTAATGCATATGCGTCTATTTTTTACATTATCAATATTTATTTACTCCTGATGGTCCTGATCGCTATTTCACTTTATGCTGGTACGCTAATTCGGCTTTTTACTAACCATGAACAACTGGATAATCCACTGCTTCGGCTCTGGTTTCAGAACAGCGAACTTTTCTATTTCGGTACATTGGCTTTTGTGACACTTGGAATAGGTACAACCTATTTTGTGCCTCATATAATTTAGGGAGATTTAATAATGATGAGTAAAGATGCCCTTTTAAAACGCTCGGCAGCTCCGGTTCCGAAGACCTGGAGGCGGTGGTTTGCGTTTCTGGCCGGAGGTATCGCATGGACTCTGCACCTGCTGTCAATTTATGCAATTGGTGAATTCGGATGTGTAAGTGGTCTTGGTGAAAGTATCTATTGGAATATAAGCGTAGTAGCCTGGCTGATTCTGATTTCCAGTGTCGCGCTGTTGGTTGTAGCAATGATTGCGGCAAGTATCGGATTTGTGGACATGAGGAAAGATGCAAACCTGAGTATGCCAATAATTGAGGATGAGGGTGGGGTATATTTATCTAAATTTGGATTTATTTTGAGTGTGTTGTTTTGTTTGATAATTATTGTGGAAACGCTTCCGGTGTTTGCGTACCTCCACGGATGCTAAAAGAGACAGACTTTCCTTTTACTGAAAGTAGCATGCGCCAAAATAACACCTACAGTTTAAATTTTGAGGTGGCCGTGAACTGTGGATTTTGATTTCCTGCTGGAATGTGGGCATAGAGGGTATGAGCATTATGTCATAAATGGAATGTTTGGGAGAAAAACTAATTTGCCGAGCCTGGCGGAGAACCGGTTATCCCCGGCAGAGTCCAGAAGACTACTTTACACAATGGTGTAGCTGCAGGGTGAGTGAGTTGTTTCCGCAAACAGTGTTTGGGTGATACATAATGCCCTGGTGTGTTTGTTAATGCCGATCCATTCTTATGTACATAATACAACTTTCCTCACCACTCTTTATACTATATTGATTGAGACATCCGTCTCCTGTATCCTATGCTGACCACAAAATGCATCGGCCGATTCTGAAAAACGACAGCCCGTGTGGAAAAAGATGATAGAAAACTAACAATGGAGCAAATCAATTCATCAAGGACAATACACCATGACTACTAAAAATGATCAAAAGTTAAATAGTGACATAGAAATCATTGATTTTACACCTTCGAATATCGCTGACTATGGTGTCTGCGGCTATAAAGACGTCGAAAAACATGTGGAATTGAGAAGAAAAATTGACTGGTATAAAGAATATTACCCCAAGGGCTTAAGGATCAAGGGACTGTTTTCTAAATCCGGCGGGTATCAGGGAATGATCGAATATATTCCGGGTAAATATGCACACAGACCGGTGAACGCTGATGGATAT
>OBJA01002430.1_pt1 | contig 10756 bp, 7 predicted proteins | sample 1519751 | NCBI WGS metagenome assembly OBJA01 (sample SAMEA3881238, study PRJEB22517) | soil metagenome | biome: lake sediment; feature: soda lake sediment; material: sediment, water from around vicinity | place: India | collected 2013-12-23 | depth 3 m
AGATGATATGTCATTTTTTAGAAAAGTGGATGTATCGAGTAGCTCTCTTTTTCTCCCAACTCAAATTAAAAAAGATATTATAGGAATTATTAATGCAATAGGACATAATCTTGGCATAAATAAGTTTTTATTTGAAGGAGCCCCTGGTACTGGAAAAACAGAATCTGTAAAGCAATTAGCAAGAATTTTAGAAAGAGAATTGCTTTCTGTTGATTTTGATTCCATCATCGACAGCAAACTTGGACAGACATCCAAAAATATAGTTCAAGTTTTTAATGAAATCAGAAGTTTTCCTAATCCTTCAAAAGTTATAATATTATTTGATGAGATAGACGCACTTGCATTGGATAGAATTAACAATAACGACTTAAGAGAGATGGGAAGAGTAACATCATCTTTGTTAAAAGAAATCGATCGACTTTCAGATGATATAGTACTTGTTGCTACCACTAATCTATATAAAGCTTTTGACAAAGCAATAATTAGAAGGTTTGATAAAGTAGTCAATTTTAACAAGTATACAAGAGAAGATTTACTTGAAGTAGCTGAAGGTATTCTTGATCATACACTAAAGAAATTTAAGTTCGCAGGTAGTAATAAGCGATTATTTAAGAAAATAATGAATCTAATGAACAAAATTCCCTATCCAGGTGATTTAGAAAATCTAATTAAAACATCATTAGCATTTAGTTTGCCTAATAGTGAGTTCGATTATTTGAGAAGTCTACTGTTGACTGCGTTAAGTAAAGATGAGATTCCCTCTCTTGAAGAACTTAATAATCTAGGGTTTACAGTTCGAGAAATAGAAATTCTAACAGGTATTTCTAAAAGTCAAGTTTCACGTGAATTAAAGGAGTGATTGTATGAATGATATTCTATCATTAAAAGGGGTTTTTAAAGGAGCTAAGAATATTACAAATGGCGGAGGAAACAACCTTCCATCTGGAAAATACATAAAAACCACCAAGTTGATAAAATTAAAAAACGAACTTGAAAACCTTATAGTCTATTGGATGAGTGAGAATCTTTTAGATGGAGCATTAGTTAGTGTAACGTATAATAAAGTTACAGCTAAAAGTAACAGAATTAGAGAACTTTTATCAATGCCTGGAGTAAACATAAACGATACCGTGGTTGGCGCAAAATATGTTGGAGACAATCAGAAAAAACATTTGATTACACACTATGTCCAAATACAAGCAATAGCTAGATCAATTAATTATATTGAGCGTTGCATAAAGATTCTAGAAGAAGAGTTCAATGGATTTATTACATCTTATGAAATTGACACTTTAACAAAGTATGGCGCACAAAAGCATAATGTTCCATTAAGAACGATTGATTTTTTAAAATATAAAATGAATAAGTCAGCTTTTATCAATGTTTTAGTTGATTCATATTATGTCGAAAATTTTCAAGTTATAGAAAACGTTGAAGAAATATCAGGGCAGTCAATAATTACTCTGTTCAAGACAAATATAGAAACAAAGCAACTATTGGAGAAAGTTGGAATTAATGTGACATCAAGAAGAATGATTGATGAAACTACAATTCTGCTTGATTCTGATGATTTACTAAAATTGCAAAGAAAAGCCCCATATCTAATTTCTATGGCTGTAGAAGATTTGAATCATTACAAACATGAAGATTTCGACTTTACCAAAACAGAAAAAATAGCAACCATTCCTGAACCTGGTAATGAGGCTACTATAGGAGTAATTGATACATTATTTGATACGAGTGTTTATTTTTCAAAATGGGTTACATACGTGGAAAAAGTCGATTCAGAAATTCCAATAGATAAGAATTTTGATTATAGACACGGAACATCTATTTCTAGTCTAATAGTAGATGGACCTTCAATCAATCCTAATTTAGAAGATGGGTGTGGAAGATTTAAAGTTAGACATTTTGGTGTAGCAACTGGTGGAAGATTCAGTTCTTTTACAATTATGCAGTCAATTAAAGAAATAATTGCTGAAAATAAAGATATTAAAGTGTGGAACTTATCTTTTGGTTCTGATAATGAAGTAAATTCTAATTTTATTTCGGTTTCGGCAGCACTCTTAGATAAAATCCAATATGAAAATGATGTTATATTTGTAATTTCAGGTACGAACAAAAAACCAGGAGATGAAGATGAAAGAATAATTGGTGCACCTGCGGATTCTATTAATTCTTTAGTCATAAATTCGGTTGATTTTAATAAAAAACCTGCAGATTATTCGAGAAGAGGTATAGTATTATCATTTTTTGCAAAACCTGATGTTAGTTATTATGGAGGAGTAAAGGGGCATCCCATAAGAGTTTGCACTCCATTAGGAGAAGGATTTGGTGTAGGTACATCTTTTGCAGCACCGTGGATTGCTAGAAAACTATCGTATTTAATCGATATTTTAGGTTTAAGTAGAGAAGTAGCAAAAGCATTAATTATAGATTCTTCAACAGATTATAGAAAACCTGTTTCTTTTAAAGATATTTCATATATTGGACATGGAGTCGTACCCATTCATATTAATGACATTATAAAAACAAAAGATGACGAGATACGATTTTATATTACTGGAATCTCAGAAGAATATTACACATACAATTATGATTTACCTATACCCGTGACTAAAGGTGTCCATCCTTTTATAGCAAGGATAACCATGTGTTATTTTCCAGAGTGTTCTAGGAATCAAGGTGTTGACTATACAAATACAGAGTTGAATATAACCTTTGGGAGAATAAAAGATAACGGATCTATTAGCTCGTTTAATAATAATTTCCAAGATGTAGGAGAGGGGCATTATTTAAACGAAGAAAATGCAAGAGCAAACTTTAGAAAATGGGATAATTCAAAACATATTAGAGAAATATTAAAATTAGGAACCAGACCAAGAAAAGCATATGGGAAAGGCTTATGGGGTATAAGCATAACAAACAAATCTAGACTAAGCACCCAAAGAAGAGGCGCAACTAATTTTGGATTAGTGATAACGTTAAAAGAGTTAGAAGGAAAAAATCGAATTGATGAGTTTATTAGACAATGTTCTTTTAGGGGTTGGATTGTAAATAAAGTCAATGTAGAAAATATTATTGATATCTACAATAGAGCTGAATCTGAAATAGAGTTTGAATAAGTTCTAGGTTTTAGTGTATTTAGTTATTATACGTTTTACTAGGTATTAAAAAAAATACACAGCTGAAAATTCGATTAAATATTAAGAAAGGAGGAACCATATATGGCACTAACAGACTTATTAAAGAAAAGTCTCGATAAAAATTCTGTTGCAGATTTGAAAATTCTGGAAGGCAAGAAGATGAACGAAATAGATAAACAAGAACAAGCACTTAAAAAACTAAATGATGAACTTTCAGAAATCAGAGCAGCAATTAGAGACAAACAAAATTAAGAAGAGACGGGCGTCTCTTTTTATATTTTCAAATTAAAAAGTATATAACAGCATAATATTTTAAGGACACTGAATAACAATAATTCAACATATAAAACCATATGAGTTTTTATAAAACACAAATTAATGATGCCATTGGAGTGCTCCCCAAAAATGCATCTAACTTTAATAGATATTAGTGAAAATAATAACAAATAAAGATGTACACTTTTAAGGGATTTTACATTGACATTTATAATTCTATCATTTAAGTTGATTTGTCTAGCGTTTTAAAACTGCAGCAACTCTTTAATTTTCATTAGGTTTTGTGTATAATGAATTGTATATAACGAAGCCATATTAGCTTAATGGTAGAGTATTTGCCTTCATTGCTGAAAGGCTCTTAATGCAAAGGGTATTGGTTCGATTCCAATATATGGCACCATATTTGAGGTGATGTTTTGGATGTAATGTTTTTAGAGGATACTCCTTCTTATAGTAAAGTTAAAAAAATCTACGGTAAATCTAATCAATATCTAAATACCACACTAATAGCACTAGACCACTTTAGTAAAAGCAATATGGAAAACACATTAGGTGATCGTGTTTTTTGGGAGCCTAGAAACAAGAAAGAATCTATCCAAATATCAAAAGTGTTTATTAGAAAAATGTACTTATCTGTTATAACCGATATGATAGATTTTTATTTGAAAGATATCGTAAATAGCAGTGGTTATCTTTTTGATATTAATTTTCATAATGAATTCCATGGTGCCAAAGGAGTCAGAGATAGAGTGAATTTGTTTTATAAAGAATTTCCAAATATACAGTCTTTGATGTTTTCATTTGTGGATTTCATCATTTCTTGGAGAAATCAAATTACACACTCAAATTATGAACATGGTATTCTTAAAAATAGTAAAAAAGAACTGTTGGCTCACAAGGAAGATATTGGAAAGCACTATTCAAATACAAATATTTGTTTTATGATTGATAATTTTGAGAAAAACAGCGACATTAGACACAAAGAGTTGCTTAGTTTAAATAGTGCTGCAATTGAGTTTATAAATGATGTAGACAAGGAAGTGCTAAAAAGATTTGACAAAGATAAATTTGTTAAGGTCATTATGACCAAAGTAAAGAAAAATAAGACAAAGTTTAATAACCTATTAAATCAAGATAATAATAGGAAAAGTAATTATATTATTGGTCTTTTACAACAGTACGGATTCAAAGAAAACACAAAAAGAAAGTATGAAGAGAGTGACAAGAGGAGCCGTTTTAAAGAAATCACACCAATTACCCTAGTCGTCGATGAAATTAGTTCTCATATATTTCTATAGACTTATATCCCCCGTGGCTTTTATGGAATAGGCAAGACAAACTATATGCTCTTTCAATCGGTTGTTATTATCTCAGTTTTTAAGGCACTTTGCTTGTATTGTATGTGTTAGCCATCACCAACCGACTTTAATGCTTATTCCGATAAAAATATTTGCAGTTGGAAAAGCATTTAACAGTGTGTTAACTTATTGTGCGTATGTCTAGATGCTAAGGAAAAGAGAATAAGATTATTGGCATTTTAAAATTGATTGTGGTTCAATCAGGATATAACTATAAATTTTAAAGACCTTAAAGTGATAGGGTCACCATAGTATATAGGTAAAGCTCTTCTCGCCCGTGAGAAGAGCCCTTTTTATAGACATCCATAGCTAGATTTAACGCCCTGGAAGTGAAACGCATTAAAAAGATAGTATCATTTGTTTAACTTTGATAATTTTTAGAGATTCACAAAAATTTACATCAACATAAGCAAATTTGAAGCGATATAATAGATGTACTTATTAGATTTTCTAAACACATCAAAAAATCCGGTTTATATTCCCGTAAGTTTTTGAGATTTTCGTTATTCATTTGGAAGGAGCAATGTATAATATTGTAGCAACAATCTTTTATAAAGATAGACAAGTTCAAAGTTATCTAACAAACTAAATCAAACAATGAAAAAGGAACCGAAGTTCCTATTCATTCCTAATCACTTTGTCAATATAATGTCCCAGTGTTTTCACTAGACCAGTTACTAGCGCATTACCCATCATGAAGTATCTTCTTTTTGTAGGCATTCCTGTATTTGTCCAGTTGTCTGGGAATTCATTTAGTCTTTCAGTCTCAACAGGAGTTAAAAATCTTAACCTTCCAGTTGTATCTTTAATGACATGAGTGCTTCTATTAATCGTTCCTTCACTTGTCAGCATGGTGCGACCAGGCAATGATAAATCTTCAGGAAATGTCATTGATCCTTCGGAGTATATGTACTGAATTCCGTTTTTCTCTCTTGGAATACGTTTTGCTCCTTTTAAGCTCTCAAATTTTTCTTTCGAACCATTTAAGTAATACTCATTTCCAACTTGTCCTTTTTCTAATAAGTCTTTTAGAGGTCTTGCTTTGATTTCAATAGGAACAGTTTTTGTTGTATATATCACACCATGTTTCATAAATCCACTGTTTTCAAAAGCAAAGTTGAATCGATTAGATATACTTACCAAATCTACAAAATTAGATTTTGATATGGTTATCTTTTTTATGACTAAATCAGTTTGCATTATTGGAAACGATTTAGCAAACAAACCATCATGAAGGAATACATCAGTTATTTTGGTAGAAATAATCTGAGAGTAAAATTTGGTTGACTCATGGTAAGCAAAGATATAAATCCGACGACGTCTTTGAGCATGTCCATATTCAGCTGCGTTTAGAACTCTCCACTCTACAGCATACCCTAAATCATCAAAACATCTAAGCATCACCCCAAAGTCTCGACCTCTTTGTGTGGATGGCGATTTGAGTAATCTGTCAACATTTTCAAGCAAAACAAATGATGGCTTTTTAACTTTTAAGATCTCATTAATTTGCCACCAAAGTACACCTTTTTTACCCTCTATGCCTTGCTCTTTCGATAAACTTCTTGCTACAGAATAGTCTTGACAAGGAAATCCTCCAACTAACAATGTATGATCCGGAATTCTTTTTTTATCGATTGATGCAATATCTTCATTTGAAACAAAGTCATTTTTAAATCTATATCTATAACACTCAAAAGCATGTTGAGTTTTTGTTGAGGGCTCCCATTGGTTAGCCCACACAAACTTAAAGTTTTCTTTTTCGATAGTTTGACCATTATTATCTAAAACGACCTCATTAAGACCAACTCTAAAACCACCAACACCAGCGAATAACTCTACAACAGTTTTTTCCACATTAATCCCTCATTATCTATCACATACATAAGTAGAATTGTCCACTTAGACAATTCATGATACAATAAGTATACCAAAGATTAAAGCTATAATCAAGATCGATAATAATAAAATGGGGATTAAAATATGAGTAAAAATATTGATGGCAGATATTTGAATGAAACCGAGATTATTACAATAGGAAAAAGCTTGTTACAAAAAACATTTGGAGAGATTGCAGAAACTAATGAAACACTAACTTATAAGGGATCAATAGGACATTTCGTTGAGAAAGAAGTTTATAACTTAAAGCTGAATAGTAGACCAGAACCAGATTTTGTTGAGGCAGGCATAGAACTTAAAGTTACTCCTTTTAAATTGAACCAAGACAAATCATATTCAGCAAAAGAAAGATTAGTTTTAAATATCATTAATTATGTTGAAGAAGCAAAAAAAACATTTTACACTAGCTCATTTTGGATTAAAAATTCAAAGCTATATTTATTGTTCTATTTGTGGGAGTCCAATAAAACTCAAAATGATTTTTTAATTATGTTTGATTATCTGTTGTCATTCTCAAATGAAGATTTAGTGATTATCAAAAGGGATTGGCATATCATACATGAAAAGATAGTTAACAGTAAAGCTCATGAAATCTCTGAAGCAGATACAATGTATTTAGCTGCTTGCACTAAAGGAGTTAATAAAGAGTCAGTTAGGAAGCAGTATAAATCAGACATTCCAGCGAAGCAAAGAGCTTATAGTTTGAAAACTAGTTATATGACACAATTATTAAGAACCAAAGTTACTGATAAGAAAGAAGAAGTTGTCAGATTAATTTCTGATGCTCTTGAACTAGAGAAAAAGAGTTTTGAAGAAATCATTTATAGTCGATTAAAGCCATTTTTTGGAATCGGTTCAAATGATATTATGAGAAAATTCAATATTAAAAAATCAAAAAATGCAAATGAAATTATTGTAGCTAGACTCCTAGGAGTTCAAGGCAGAGTATCTCAAACCGAAGAATTTCTCAAAGCTAATATTACTCCTAAGACAATTAGATTAGAAGAAGATGGCAGAATGATTGAATCCATGTCCTTTCCAACATTCAAATTTCAAGAATTGGCTGAGGAGGATTGGGATAACTCTTGGTACAGGGATTACTTTGAATCAACAAAGTTTATGTTTGTTGTTTTCAAAAAGAAAGACAATGACTATTTATTGTATGATATCAAATTTTGGAATATGCCAATGAGTGTTTTGGAAAATGATTTTAAAGAAGTTTGGTTGCACACACAAAACATCATTAAATCAGGAGACATTGTAAGAGAAGTAAAGAACGAGAACTACTTGACTAACTTTATAAAGAAAAGCCAGCATCCATTTATGCATGTAAGACCTCACGCACAAAATAGAAATGATACATACCCATTACCATTCATCGATAAAGTAACAGGACTTATTAGTTATACTAAGCATTGTTTTTGGTTGAACAATAATTATGTATTAGAAATTATTGGTAATAGCAAACCGTAATATGGTTAGATTGATTCAACATATGTTTCGCTTTAGATTAGAGGCAATATACTGTTAGACTACCCAAATTTCTTGTGTTTTTTATGATGACTTTTATGTTAGTCTAGTTTGATTTACTAGGCAAAATATATGAACCTATGAGGGTCACTAGTATGGATATCAAGGACTCTTCTCATCCGTAGGAAGAGTCTGTTTTATAAATATACATTTGTGATTTTTTATATTTTGATAGAAGAATTAAATAAAAAAGAGAGAGGATTATTTTTTAAATGTTGATACGTATTGATGACTAATTGAATTTTTAAGAACTAATAAAATAAAAATATATAGAAAATATTTAGAAAATATAATAAACATGTTGTATAATGTGGTTAAAAGGAAGTGTTATCTATGGAACAGAAAAAAGAAAACTTCAAGAGAATAGCTGAAAATAGAACAAACAAAATTATCGACATGATAAACTTATTAGAGAATTTATCCAATCAATCGTATTATGAATATACTGATGAACAGATCGATAAGATATTCAATTCGATACAAAACACTCTAGATAATGTCCGTTCAAAATTCAATACCAAAAATACAAAATCTAGAAAGTTTACTCTATGACATGATAAGGAGAAATAATAATGGATGAGAAAGTATTAAGTTGGAATTTTCCGGGTAATGGTTTTACAAGAGAAAATGGACTAGACACGCCTGATATGGAAACATTTAAAAAAGATCCTATTTCATCGTTAGCAAGAGAGATTTGCCAAAATTCATTAGATGCGCGAATAGATAGAGATGAACCCGCAAAGCTTGTTTTTTCAACATTTAGTTTTCAAACAAATAGTGTTCCAGGTAAGTATGAATTAATGCTTCAAATTAATCAAAGTATAAAATATTGGACAAATAACAAAATAAGAAATGAATCAATAATTAATAGACTTAAAGCGATGCAAGAATTACTTAAACAAGAAAAAATGGTTTGCCTAAGAATTAGTGATTTTAACACGACAGGATTGTTAGGTGTTAAAGATAATGATAGCACTAGTCCTTTTTATATGTTAACAAGAGGTTCAGGAGTGTCATATAAAGCTGGAACATCTGGCGGTTCAAAAGGTATTGGAAAATACGCCACTTTTGTTGTGAGTAAATTACATACCTTGTTTTATTCAACGGTAACTGTTGATAATGAATCGGGTTTTCTTGGAATTTCTAAACTCTGTTCGGGCATTAAAGTAATATTTGATAAAGAATCTAACAAACTAATTGATACCAAGGAACTTACTATAGGAGAAGGTTACTATGGAGTTGGTATCGAAAACAAACCATACGCTGGAACATTAAATTTAGATGGAAATTTTTCTAGACTTGAAAACCAAACAGGAACCGATATTTACGTTCTTGGATTTGAAAATTCTGAATATTGGCAAAATACAGTGATAGTGAAAATTTTAGAGAGTTTTATGGTAGCGATTCATAGAAATAGTTTAGAAGTCGAAGTTGACGGCGTCTTAGTTAATAAGTCAACTTTGGAGAATGTTGTTTTTTCAGACATTTATCAAACCGCAAACAAGAAAACCGAAAATTTAATTAAATCACAATTTGTATTATTAAATGATGAAAACGTTCATACAGAGTTTTTACATGTTGAGAGATATGGCACTGTTGAATTAAAAATTAAAGATTTTAATAAAACAAAAGAGAATTATTCGACAAATAGCTGCACATTTGTTAGATATCCATATATGAAAATTAAAGAGTTAAACCAAGTTAGTTATCTCCCTTGTTCTGCAATAGCAATTATTGAGGATAATAAATTAAACCAAGTATTTAGAAAATTTGAAAACCCACAACACACTAACTGGGAGTTTAATAGAACAGACTATACCAAAGAAGAACGCAAGGAAGCCAAAGAACTATATTCTGATTTACAATCACAGATTCTAGAAATCATTAAAATCGTGCTATCAAACTCTGACAATACTGAATCAGAGTTTGAAGGAGCTGAAAATTTCTTGCCAGATGAGTCAAATGAGATTGGCATAGAATCGAATACACAACAAGAAAGCGAAGATAAACCAGTCATTAGTAAAAGAAGACAGAAAAAAAACATTGATTCAGTTGGATATGATACTAATGACAAAGGTGAATCCCTACAACCTGATTTAGGTAAAATCGATGATAATGGTGATGATTTAGCATCAGTACCTGATGGACAAAATGAAGGTGATGGTGGAGATAATAGACCGGGATCAGAGGAGAAATCAATTACTGATGGTGACGATGAAGTATTAAAATTGGTTTCTTTATCGGGTATTAAGCCAAGAATTATAGCCTTAAACGCAAGAGAAGGTAAATATATAATAAAGTTCTCGCATATAGAAAATGAAAACGAGTGTACTTTGGAACTTAAATTGCTAGATGATGTAGGAACATCATATCCAATAAATATAATTGAGTCTAAAGTTAATGGTGTAAGCATAGAACCCAAAAAGAATGTTATTGGTAAATTCCCAATTAAAGAAAACCAATTAAACACTATTGAAATAATCGTTGATCAAAACGAACTGTTTTCTAGTGAGGTGAAAATATATGCGCATAAATAAAAAGTTATTTTGT
>OBJA01002431.1_pt1 | contig 10756 bp, 8 predicted proteins | sample 1519751 | NCBI WGS metagenome assembly OBJA01 (sample SAMEA3881238, study PRJEB22517) | soil metagenome | biome: lake sediment; feature: soda lake sediment; material: sediment, water from around vicinity | place: India | collected 2013-12-23 | depth 3 m
ATCAGGCTTATGCCTAACAAAGTCAGAGCGCTTAACAGCAATTCCGATATACGGATATTTTTCTTCTCTATCGTCGGTTTGAAAACGGCGGTAAAGAAGCTGGTCAGACAATAACAGACTACGCCGATAGAGACGTTTGAATACTTGATACTTGCATAAAAGAACACCCAATGTACTGTTATGAGCATTCCTGTTTTTGCCATATCCAATTTATTCTTGAAAGAAGTCGGTTTCTTTATCCTTGACAGTCCGGTGATTATAAATAAAATGATGCTGGAAAAAAGTACCCTGTACCAGACCAATAATCCCTCGTTAAGCGTGATCAGTTTTCCAAAGATACCGGTAAAGCCGGCAAGTATTACAGCAATGTGTAATAGTATATATAATTTATTCATAAAAGAATTATTTCCCCTCCTTTATCAGGCAAGATTTTTATTATTAATATTTAATCCGGATTTGAAATGTACAAAGATTGCCAGTAGTATTTCACTATTAATACCGAAGCTTCATTTTTTTGATGAAACGAGCATGCACATCATTACACTCAAGAAAATGATTAAAAGCGAATTGCCTCCGGCTAAAATTTTTAAAAGAAGTCGGCGATTTCGCTTCGCTCAATTGTCATATGATACCTTTGAAATAAATAATCTTGATCATATGAAATATTAAAATCTTAGCGGGGGAAGAGACTCTTTCTATTCATACTTTTCTTATATGTAAAATTAGAGGGATAAAAACCAAAGAGAATATAAAGCTATTATTCTGTTCCCCGATTAAGTGGTATTAAGTTATAGGGAGTACATAACTACTCATGCACTTTAGTCTCTATTATCTTGCGAAGTTTCTCTATCTCAATCCGGAGCGATCTATTCTCTTCCAACATCTCAAGATATTTGTTTTTATATTCGACAGCACCTTCTTCCACCATCCCGATGGTTTGTCCGGTAGGATCTGATAGAACTGAAGGATCTATCATTTCCCCTTTTCCCGTGATAAGCCAATTCAAATTCAATTGAGGATATTCGTTAATAACCTGATTTAGTTTGTCGGCTGATATGTTTTTTGTGTTATTAATGTAACCATTGGACCATCCAACTTTAGCTTCAAAATTATTTTGTCCGATATTTAAATACTGTAAAAACAATTTAATCCTATCTTTTACAGTTATTTCCATAGTTTTGTTATTTAGAATGATTATAAATGATATATATCATTGAATATATTCGTTGTTTTATTTGTTTTTACAGAGATCACTCGTTAAATTTGCATGTTGACTATACTATGTATAATACATTGCAACAAAATTAGGCATTCTGCAAAGATATGAATAATCAGGTAAATACCATAAAGCCGGTTACTAAAATATCGATACCTGCTACGTTGCTGGCAATCAAACCCGGTGAAACCGTAATGATCCCTTCAAGAACTATCAAAACAGGGTCCATCAGGGCTGCTGCATCCCGCTTAAAGCGGGCAAAAAAAGCTCAATTTATTGTAACCGAACAAGGATTTGTAAATGAAACACAAGTAACCAGGTTAAAATAAAGAAGTTTCAAAATGTATTCACTTAAATAACTATAGATGTATGAAGAAAAACAACTTAACTGAAACTGAAGAGGTGTCCGTTAAACATTTTTTATTGATTATTCGGATGACTGTTATTCTGTTATTTACCAGCGCCTTTTGCTCTCTGGCAGAATTAAGTTACAGCCGGAATGCCGGAATCAGCGGAGGGGTATTACCGGAATATTCCAAGGAAGGGAATCACATTATCCTTGCTGCTGTTGATAAATCAAAACTCAATCCGGAAGAATTGGCAATAATTGCTCAGCAACAAAAGAAAAAAATAACAGGAAAGGTTATAGATGAGGCTGGTATGCCGATCATAGGTGCAAATATTATCGAAGTTGGTACAACAAACGGTACCGTGACAGATGTTGACGGAAATTTTACATTAGATGTTGGCGACAACGCTGTCATTCATATTTCGTATATTGGTTATTTAGAGCAAAGTATCAATACAATTGGAAGAACCAACTTTGATATTATACTGCGGGAAGATACAAGAGCATTAGAAGAGGTTGTAGTAATAGGTTATGGAACAATGAAAAAAAGCGATCTGACAGGTTCCGTAGCAAGTGTAAAAGGTGAAGCATTAACGGGTATACCCGTTAGATCTGCCTCCGAAGCGTTACAAGGAAAAGTCCCTGGGGTTACAATTATGTCTACGGGGGGGAGCCCCGGAACACCTCCTTCAGTTAGGATCAGAGGCATAGGAACTGTAAATGGTAACGACCCTCTTTATGTTGTCGATGGTTTCCCTCAATCAGACATTGGATGGTTGAATCAAAATGATATCCAATCGATGGAAATCTTAAAAGATGCTTCGTCTGAAGCTATTTATGGTTCACGAGGTGCAAATGGTGTCGTCATAATAACGACAAAAAAAGGATCGATGAGCAGCACTCATAAAATGAACGTAAATCTGGATATGTATTTCGGAATGCAAAATGTTACGAAGAAATTCGATCTGATGGATGCTGAAGAATTTATAGACTATCGAAACTTAGCATATACAAACGGAACCGGACAACCATGGATTTCTTCAAACGATAAGCAACAGTTGTTAGACTTTTTACAAACCAATTTCGGCAGTACTAAAGGGACTGATTGGCAGGAACAAATATTTCAAACTGCCCCGATAAGCAATTATAATTTATCCATCTCCAATGGAACAGAGAAAACCTCTTTTTATACTTCATTGGGCTACATGGATCAAGATGGAATTGTTAAAGAGTCTGATTTTAAGAGAATTTCATGGAGAATCACTATAGATAATCAATTGACCAATTGGGCAAGGCTTTCCACTAATTTTTCTATTGTTTCACAAGAGCGTCGTAATATAGTGGAGAATACTATCTACGATGGAACCATATTCTCATCTTTAACCGTGGATCCTGTTACTCCCGTATACAGGACAAACTTAAAAAACGTTACTCCTATATTAGCCAGCTTATTGTTGATTGACAAAATTGATGCGAGCAACCCTTACACTGCATACAGCCCTGTGTTTTTTAATAACAGGGCAAATCCTGTGGCACAATCAGACATTAACAAAGACAATAGATGGAAAGACGTTGCGCTTGGAGGCAATACTACCTTGGATATAGATATTCTCAAATGGCTCAAGTATAGAGGAACAGTGAATTTATCAATATATAGGGCAAATCCGGAATATTTTACACCTTCCTATTATATTGGTGCTTACCAGAATAATATCGACGGATATGTAGGAGCAGCCTCTTATTTCTCCAACTATACTGTGATTGACAATTTGTTGACTTTCGATAAGACCTATGAGTGGAATGGAAAGCAGCATACAACGTTCTTATTGGGAAACTCGATGGAAATCACCAAAGGTGGATCATTCAGTGCTTCAAAAACCGGTATTGTTACGAATGCAGAGAGTCAGACAGTAATTGACGCTGGTACTAAAAATCCAGCCGCTGCAGGTACCAAATACAATGGGTCAATGGTTTCCTATTTTGGTCGTCTTTTCCACTCTTGGCAGGATAAATATTTGTTAACCGCTACCTTAAGATATGATGGATCCTCTAATTTCGATACAGGGCATAAATGGGGTGTATTCCCATCTTTATCTGCTGCCTGGGTATTTTCAGAAGAAAGTTTTTTGAGAAACACAAGTAGCCCCTTATCGAACGGGAAATTACGCTTAAGTTGGGGACAAATTGGAAATCAGGCAATCGGTGGGGGAGCATATCGTTCAACGTATAGTCTTAACAGTGGGTATTTTTATTTCAACGGAAATTTTCAGTTGGCAGGTGGAAAAAGTTATATGGGTAATCCGAATGTAAAATGGGAAACTACCGAACAAACAGATTTGGGTATAGATCTTAGTTTCTTTAATAATAAACTAACGTTTATTGCTGACGTATTCTACAAAAAAACAAAAGATATGCTATTGCAAGTACCTTTACCTCATTATTTGGGATACACAAATAATCCTTGGGCAAATGCAGGAAGTATTGAAAATAAAGGAATAGAGTTAAGCATGAATTATGCCGGAAACGCAGGAGATTTTAATTATTCTTTAGGGGCTAATTTCTTTACCTACTCTAATAAAGTTCTTTCATTAGGAGGAGGACAACCCTTATATGGAGTTGGATACGACAACAAGACTATTACTAAAACAGAAGAGGGACAGCCAGTCGGTTATTTTTATGGTTTAAAAACGGATGGGATATTTCAATCCCAACAAGAGATTGATAATTATAAAAATGCCGAAGGTAAACCGGTAGTACAAGATAAAGCCCGTCCAGGTGACTTAAAATATGTGGATGTAAATAATGATGGGATAATTTCTGATGCTGATCGTACTTATTTAGGAAGTCCTTTCCCTAAATTTACTTTCGGTATAAATGCTGGTTTTGAGTACAAAAATTTTGACTTATTAATGGACTTCTATGGTGTGCAAGGAAATACAATTATGAATATGAAGAAGTTGGACTTGTATTCAGGAACTGCTTATTACAATGCCCCAAGGGACTTGATAGAAAAGGCGTGGACAGAAACAAACAGGTCTAACACTCAATTCCGTATTACCACAGATAATGCAACAAACGTACAAGTATCTGATTGGTTATCCGAAGATGGTTCATACTTTCAAATGAAGAACATACAGTTAGGATATAAAATTCCGGAGATTATTCTTAAAAGAATATATATGCAAGAAATGAGAATCTGGATAGGAGCATACAATTTGTTCACATTAACCCAATACTCAGGCATGTCTCCGGAAATTGCCGATAGCAGTCCTTTATTCAATGGCGTTGATATTGCTTTCTATCCACAAGCACGGCAATACCTAATGGGATTAAGTATTAAATTTTAAAAGAATCAACAGTATGAAAAAAATAATATATATATCAATCACAATCCTGTTTTTTGTAATATATTCTTGTTCAGATAGTTTCCTGGACTCAAAGCAATATGCCTCTATTGATGAAGCAGGATATTACAACACTCCAGACGCAGCATTTAAAGCTGTCACAAATTGTTATATAAATATGATTCCATGGGGAGACTGGGATTATTATCTGAACCGAATTGAACTTGGAAGTAACATAACCGATGATGCAGATGCCGGAGGATCAGATGCAAACGACCGTGCAGAAACGAAGGACGTTGCTACAGGAAGACCTTTAACCTCCAATGGTGAATTGTTGAATACCTGGACAAGGAGATATACAGGTATATCACGCTGTAATTCTGCCATTGAAGGTATCAGTACTGCTCCATCATTAGTAGCCGCTGATGGGAGTTTACTTTCAGAACAAATAAAATCAAGATATCTCTCTGAAGTCAAATTCCTTCGTGCGTGGTATTATTTCGATTTGGTTTCTACATTTGGAACAGTACCTTTATTGACTGCAACCCCTATACCTTCTGAATTACCCGCAAAAGTTTCGATCGAAGATTTACGTGTTCAAATTCTAAAAGATATCGATGAATGCTTAGCTGATCCAAACATGCCTATAGATGTTACCGGAACTGAATATGGTAGAATATCCAAACACGTGGCCAATGCTTTCAAAGCAAGAGTTTGCTTATTTTTTGCAGGACTCATGGAAACAGGGAAACTGCAAGGGGATGCAACTGCAGAGTATACCCAGGCTCTGAATGCGTCAAAAACTGTTTATGATAGCCAAACTTTTGCCTTAGTGAGCGACTATCAAAATCTTTTTCGAGGTGATTACTTTGCGGGTCCCTACAGTACTGAACTTTACAAAGAGTCGATCTTTACTGTAATAAGAAAATATGTTCCGGGATATTTGGATATTGGTTACTGTACCGCTGTAATGTATGCAGGAAGAGGAGAAGTGGGTGGTTGGGGAGGCAACTGCCCTACTATAGACTTTGCAGAATCTTTCGACAAAAGAGATCCTCGAAAATTATTTTCCGTGATAAAATCAGGGGATATTTTCCCAAATGTGGATGGTAAACAAATTGAACATACATACCGGGGTTATGATAATGTACATTATCAGCAAAGCAGGAAAGCGTTTGTACCTGATAAGTATAGAGCCGGTTATTCATTGGGAGATATTCGTTCCGATTGGACTCCATACTACATTCGCTACGCAGACGTAATATTAATGTATGCTGAAGCACTTTTAAAAACCGGAGGAGATAAACAAAAAGTAGCCAGTTTAATTAATGAAGTACGTCATAGGGCCTTTGTTACCACATCAAAAGAAGATGAAGAAGCCACTTTAAGAGCTTTTGAGGCAGATTTAATTCCTATTGACGATGCTTATTTCGAAACAAATTTAGCTGTTAAAGCATCCGATGACTTATTGAAAGCTATTAAAAATGAACGAAGATGGGAACTAGGACTCGAAGGATATAGATTTATAGATCTTTTACGTTGGGGTGATTATGTGACCATTATGAATGCATACAATTCAAAACAGCCTTATGGCAATAAAGGTAAATTAGTTACCGATAAAAGTTGGCCATTTCCAATTCCTCAAACTGAAATTGATACCTCAAACGGAGTGCTTGTCCAAAACGACAATTATAAATAAAATCTTCATAAAAAACAAAATATGACAACCTATTCACGCAGAAAATTCTTAAAGACAGCAGCCCCGGGAGCCGCAGGACTTACCATAGTTCCTAATACCGTATTAGGGAAAGTGGGGGATATACTTTTCCGAGCGATAAACTGAATATTGTAGGTATCGGCGTGGGGGGAATGGGACGCCGCAATCTGGCGAACATGAAAACAGAAAATATCGTGGTACTATGTGATGTCGATTGGAGTTATGCGGCAAAGACATTCAACGATTACCCGAAAGCCAGACAGTTTAAGGACTGGAGGATGATGTTCGACCAGATGGGTAAATCCATCGATGCAATCATGGTGGCAACCCCCGATCCTACACACGTGGGAGTGGTTGCTCACGCCATCACTTTTGGGAAACATACTTATGTGCAAAAACCGCACCTCTTAAATTCTCTTTACCGGTTGACCATTAAAAAAAGGATCGTATCTGTATATAAAGTCTTTTACGTGATTATTCCCCCTCAATATGCAGCTAAAGGAATTGTCCCCCCAATGTACTACATTTCACAATTAATGGAATATCTGGATAAACCTTATTATATTAGTTTGCTCAATGCCGCAGAGCTTCATGGGAGATATGGAAAATCTAATGTATTCCGGTGAAACTTATGATATACAGGAAGAAGCGTATCAATTAATAAGAAAAGAATTAATAGAGAAAATCTGATCACTTTTTTCAACAAAACGGCGAGAAAGACAAAGTGACAAAGAAGAAAAACCAAGGGCAGGTAAAAAGGCAGAAAGAGAAATATTGCGTAAAATTTTTATTGATGCTTGTCATATCATTCCCTTTTCTGTAGAACATGATGACGTCATAATAAAGAACTTATACTTTCTCGAAACAAATTATTTCACCCGAGAAAAGCAGTTTTACCATGGTATATTGTTTCGCATCAACTTATAGCTTGGGTTATTACCTGTTCTGTTTTTTCAAAAAGGGTAGGGAAAGGCATATCTTTTACAGGGATAGGATCATGAATGATAAACTCGATCTTATTGCCTGTACCTAAAGGGAAAGACCCCCATCTCGTCATTTTCCAGGAGTTGTTGATTGTAACGGGAATAACGGAAGCGGAAGGCGCATATTTGCAGAGGATTTTCAGACCGTTCTCAGCAAATGGCCCTGGTTTGCCTGTTTGGCTTCGTGTTCCTTCGGGAAATATCACTGCCGAACGTTTGTGTATCTCTATATGTTGGGCCATTTCCCGGATTGCGGATAAGGCCTGTTTCGCATCTTTTCTGTCGATAAGCACCGACCCTCCATGTCTCAGATTGTACGAAATGCTGGGAATCCCCTTTCCCAGCTCGATCTTGCTGACAAATTTAGGATGTACTTTTCGCATATACCAGCCGATAGTCGTGATATCATACCAGCTCTGGTGATTGGCGACGATAATCAGGGGAGTATCTGTCGGAAGTTTCTCTAATCCTCTGACCTTATATCGTGTACCCAAAACATACGTATTCGCTACAAGGAAGAAACACAAAACATCTACACTCTTTTTGTGGGCATCATATCCAAACATGTTGAGGCATATCCATTGAATTACATGAAAGACCACCAACGTACTTCCAAACAACAGATAATAAATAACGGAAAGAGGATATGCTATTAACTTCTGCATAATGATTTCATCTTATTTACAAAAATGTGGCACGACAAATTGCATTAACAGTATAAACAAGAAAGTTGATTTTGATGTCGATTTTTGACGATGGGAAGATCCGCGAAACAAGGGGCGGAGCAAAACATTGAGAAGAAAGATACAATGACAATATTAACTTGATTGTTCAAGGAACAAAGATACGGAAATAAATCGACTTATTTGCTTAGCAGGCAATTATTCTTTAAGGATTATTTCTACTACTTCCGCTTCTACCACTCTTATTTTAAAAGCCGGTCTTTTCATTGTGGCAGATCCGATTTTACTCTGAACACTAAACGGCTTGTTGTCACTTTCTGCGATTTCTTTTGTAGGAAATACTTAATATTATTGCAATTAAATCGTAACACTTTTTCTTTAGATTTGCCGAAAATATGTTATATGAAGATCACTGATTCTATTTTTACATATGGCTTGGCTCAACAACTAATCCGCAATTAAACAAAAGGAGCATGCTATTAAAGTTGATTCAAAAAATTCAACCGGAAGTAATTGAGAAAAAAAGGAAAATAAAAGTGGCATTTTTCTCGGATATTTTGATCCGGGATTTCGATGGAGCAAACAAGACCATGTTCCAACTTATAGACAGAATTCCCGAATCACAATACAATTACCTGTTTTTTTGTGGAATGTATTCAAAAAACAAGATGAAACATCAAATCCGGGAAATCCCGACAATAACCATTCCTAATAATCATACATATAAAGTTGCTCTTCCCCACTTGTGTAAAACTGAATTAATCACGACTTTATCCTTGTTCCAGCCGGATGTTATCCATATTACAACACCTTCGTCGTTAGGTTTCTTTGCGCTTAATTATGCAAAAAAACACGGGATCCCCGTATTGTCCATCTACCATACGCACTTTATTTCATATATAAAGTATTACTTGAAGAATCTGCCTTTTCTTATTAATTTCACCGAGGCGATAATTGCCAGAACATACCGTAATTTTTATAACAAATGTGACTTGACTTATATCCCCACGCTTCAGATTGCCGAAGAACTGAAAGAGCACGGGGTATCACCACGAAATTTTAAATTATGGCAACGAGGGATCAATACCTCTTTGTTTTCGCCTGATAAAAGGGACCGGTCTTTTATAAAGAGATTGACAAAAAACGATTATTCGTCCATCCTGTTCGCTTCGAGGTTAGTCTGGGAAAAAAATCTTGAAACACTCTTTGCTATTTACGACCGGGTTCAAGAACTTGATCTGAAAGTCAATTTTCTGGTTGTTGGGGACGGAATTGCCGAAAACGATGCCCGGGCAAGAATGAAGAATGCATTTTTCTTCGGATTTTTAAAACACGAAGTGTTGGTCAAAGTGTATGCCTCTTCCGATATTTTTGTATTTACTTCCATATCCGAAGCATACGGAAACGTGGTAATTGAAGCAATGGCGAGCGGATGCGTTCCTGTAATAGCTAGGGGCGGAGGGTCGCAGGCATTGGTAGACGACGGGATAACGGGCTTTTTGTGCAGACCTAATGAGCCGGATGATTATATAGAAAAAATCAAAAAATTGCTGGACGATAATTCCTTGAGAAAGAAAATGCAATCCGAAGGTCTAAAATTTACATCGACCCTGAACTGGGAGAATTTATCGGAAGAATATTTCAACGATATTGAGAAGTTGGCTAACTATTCACATAGTTAAAAAAAAGAGAATGCATTATTTTGCGTGGAGCAGATTTTTGGACACTCATTTCCGAGATTTGGATAATTTGTTTCGGCTGTCGTTTCCCACTTTTGCACTGTAAAAAAATAAATGAGTTATGGCAGAAAAATTAGACAACGCCGTTGCACTTGTAACAGGTGCTTCGAGTGGCATCGGCAGAGCAACAGCAATTCGCCTTGCTTCGGCAGGTGCAAAAGTGGTTCTTGTAGCACGAAGAATTGAACGGCTTAAAGAATTAGGACAGCAAATTAAAAACGCTGGTGGGGAAGCATTTCCCATTGAAGCAGACCTTACGAATGTAAATGAAGCCAACGAAGCCATTACAAAAACGATTACAAAGTTTGGCAGACTTGACATTCTTGTAAATGCGGCAGGTGTTATGAACAACGGTGCTACGCTTGAACGTACTCTTGAAGAATTGGAACAAATGATTGCCGTCAATTTGAGTGGTTTATTGTATATCACAAGAGCAGCATTGCCACACCTTATTGAATCGGTTGCAACAAGCCCACGCAAGGTTGTGGACGTGGTAAATATTTCATCAGTTGCGGGACGTTTTGCCACAGCACAAGTTGCCGTTTACAATGCAACAAAATTCGGTGTAACAGCAGCGACAGAAGCGTGGCGACAAGAATTTACAAGACAATCAGTCCGCTTTTCGGTTGTTGAACCGGGTGCAGTAGATACAGAACTTTGGGACGAAGCTGGTTGGAAAGTTTTTAATGACTTGTTTGGAAAAGTGGAAAGCCTGCATGCATCAG
>OBJA01002432.1_pt1 | contig 10753 bp, 10 predicted proteins | sample 1519751 | NCBI WGS metagenome assembly OBJA01 (sample SAMEA3881238, study PRJEB22517) | soil metagenome | biome: lake sediment; feature: soda lake sediment; material: sediment, water from around vicinity | place: India | collected 2013-12-23 | depth 3 m
CGCACGCGGAAGCACACCGACCAGCGTCCTTCCGCGTCCAGCCGGCGGCGGTCGATGATCTCGTGCTGCGCGAGCAGTTGCGCAACAGGTCGTTTGCCGCGCCGCCGAAATCGGTCAGCGCCCGATCGACCGCATCGGGTCCGATGATATCGTTCAGGCGCCCGCGCTCCGGGATGTGGACGGTCAGTATGGCTGTATCGCTGGTCATGGTCCGGCCTGAGCGGAAAGGGCCGGTACCCCCCTGATCGAGGTACCGGCCCCTTCGGTTCCGCGTTACTGGGTTCCGTAGATGTAGACCGCGCCGCTGTCCGAGGCCGAGTTGTCGTCCTCGTCGACGTTGATGCCGGTCGCGTTGCTGTCTTCCGTGCGAGCCCCGGCGGCAAACGTATCCCCCGTGCCGGACAGGGCAACGCTGTAGCCGAACTGGTCGCCCGCCGCGGTATTCGACGCCTTGACGTAGGCCTGCTGGTTCCAGGTCCCGTCGGTACGCGTGAACACGTAGGCCGCGCCGCTCCCCAGGGCGGCGTTGTTGACCTGATCGCCGTTGATGCCGATCGCGTTGCTGCTCTCGAAATAGGCCCCGACGGCCAACATATCTCCGTCTTCGGACAGGGCGACGCTGATGCCGAAGCGGTCTCCGCTGCCGGTGTTCGACGCCTTGATGTAGGCCTGCTGGCTCCATACGTCGCCGAGCCGGGTGAAGACATAGGCAGCGCCGCTGAGACTGGCTGAGTTGTTGCTTCCATCGCCGTTGATGTCGGTCGTGTTGCTGGCCTCGCCGATGGCCCCGACGGCCAGCGTGTCTCCGTCGCTGGACAGGGCTACGCTGATGCCGAACTGGTCGTTTGCCCCGGTATTCGATGCCTTCACGTAGGCCTGCTGGCTCCAGGTGCCGCCGGTGCGGGTGAAGACGTAGGCCGCACCGCTGTTCGAGGCCGAGTTATCGGTGTGGTCGCCGTCTATGACGGTCGCGTTGCTGTCCTCGCGGTCAGCCCCGACGGCCAATGTATCGCCGTCGCCGGACAGCGCGATGCTGATGCCGAACCGGTCGTTCGCTTCGGTGTTCGACGCTTTGACGTAGGCTTGCTGCGTCCAGGCGCCGCCGGTGCGGGTGAAGACATAGGCCGCACCGCTGTTCGAGGCCGAGTTATTGGTATGGTCGCCATCCACGACAGTCGCGTTGCCGTCCTCGCCGGGGGCGCCGACGGCCAGCGTGTCCCCGTCGCCGGAGAGAGCGACGCTGTTACCGAACTGGTCGTTCGCTTCCGCGTTCGATGCCTTGACGTAGGCCTGCTGGCTCCAGGTGCCGCCGCTGCGGGTGAAGACATAGACCGCGCCGGCGTTCGAAGCCGAATTGTTGGCCTGGTTGCCGTCGATGCTGGTCGCATTGCTGTCCTCGCCGATAGCCCCGACGGCCAGCGTGTCCCCGTCGCCGGAGAGAGCGACACTGGTGCCGAACTGGTCGTCCGCTCCGGTGTTCGACGCCTTGATATAAGCCTGCTGGCTCCAGTTGCCGTCGGTGCGAGGGAAGACATAGACTGCGCCGCTCTCCGCAGCCGAGTTATTGGTGCCGTCGCCATCCACGACGGTCGCGTTGCCGTCCTCAAAGATAGCGCCGACGGCCAGCGTGTCCCCGTCGCCGGACAGCGCGACGCTCCAGCCGAACTGGTCGTCCGCGCCGGTGTTCGACGCCTTGACATAGGCCTGCTGCGCGAACTCTTTTCCGGCCTGGCGCGTGACCGCAACGGTGTAGGTCAGGGCGGTGATCCCATCCGCCGCGGTGACCGTGATCGTGATGACGGTTTCCTCGCCCTCCGGGAGCGTGATCGACTCGCTCGGCTGACCGGAGGTCACCTCATCGCCATCGACGGTGATCGTCGCCCCGGCATCCTCGGCGGTCGCCGTGACCTGGATGACCGCGACCGGGAAGGTCTGCGTGCTGGTGTACGAAAGCTGGCTCGCCTGGAAGACCTGGTCCAGGTCTCCGCTCGAAAGCGTCAGCGACGCGAGACTGGCGTTGGCGCTTACGCAGGAGACGGCGACGTCCGTGACGTCGGCGCCGCCGACGGTCCCGGCGCCGTTCGTGACGGAGCAGGTCTGGCTTGCGGGCTGCGTCAGCACGGTGACCGCATAGGCGCCGCCATCGGCCACGGGATCGGTGAAGGTGAAGGCGCCGCCCGAGGAAAGCGACAGGTCGCCGCTGCTGTTGTTCTGCAGCACGACCGTTCCGTCGAGGCCGGTGATCGTGCCGCCGATCGTGAACGTCGGCACGGAGTCGTCGACGCAGGTGACGGTGACGCCGGTGACGTTGGCGCCGCTGACGGTGCCAGACCCGCTTGCGATCGTGCAGGTCTGTCCGGCCGGCTGCGTCACTACGGTGACCTCGTAGGCGCTGCCGTCGGGCAGGGGGTTCGCGAAGGTGAAAACGCCATTGGCGGAAAGCGACAGATTGCCGCTGCCGCTGTTCTGCAGCACGACCGTGCCGACTAGGCCGGTGACGGCGCCGCCGACGGTGAACGTCGGCACCGAGTCGTCGACGCAGGAGACGGTGACGCCGGTGACATTGGCGCCGCTGACGGTGCCGGAGCCGCCGGTGACGGTGCAGATCTGTCCCGCGGGCTGGGTCAGTATGGAGACGCCGTAGCCGCTACCGTCCGCGAGCTGCGTCGCGAAGGTGAAGCCGCCGTTCGCCGAGCGGGACAGGCTGTCGCCGCCGTTGTTCTGCAGTACGACCGTACCGTCGAGACCGGCGATCGTGCCGCCGATCGCGAATGTCGAGTCGCCCGGACCGCTGTTCCCGCCGCCACCGCCTCCGCAGCCGGCCAGCAAGACGCAGAAAAACAGGATCGTCCCCAGTGCTCTCATACCGATCTCCCTCCCGTACCGCAGATTCGCATGGATGCCTGGTTCGGTATCGGTATATCGCGCCCGGAACTTAAGTTTCGGAAAGAAGGCGGAAAAGCGAGAGGGGGGTGGGTGTCCCTCCAGCAGGGGGAGAGAAGGCCTTGCGTAAAAAAGGTCGAAGAATCCGAATGGCTGACGCTGATGGAAGGAGAGACGGGGCTTCCGCGATCAATCCCTTTCTGCCGCTGTCTCCACTTCCATCCGCTCCGCGACCCCCCGCTGCCACCACACGAACAGCCCGGCGGCGACGTACATGATCAGCGAATAGACCGCCGCCGGCACCGCCATCGCCGGCGAGGCCATGACCCCGGCGGCGATGGCGATCGCCGTCCCTCCGCTCTGCATGCCGACCTCGATGGTGAGCGCCGAGCGCCGCTGCCAGGGGAGCCGCGCGATCATGGACGAGCCGTAGGCGCAGGCCATGCCGAGCAGGCACAGCGCGAGCGCGGCGGGGCCGGTGGAGACGAACATGCCGGGCAGGGCATGGCGCTCGCGGTACACCAGGGCGAGGATCAGCCCGATCAGCGCGAGCACGGCCAGCCTCGTCACCCAGGGCCGGATCCTTTCCGCCGCCGCGGGAAGGCGGTGACGCAGGATCATGCCGGCCACGACCGGGAGCAGGACGATCTGGACCAGCCGTTCCGAGGTGTCGGCGAAGGACAGCCGGATCGCGGTCTCGGCATCGGTGAACCACGCCGCCGCGAGGCCGACGTACAGCGGAATGATGAAGACCGGCAGGAACTTGCTGATCGCCGTCAGGGCCAGGGCGAGGGCCGCGTCCCCCCTGGCGAGGTAGGTGAACAGGGTCGAGGTCGAGGCCGACGGGCTCGCCGCGAGCAGGATCAGTCCGACCTGCAGCGCGGGCGCGAGCGGAAAGCTCGCGGCGATCAGGAAGGCCAGCGCGGGGAAGACCAGGTACATATTGACCAGGCCGACGACGGCGGCCCTGGGGGCCGATGCGAGCGCGGCGAAGTCGGCGGGCCGCAGGCTCATGCCGACGCCCAGCATCATCGCCGCGATCACCAGCGGCAACACGGTCTGTATGGGGAATCCGGCTTCCATGTCTTGAGGGCGCGGGTAAAGAGGGGATGATAAAGCATTAATCGTGCTAACGGCGCGCGATGTTATCAGCTATTATTTGAGGACGCCACGGGACTGGCAAGGGGCAGGCGGGAGTCTGGGGGCAGTGGACAAGGTCAGCCAAGTCATCGATCGCATCTACGCCGCGGCGCTGGATGCTTCCGTCTGGCCCGAGGTCATCGATAACCTGCGCTCGCTCTACGACTGCCGCGCGGCCGGCCTGTACGCGGCCGACATGGCCAGCGGCCGGGTCAGCATCCTCGGCATGCGGGGCATCGATCCCGGCGAGATCCGCTCCTACGTGGATCATCATCTGCTCGACAATCCCTGGACCGAAGTGCCGGCGCTGCAGCGCCCCGGCGTGATCCGCACCGACCGCTCGCTGGACGAGCATCGCCGGCAGCCCGGCTACTATCGCGGGACGCCGCTGTACAACGAATGGATGAAGCCGCAGGACTTCATCTATACGGTGGGCACCAACCTCTGCGCGGAGGGGAGCGCGCTCATCAAGTTCTTCATGTACCGCCCGGAGCAGGCGGGGCCGTTCGCGGACGGAGAGATTTCCGACTTCAGCCGGCTCTCCGCGCACCTGAGCAATGCCCTCGCGGTGGCGCGCCGGCTCCACCTCGAGGACGTCCGGGCCGACGCCGCCATGCATCTCGTCGACCGGCTGCGGCTCGGAGTGATATTCCTCGACGGGAACGGCCGGATCGTGCAGGCGAACCTCTATGCCCGCCGGTTGTTCGAGTCGGGCGCGGGCCTGCTGGCGAAGGACGGCGCCATCTTCGCGCTCCGTCCGGCCGATACGCGGCGTCTGGCCCGCATCATCGCCGCGGCGCTGGAGGCGTATCACGGCACGGCGGCGGACGTCCCCGCCATGATCGACGTGCCCCGCCCGACGGGGCAGCGGCCCCTGTGCGTGATCGCCGCGCCGCTGCCGCGGCGTCCGGAAGGGCCGTGGTTCGGGTGCCGGCTGGCGGTGGCGCTGATCGTCACCGATCCCGAGGCCGAGCCCGTGGTCCCGCGCGAGTGGCTGCGGCGGCGCTACGGACTCACGCCGAAAGAGGCGCAGCTCGCCCAGAGCCTCAGCCAAGGCGTCACCCTGCGCGAGGCGGCGGAGGTCAACGGCGTCACGTACGAGACCGCGCGCTGGTATCTCAAGAACATCTTTCAGAAGACCGGCACGGTCCGGCAGTCGGAGCTGGTCCGCCTGCTGCTGTCGGAGCAGGCTTTGGTGGGGGAGCATGGACACGGCCTGATTCCGCAACTGGCCGCTTTGTGATGTCTTCAGGAAGGGAGCGTTGCCGGGGATGTCCGGTCTGATCCCTTGGTTCGTCGCGGCGCCCCATCCGGATGAATCGGCTTTCATCATCGACCGTTCCGCCCGAAATTTTCCGCGCTTCAGCCCTTCCGGAACCTCCTTCCTATCCTTCCATCTCCCGGCCTGAACCGCCGACAGCCTCCCCCCATTTGGGTGGTCTCCTGACGATCCGAGTCTGCAACACTGCCGGGTAACCGGCGCGACTGGTCCAGCGTATCCACCGCTGGCATGGCCGCGCCGAGAACGAAACGATATCCAGGAGAAAGTCATGGCAGCATCGTTGTGGCACGCGGTTTCGGAGCATCGGTCCGCCGGCATGCGGCAGGGTCGGCGTGTATTGGCGTGGTCAGCCCGCCAAGTCGGTTTGGGGATAGCCTTGGCGGCGCTGTGTGTGGGCCTGGCGCCGGCATCGGCGATGGCGGCCGCCCCGGTCGTCATCCATGCCTTCGACGGTGGCGACGAGGGCCGGAGTCCATGGTCCCGCTTGGTCCAGGGCGCCGACGGCAAGCTCTATGGGACCACTTTCGGGAGTGCCAATCCGAATGACTGCGGCACCATCTTCCGGATTTCACCATCAGGGGGGGATTTCGAGACGCTGCATACGTTGCGTCCCATCCTGGATGGCTGCAATCCATTCTCGGGGCTGATCCTCGGCTCGGATGGAAACCTTTATGGCACCGCGAGCCTGGGCGGAACATCCGGCCTCGGCACGATATTCAGAATCACAGCGCAAGGCGAATTCCAGCGGCTGCATTCCTTCTCCAGCGGTGGCCCGGCTGGTCCGCGGGGGCATTTGGTCGAGGGGTCGGACGGAGACTTCTACGGTACGAGCTTGGGCGGAGGATTGGTGCAACCCGGGGTCCCCGGAAACGGCACCGTATTCAGGATGCGCCTGGAGGGCGATAGCGCAGATGTTGAGATCCTGCATACATTCAGTCTCGCGGAGCCTGATTCCGGCTATCTTCTGAACGCTGGGCTGGCCGAGGGTCCGGACGGCAATTTCTACGGCATGACCGAACAAGGTGGAGAAGGTTGCCTGACATGCGGGACCATCTTTCGCATTACGCCGCAAGGCGATCTCTCTACCTTGCACTCCTTTTCACAGACCGACGGCGCGTCTCCGTCAGGTGAACTGGTCTGGCATGCGGAGAGCGGGAAGTTCTATGGTATGACACGAGGAGGCGGCAGCCCCTGCGTGAACGGCTGCGGTACATTGTTCAGTATTACCCCTGAGGGGGACTTCGATCTGGTGTATGAATTCGATGGCGGTCCGCCGGGCTTCCTGAGTGTCCCGCAGGGCGGCCTGACCCTGGCGGCCGATGGCAACTTCTATGGCAGTGCCGCTATCGCTCCTTTCCGCATGACCCCGCAAGGCGCTGTGAGCCCCCTGTATGTGCCGAGCGATCTGAACGCTCTGCCTGCGGACGCGCGGCCCTCGGCCACGAACAGCCTGATTATGGTCGATGGCCAGCTCTACGGCACCTCGTTCGGAGGGGGGGATGATGCATGCAATGCCGGCTGCGGCACCGTGTTTCGAGTGGCGGCGTCCGGGAACGGCAATGGTGACGGTGGCGGGAACGGCAATGGCAATGGCAATGGCAATGGCAATACCTCCGGTGGCGGCGGCGGTGGCGCCCTGAACCCCGGTCTGCTCGTCCTGCTGCTGGCGGCTGCCGGGGCCGTGAGAAGGCGCGCCGTTCGTTGACCGTCCTGCATCGCGGTGCGCCAGGCCCTGTCCCGCGCGCTGCGGCGGCCACTGTCCAGCGATCCTTCTTTGTCGTCGTGCGTAACACCTGGGGGAATGAATGATGGAAGCGAACGAACCGCCTTGACCGGCGCAGATGGGGTCTGGTGCTGGTGGCCGCCCTGCTGAGCGTCGCCTGCGCCTCAAGCGCCAGCGCGCAGAGTTTTCTGGACCGCCTCAAGGGCGCGGCCGAGAAGGCCGTGGAAAAGAAGACCGAGGAAGTGATCGACGGCGCGCTCTCCGGCCAGCCAGCGGAGCCGGCTCCGCCGCCGGCGCAGCCCATGCAGGTGCCGAAGCTCAAGGTCGGCACCTCGTCGGGGGGGCGCAACTGCGGCGCGCTCGGCACCACCTGCGCCGACGGCATGAACAACCTGGTGGCGTGCATGAATCAGGCCGACGCCCGCCACTACGGCGAGCTGCTCGCCCCCGCGCTGCAGAGGAAGCTGGACGCCGGCATCTTTACCGCCGGTACGCGCGAGGACCTGGAGTTCGACATCGCGGCGGTCAAGGCCGCCGGCGCGCCGCCCTACGGCAAAGTGAAGGCGGCCGACCCGTCCAAGCCGCACCGCTACCTGTCCTGGCTCACCCCGCAGGAGCAGGCCGACATCATGAACGACAGCAACCGCTATTCGACGGCGCTGCAGAAGGAATGCAACGAGAAGTACGCGCGCTTCTAGCGGAAGATGAGATAGATCACGATCAGCACGGTCGCAGGTACACCCAGCAGCCAGGCGAGAAAGTATTTGCCCATTGCGTTCTCCTTGCGCGATGTCTCCACGCAAAGCATGTGCGTCGGACAGACCGCCGGCATTGATTTCTTTCAATAGGGTCAGACCCTTTTGAGATTCAAAAGGGTCTGACCCTATTGCCGGTTTATTGGCGTAGGCCTAGGCCCTTGCGGATCAGGTACCAGTTGATGGCGACCAGCACCGCAATCAGGACGAACAGCATGGCGATGGAGATCCACGGCGCCACGTCGGCGGTGCCGAGGAAGCCGTAGCGGAAGCCGTTGATGAGGTAGAAGAGGGGGTTGGCGTAGGTCGCGCTCTGCCACCAGCCGGGCAGCACGTCGACGGAATAGAAGACGCCGCCGAGGTAGACCAGCGGCGTCAGCACGAAGGTGGGCACGATGTTGATGCCGTCGATGGTCTTGGCGTAGATGCCGTTCACCAGGCCGGCGAGCGAGAAGACGAACGAGGCCAGCACGGCGAAGAGCAGGATGACGCCCAGGCTGGAGATCGACAGGTTCAGGCCGGTGAAGAACAGGGATACGATCAGCACCAGCGTGCCCACGATCACCCCGCGCAGCACGCCGCCGCCGATGAAGCCCGCGATCATCACCCAGGGCGGCGTGGGCGAGACCAGGATCTCCTCGATCGAGCGCGCGAAGAACTTCGACTGGAAGAATACGAACGAGGTGTTGGCGTAGGAGCTGGTCACGATCGCCAGCATCACCAGGCCCGGCACCACGAAGGTCATGTAGTCCACGCCGTGCACCTCGCCGATGCGCGGCCCGAGCACCTTGCCGAAGATCAGGAAATACAGGATGGAGGTGACCACGCTGGGCAGGAAGGTCTGCACCCAGATGCGGAACATGCGCACCACGTCCTTGCGGACCATGGTGTAGAAGGAGACCCATTTCTGATGGGGCGTCATCGGCCTAGCGCTGCTCGCCGCGGGTGAGCCGCAGGAAGACCTCTTCCAGCCGTCCGCCGCTGTAGCCGCCGCCCGCCTCGGCCTCGGCGTCGTGCATCGCCAGCACCTCGTCCATCGTGCCCGAGGTCACGATCTCGCCGCGGTTGATGATTGCCACGTGGCGGCACAGCCGCTCGGCCTCTTCGAGATAGTGGGTGGTGAGCAGGATGGTGACGCCGCTGCCGGCGAGCGCGCGCAGGTAGTTCCACATGCCGCGGCGCAGCTCCACGTCCACGCCCGCGGTGGGCTCGTCCAGGATCAGGAAGCGCGGCTGGTGGATGAGGGCGCGGGCGATCATCAGACGCCGCTTCATGCCGCCGGACAGCGCCATCGAGCGCTCGTGCATCTTGTCGCCGAGGCCGAGGTCCTGCAGCAGCTGGCGGGCGCGCGGCAGCGCGGCCGAGCGCGGGATGCCGTAATAACCGGCCTGATTGAGGACGATGTCGATCGGCTTCTCGAAGGGATTGAAGTTGATCTCCTGCCCGACCAGGCCGATCTGCGCCTTGGCCTGCTCGGGCGAGCGGTCGATGTCGTGACCGAACACCGACACCGAGCCGCCGGACTTGTTCACCAAGCCGGTGACGATGCCAATGATGGTCGTCTTGCCGGCGCCGTTGGGGCCGAGCAGCGCGAAGAAATCGCCTTCGGGTATCTCCAGTGAAACGCCCTTGAGCGCCACCGTGCCCGAGGCGTAGGTCTTTTCCAGCCGGCTGATGGAGAGGGCGGGAGTCATCGTGAAGGTATCCGTAACGAAGTGGGCAAACATAAGAGCCGCGGCGGCGGGTGTCAAGGGCCGCCGGGCGGCGCGTGCCGGCGCCCGCGCGATGTGGCATCATGTTCCTTTGAGGACAGTGATCGAAGCGCAGGAGGAAAGCCATGGAACTGCACAGCGAGAGCTTCAAGGAGGACGACCGCATCCCCGATCTCTATACCTGCAACGGCCGTGACCACTCCCCCCACCTGGCGTGGAGCGGGGCGCCGCGCGCGACCCGCAGCTACGCCCTCATAGTAGACGATCCCGACGCCCCGGCCGGCATCTTCGCCCATTGGGGCGTCTACGACATCCCGGCCGAGATGACGCACCTGGACGAGGGTTTCTCCCGCGGCGACGCCAAGGCGGTCGGAGCGAAGCAGGTGATGAACGACTTCGGCCGCAAGGGCTACGGCGGCCCGTGCCCGCCGCGGGGACACGGACTGCATCACTACCGCTTCCATCTGCTCGCCCTCGACTGCGACCGCCTGGACGTGTCCGAGCGGGCGGACTGCCGCCAGCTGGAAGAGGCCGCGCGCCCGCACGTCCTCAGCCAGGCGCGCATCGTCGGCACCTTCTCGCGCGCCTAGTGGAGAGGTCGGACGCGATGCAGGCCGGGCTGATCGAACTCCTGCGGGCGCACGTGCCGCACGACGCCGTCGAGCGCGCTCACCGCGATCACGCGCTCGATTTCGTCTCCCGCACCCCGGCCTGCACCAGCCGCCTCACCCTGGAAGGCCACGTCACCGCGTCCGCCTGGGTGCTCTCGCCGGACCTGGGCGCCGCGCTGCTCACCCACCACCGCAAGCTCGGCCGCTGGCTGCAGCCGGGCGGACACATGGAGGACGACGCCAGCGTGCAGGCGGCGGCGCTGCGCGAGGCGCGCGAGGAGAGCGGCATAGCGGACCTGGTGCTGCTGAGCGAAGGGCTGTTCGACGTCGACGTGCACCTGATCCCGGCCCGCAAGGGCGAACCGGACCATTTCCATTTCGATTTCCGCTTCCTGCTGCAGGCGCGCAGCGCCGCGTTCGCGGTCGGCGAGGAATCGATCGATCTCGCCTGGGTCGGGCTGGACGCCATCGCCGGCGCGGATGCCGAGGAATCCATCCTGCGCATGGTGCGCAAGACGGAGGCGTACCTGGATGCGCTGGGATACGGCGGGCGCAGGGCGGGCGGCGATGTCTGAAGCGGCGGAGCCGGCGTGAGCCCCGCGCGGGCCGCCTGCAGGCTGTTGTCTTCCAGCAGTAACGCACGATAG
>OBJA01002434.1_pt1 | contig 10750 bp, 11 predicted proteins | sample 1519751 | NCBI WGS metagenome assembly OBJA01 (sample SAMEA3881238, study PRJEB22517) | soil metagenome | biome: lake sediment; feature: soda lake sediment; material: sediment, water from around vicinity | place: India | collected 2013-12-23 | depth 3 m
ACTTCAGAAATTTTAGCCTGGTCTCCCCTTGCCATCGCCAGTTCAAATTCCTTTACTACTTTAAACTTTTCGCTATCGCTTTCAAATATCTCTTCAAGTACTGTATGCTCCGGGTAAAGGCGTGGAATTTGTTCAAAATATGCCACAACAACATCATTCGTGATTGTAACAGTTCCGCTGTCGGGGTAGTTTTTGCCCGACAGAATGTTTAGCAGGGTTGATTTGCCAGCTCCGTTACGGGCTATCAGAGCAACTTTCTGCCCTTCAGATACTGTAAAAGAAATATTTTCAAACAACATCAGATCCCCCCAGCGTTTTGAAAGGTTCTCTGCCTGAATTAATGGTTTCATTCAACAAAATTTTGGCAAATCTACTAATTAAACCAGAAAATGGAGTTGGTACAGAAAACTCATTTGCAATTCAAAACATTAAATTTACTGGGCAAATTCATCGATTTTCAATTGAAAAGTATATTTTCGGGTGGTTTATTTAAAAGGTATGCATTAAAAAAAAACATATTTGAATGCGAAAGAAGGAGCTATATGAAAGGGTTATTGCGTATTTTCAGGAAACAATGCCTGTAGCCGAAACAGAACTGGAATACAGCAACCCATTTCAGTTGATTGTTGCAGTAATATTGTCGGCCCAATGTACCGATAAAAGAGTGAATCAAATAACACCTGCATTGCTGCAACGATTTCCCACTCCTCAAAAAATGGCGGAAGCTGAACCTGCAGAAGTTTTTGAATATATAAAGAGCTGTTCTTACCCAAATAATAAGTCGAAGCACCTGGTTGGTATGGCAAGTAAGCTTGTGGAATTATTTAACGGCCATGTACCCGACAATGTGGAGGACCTGCAAAAGCTTCCTGGTGTAGGACGTAAAACAGCCAATGTTATTGCTTCGGTAGTTTACAACAAGCCAGCACTGGCTGTCGATACTCATGTATTCCGGGTTGCCGCCCGTATTGGATTAACCACCAACGCCAAAACTCCCCTTGCCGCAGAACTGCAGTTAATGAAATACATCCCCGGGGAATTGATTCCGGTGGCCCACCATTGGCTTATACTACATGGCAGGTATGTTTGCCTTGCCCGAAAACCTAAATGTGACAACTGTGGATTGACCGAGGTGTGTAAGTATTATATTAATAACGTAAAATCGGGTCAGTGACCTAATTTAAAAACAACAAACTTACTGCCATAACTACCATGCCTGCTACCAATCCATAAATTCCCCAGTGATGTTCCCCGTATTCTTCAGCCGATGGCAACAGCTCGTCGAGTGATATAAAAACCATGATTCCTGCTACTGCTGCCATAGTTGAGGCCATTATGGCTACCGAGTTGCCTGTAGCTATAAACGGGGTAAGCAGAAAATAGGCAATCAGCGCTCCTATAGGTTCAGCAAGTCCTGACAAGAAGGAGTAGATAAAGGCCTTTTTGCGACTTCCTGTGGCATAATATATTGGAACAGAAACAGCTATTCCTTCAGGTATGTTATGTATGGCAACAGCTATTGCTATAGCTATACCTACAGCCGGATCATGGAGGACAGTCATGAAGGTGGCTATTCCTTCGGGAAAATTATGCACAGCCACAACAATTGCCGTTAATATTCCCATCCTGTATAATTTTTGGCTTTGAACTGCTTTTTTATCTTTATTCATTTCCTCTACTGCGTGCAGTTCATGTGGATTTTCAAATGAGGGTATAAACTTGTCTATTAACCCGATCAGCAAAATTCCACCAAAAAAAGAAGTGATTGTATATAAAGTTCCATCAAATTCACCAAATTTTTCAATAAACGAATGCTTTGCTCCGGCAAATATTTCTACAAAAGAGATATAAATCATCACACCTGCTGAGAAACCCAGGGATACTGTCAAGAGTTTTGTGTTTGTTGATCGGGCAAAAAAAGCAATTGCACTGCCAATACCTGTTGACAGGCCCGCAAATACAGTTAATATCAGAGCAAGGGTAGTATTGGAAAAATCCATAGAATTTTCGTTTTGCAAAACAAAATTATGAAAAAAGTTACAGCCACCATTTTAAGTTGTTTAATTTAATAAATCTTCCGGTAAATGTTAAGTTCTTAATAAGACTTTATGGGGGAAAAGGAAATATCCTGAACTATAACTTTGATTTTTTGTTAAACTTTTTACTTTTGTAGGCTTCATGTTAAATCTAAAAGCTCAAAATTATGGCATATAAAATTTCTGATGAGTGCATTGCATGTGGTACTTGTATTGATGAATGTCCGGTAGATGCAATTGCTGAAGGCGATATTTATGTAATTGACCCTGATTTATGCACCGATTGCGGATCTTGTGCTGAAGTATGCCCGGTTGAGGCTATTTCGATAGACGAATAATCGGGACTACATAAAACCTTAAAGGCCTGGATCATAATTGACCCGGGCTTTTTTTATTAAAAGCCATTAAGAGGCATCAATACTGTAGGAAGCAGTAAAAGGAAACCCAGGAAGAATAAGATTATTATAAAAGGAGCTACCCATTTAAACCATTTGTCGTAAGGTATACGTGCAATCCCAAGTACCCCAATCAGAACTCCTGATGTAGGGGTTATCATATTTGTAAAGCCATCACCCAACTGGAATGCAACTACAGTTGCCTGTCGCGACAAACCAATAAGATCTGAAAACTGTGACATCATAGGCATTGTAAGTGCTGCCTTGCCTGAGCCTGAGGGAATGAAAATATTCAGAAATGTCTGGATTACATACATCACACTTATAGTGCCCGTATTCCCCAAATCATCCATCGATTGAGATACATAAAATAGCAATGTGTCAATTATCCGGCCATCTTCGAGTATGACAACAATTCCCCCTGCCAATCCCACTACCATAGCTGCCGAAAGAATATCCCTGGCTCCTTCAATAAATGACCCGGTTATACCATTTGCATCCTTACCCGAAGCAATTCCTGAAAATATGCCAAGTGTCAGGAATAAAGTGGCTATTTCCATTACATACCATCCATATCCCATCACTCCTATTATTAAAAATACAATGGTAAACAACAACAGATTAAGTATAAAATAATGAAATGATTTGCGCAGCGACAAAATTCCTGTTACTATAAAAGCCAGCGTGGCCAATGGAACAGCCGGAAGATTGATTTCATTGTTTCCAACCTTCAGATGGTTGATTGGGTAAAACACAGAGAAAAGTATTAATACGAGGGTGAGAAAGCCATAAGAAATCCATGCTCCTCGTGGTACGGAAGGAACAAATTCCATTTCTGTATGGGAACTTTTTTTCCGCCAGTAATCGTCTTCACGATAAACAGGAGATTTTTTTGGATCACGTTGAATACGGGAGGCATACCTGATGATATATGTAAATCCAACCAGGTTAATTATCATCCACATTATGAGCCGGTATTCGATACCTGAAAACAAAGGAATGTCAGAAAGGCCCTGTGCAATTCCTACTGTAAACGGATTGAGAAATGCACCGGCAAATCCAAGTGCTGCTGCAACAAAACACATCGATACACCCACAATGGAATCATAACCCATTGAAATGGCCAATGGAACAAAAATAATGGTGAAGGCTATGGTTTCTTCACTCATGCCGAAGACGGCCCCAAATAAGCTAAAAACGAACATAATGCCTGTCAGTATAATGTTGTTAATGCCCATTTTACGTACCAGTTTTACCCTCTCAAGTTTCCTGCTGAAATTCAGAAAGGACATGATTCCAATATCTATGGCTTTGCTTTCATTTAAAATCCAGAATGCACCGCCAATCATTAAAATGAATGCAATTATTGGTGCAGTATTTACAAAACCTTTGAAAAAAGCAGAAAAGACCTGCCATGTTTGGGCATTGCTTTCTGTAAACATAAACGAGCCTGTTTTAATTACTTCCCGTTCAACGTTGTTTACCACGATGCGCTCCCGCTCAAAAGCTCCGCCTGGAATGAACCAGGTAGCTACGGCGCAGATTATTATCAGCAGAAATATAATTACATAGGTGTGTGGTATCTTTTTTAGCATGCCCTCTTTTTTTTATTTCCCGGCGAAAATAATCATTCCTGAGGGTTATGTAAAGCCTGAAAGTACCTTTCTGCAACAGAAGGGATTTTATAAATTCTAATGGATCTGTTTCTGTATTATTTTCAGATACATTCTCGAGGTAACTAAAAATGATTTTTTTTAAATTGAGTGTTTGTTTTTCAATTCAATGTTGTAACTTAAAGCAGATTAAGATGTGTGATGTTTACAGTTTTAATTGTTGAAATAACCTTAAATACATTAAAATAAAGGCACTGGTTTATGAAATTATTGCTTGAAAATATAAGAGAGCTGGTACAGGTTGACGACCAACCCGATTTGTTTAAACCGGGTCAGAAAATGGCACAGGTGAATACAATAAAGGATGCATTCCTGATTATCAGAGATGAGCTGATTCAGGATTACGGGCCAATGAGTCAGCTTAAAGATGTATATAAAGACGATGATTTTCTGGTTGAAATTGATTGTTCCAACAGGTTGGTTTATCCTGCATATTGCGATGCACATACCCATCTGGTATTCCCTGCCTGGCAGGAAAAAGAATTTGCAAGCCATATAAGGGAAGGGGGTAATGGGCTGCCCGAAAGACGTGATGTTGAAATTTTGAGTTCATCCAAACTTTTACATGAAATATCTGATGAACTGCTTTATAAAAACGCCATGGAACGTATCAATGAAATAATACGTACCGGAACAGGAGCCGTGGAAATAAAAAGTGGCTACGGACTGAACCTGAATGATGAACTTAGAATGCTGCGGATTATCAAAAAAATACGGAAGTCCTCTCCTGTATGTATACGCGCAACTTTTCTGGGAGCCCACGCAGTACCCACAGAATTTAAAAACAATGTTTCACGATATGTCGATATCATTGTCAAGGAAATGATTCCACAGGTTGCTGCTGAAGAACTTTCCGATTTTATTGATGTATCGTGCGACATGAAGTTTTTTTCTGTCGACGATACGGAAAAAATTCTCATGGAAGGAATCAACAATGGATTGCGGCCAAAACTGCACACAAATGAGTTTGGCAATACAGGAGGGGTACAGGTAGGCGTAAAGCACAACGCACTTTCAGTTGACCATCTTGAAAATGTAGGCCGTGATGAAATAGAATGCCTGAAAGATACCCAAACAATGCCCCTTGTACTTCCCGGAATATCATTTTTTCTTGGAAGCAGGTACGCACCTGTACGTGAAATGATAAATGCAGGTTTACCAGTGGCACTTGCTTCAGGTTACAATCCCGGTTCTTCACCAAATGGAAATATGAATTTCATAGCCTCACTGGGATGCATAAATTACCGGATGTTGCCCGAAGAGGTTATAAATGCAACTACCCTTAACGGAGCATATGCTATGGGAATAAGCGACCGGCTGGGAAGCATCACCAGGGGTAAAACTGCCAACCTTTTTGTGACTACTGAAGTACCCAACATCGACTTCCTTCCGTATGCCTATGGCTCCAGCCTGATAGAAACAGTCGTTCTGAACGGGGAAATACAATTGCTTTAAATATCTTTGAGGACATAATGCAATTGTCCATTTTTCAAGAACAACATGAATCAGATAATTGAATGCATTCCTAATTTTTCAGAAGGAAGAAATCCTGCCCGTATTAAGGAAATTCAGAATGCTATAGAGAGTGTTCACGGTATTAAGTTGTTGGATGTCTCTTCCGGGATATCTGCCAACAGGACTGTAATCACATTCGCCGGCGATCCTGAATCTGTTATGGAAGCTGCCTTTCGTGGGATCGAAAAAGCTTCACAGTTAATCGATATGTCAAAACATGAGGGAGTGCATCCCCGGTTTGGAGCTACCGATGTATGCCCCCTTGTACCGGTTTCAAACATTACAATGAGCGAAACAGTTGAATATGCTCGGCAGTTGGCAGAACGTGTGGGGAGGGAACTGTCGATACCAGTTTACTGTTATGAAAATGCTGCATTCAGGGAAGAACGCCAAAGCCTTGCCAGTTGCAGACGGGGTGGGTATGAAAACCTTCGGAGACGGTTGTTGTCAGAAAACGACAAGCCTGATTTCGGTCCTTTTGACTGGTCAGCATCTGTGGGCAGAACAGGCGCAGTGGCAATTGGTGCACGAAACTTTTTAATCGCATACAATATTAACCTGAATACCACTTCTACCCGGCTTGCCAATCAAATTGCTCTGGAAGTTCGGGAATCGGGTAAATTGAGAAGAAACTCAGCTAACGGGGAAGTAATAACTGGTATAGATGGTGCCCCTGAAAGAATACCGGGAACATTAAAAAACACACGGGCTATTGGATGGTATATCGATGATTTTGGAATAGCACAAGTCTCCATGAATCTTACAGATTTGTCGGTAACTCCTGTTCATCTTGCATTTGAGGAGGTAAGCCAAAAAGCAGCTGATTTAGGACTGAGGGTTACCGGATCTGAACTGGTTGGGCTGATCCCTTTGGAGTCGCTTATCGATGCAGGAAAATACTTTTTAAGGAAGCAAAAAAGATCAACGGGAATAGCCGATGAGGAAATTATTAAGATAGCTGTAAGATCGCTAGGCCTTGATGATTTACAGCCATTTGATCCCCATAAAAAAATAATTGATTACCTTCTTGATGAAGATGCCGGCCAACGCTTATCTGAAAGGTCTGTTTCGAAATTTATAAACATTGCTGCTTCCGAATCCTTAGGCCCGGGAGGAGGGGCTGTATCTGCAGCAGTAGGTGCCATGGGTGCCGCATTGGCTGGAATGGCAGCAAACCTTTCTGCACAAAAAAGCGGTTGGATACACCGCTGGGAAGAATTCTCTGCCGCAGCAGAAAAAGCTAAGGAGATTCATCTTAAACTGTTGACACTTATTGATGAAGATGCAAAGGCATTTATACAGTTATACAATGCCCTCAAGTTGCCGGTTGTAAATATTGATGAAGCCCCCGAAAGGGATAAAATAATAGCGAAGGCTGCTCAAAATGCTGTTGAAGTGCCTCTTCTCATCATGCAAAATGCCAGCAATGCGTTGGATGTTTTGCTCGAAATGGCTCATTCTGCAAATCCAAACACCATATCCGACATCGGTGCAGGTGCTTGTTGCGCAAAAGCAGCCGTTGATGGTGCCTTTCTTACTGTTAAATTAAATGCAGCAACATGCAGCGACATTCAATTTGGCAAGGATTCCATCATTAAAGCGGAAAATATCATTGCTGAGGCTGATGGTAAACACCGTAATATTTTAAAAATTGCTAATGAAAAGATTCAGGATTTAAAACATACCTGAAAGTTGACTTTTCCTTTAAAAAAAATTAAAACCTTTCAAGATTCGAAAAGAAAAAGCCTGATTCAATAGCTGCATTTTCATCGCTGTCGGAACCATGAACTGCATTTTGTTGAAGGTTGGTCCCATACAGCTTCCTAATGGTGCCTTCGGCAGCTTGTTCGGGATTGGTGGCACCTATGAAATTTCTGAATGCCTCTACTGCATTGTCTTTTTCCAGAACCATGGCAACAACGGGCCCTGAACTCATGAAATCAATGAGCGATTCATAAAAGGGTTTCCCTTTATGCACTGCATAAAAAGCTCCTGCCTGTTCCCTGGATAAACGGGTGAGTTTCATCGCCTTTATTTGAAACCCTTCTTCAACAATCATTTTTATTATGGAACCTGTATAGTTTTTTTGGAAAGCTGTGGGCTTAATCATTGTGAAAGTTTGGTTACCTGCCATCTTTTCAAGTTTTATTACGAATTTAACAAGATGCAATATTAACAAAATTTGAGCAAATAAAGGATTGCACACCTGTCAGTTTTGCTATCTTTGTGCGTTCAAATTTTAATGGTTTTGAAAAATACTGGGAATGAGATTTTTAGCGCGTTGAAAGGTTTGCTTGTCGGCGCCCGGAAAAAAATTGTGCTGGTAACACATGAAAATCCTGACGGCGATGCCATTGGTTCTGCCATTGGTTTGGGTGAAGTGTTAAAATCGTATGGGCATGAGGTGAAAATAGTTGTGCCCAACGCATATCCTGATTTTTTAAAATGGTTTTCTTCCGAATTGGAAATTGTAGTATATGAACGGAAACGTTCACAGGTAGTCAACATCCTGAAAGAGGCAGAATTGATGATATGTGTGGATTTTAATGAGCCTAAAAGGGTTGACAGGCTGAGAAAAAAGCTGCTGGAGTTTTCCAATCCAAAAATCCTGATCGATCACCACCCCAATCCAACCGATTTTTGCGATTACATGGTTTCAGAACCTTCATATAGTTCTACTGCGGAGCTGGTTTATGATGTGATAAAAAATATTGATCTTAAAGGCAACATAACACATCATGCTGCAGAAGCCTTATTTACAGGCATCATGACCGATACCGGTTCCTTCAGCCACAATATCTCAAGTCCGAATACCTTTATGGTGGTGGCTAAACTGATGGAACATGGAATTGATACCGAAAAAATCCATGCTTCCGTTTACCATACCTTCTCGGTGCATCGAATGAAATTGCTGGGCCATTCTCTCGACAAAATGAAAGTTTTTCCTGAATTCCGGTCGGCAGTAATATGGCTTTCGCAGGATGAACTTAAAGCTTACAGTTTTCAGCCCGGAGATATCGAAGGATTTGTAAATTATCCACTATCAATCAATAACATTGTGTTTTCTGCGTTGTTTATGGAAAAGAAGGGTTATGTAAAAGCCTCCTTTCGTTCGAAAGGAAGTTTCCCTGCGAATGAGTTTGCACAAAATCATTTCTCAGGGGGAGGCCATCGTAACGCAGCAGGAGGCGAGATTAAGTTATCGTTAGAGGAGTCGCTTGAAAAATTTACTCAGCTATTGAAGGACTACAGCCATCTGTTAACAGAAACAACAAATTAAAAATTAAAAAATTATGAAAAAGAAGTTTGGATTTTTAATGAAATTAGGGCTGGCGGTTGTTGCAATGGTTATAATTGCCTCGTGCTTAAAAAACGATGATGACCAGAGAACTTATTCCGCAGCAGAAGAGATAGCAGACCGCAATGCTTATCTTAATGAATTGATTAAGGCCGGCTATGATGTGGATACCCTGGATAATACGATCTACTATGTTGTGATTGATGAAGGAGAAGGACCCTTTGTACAGTTGGGTGATTCCATATCAATTGGGTATGCCGGATATTTAATTGACGGAAGGCTTTTTGATGGCAGTGAAAGATACAGTTTCGTTTTTGAAGAAGGAGATTTTATTACAGGTTGGGAAAGAGCATTGAAAATAATGAACGAAGGTGCCCGGATTCAATTTGTTATACCCTCTGAACTGGCATACGGAAGTACGGGTGCCGGACCAATCCCTCCTTACCAGTCACTGATATTCGTGATTAAACTGATTAAAAATCATTCTATTGTTGAGTAAATAATTAAAAATGAAGAAGATATTTGGTATAGTTGCAACTTTGATAATTACAGTTGTTTTTATTTCATGCAAAGAAAACAGCCTCGAAAAGCAGAGGCGTAATGAAATGAGAAAGTTTGATGAGTTTATGCGGGCTCATTATTCAGGTATCTCACCCAGGCCTTCAGGATTATATTACTTTCAGCTTGAAGAGGGTACAGGCGATTCAATTAAAATTAACGACAGGGTTGAGATTTTTTATGACTTAATGTCGCTGGATACTGTTTATACCAGCACCTCTGGAAATTATGAGCCGGAAACGGTAATAGTGAGGCATCCAAGTCAGTTGACCTCTTCTGCCCAAAGCATTACATCCATGCGTGCACTGCACGAAGCCCTTACTTATATGCGAAAGGGTTCCCGTGCAAGGCTTATATTTGATTCCTCACTGGGTTTTGGACAGTTTAGTACCGGGGGAATACCCGGCTTTACTCCGCTGATAATGGAAGTAAGGGTACATAAAGTATACCCCGCTATACCTCCAGCTGAAGATTAACAAAGTATGTAACCTACTGCCAATACCGTATGTCCAGGATTGATCTCCTGAAAAAGATGCTGCCTGGTTTTGTTCCATTATTCGTCTTTATTGCCGCCGACGAAATTTGGGGAACTAAAATCGGACTGTTGGTCGCTGTTGCAACTGGTGCTGTCCAGATGTTATGGGCAGGTATGGCTGAAAAAAGGTTCGATAAATTTATTCTCACCGATACTTTGTTGCTGATTGTACTTGGAGGATTCTCTGTACTGCTGGACAACGATTTATTTTTCAAACTGAAACCGGGGCTTATTGAGCTGATACTTGTTGTTGTACTGGCGTTGGCAGCCTTTTCAAAAATCAACATCCCGGGCCTGATGGTGAAACGTTATCTCAATAATGTTTCCTTTACCTCTCAACAACAGGAGCAAATGCGAAGGCATATGAAAGTATTGTTTTATATTTTCACCTTCCATACAGCCCTTGTATTTTATTCGGCCTTTTACATGAGTAAGGAAGCATGGGTTTTTATAAGCGGTGGCTTATTCTACATACTGTTTGCGGTGTATGTCCTGGTTGAATATTTCCGTCAAAAAAAGAAAAAGAATAACATGATGCAGGAAGAATGGGTCCCGCTGGTTGACAACCAGGGCAAGGTGATTGGCCAGGCACCAAGGTCAGAAGTACATAACGGAAGCATGTTGCTTCATCCGGTAGTACATATGCATGTTTTAAACGCTCAAAAAGCAATCCTGCTTCAAAAAAGGCCGCAAAACAAACCAATACAGCCGGGTAAATGGGATACAGCCGTTGGAGGCCA
>OBJA01002435.1_pt1 | contig 10737 bp, 7 predicted proteins | sample 1519751 | NCBI WGS metagenome assembly OBJA01 (sample SAMEA3881238, study PRJEB22517) | soil metagenome | biome: lake sediment; feature: soda lake sediment; material: sediment, water from around vicinity | place: India | collected 2013-12-23 | depth 3 m
CATGTAATCGTTCCGGTGCTTTTTTCTCGAACTCGGCGGAGCGACGGGCGAAAGTATACGGAAACTTGCCATGGCTACTGCCGCCGGAACGACTCTGACGAGTCCCTGGTGTCCGCGTACGTTGTTGAGATCGAGCAGGGGGGCCAGCGGGACGACGGCTGTTGGTCATACTTACAGTTGTGCCGGGCCCAGCCGCACCCGTAAGGACAATATCAAAGGCCTCCTCGCCTTTTTTTCCTGTTCGCGTGGAGAAGGTGACAGCAGTATTCTCAGAGGGTGTGGTGTCTGTCGTCTTGACTTTGGAGACATGGAAAAAGTATTCCTTGCCATCATCGCCGAGAATGAAACCAAATCCTTTATCTTTTTTGAAGAATTTTATTTTTCCGGTAGCCATCATTGCCCCCTGGTTAGATAAAAACGCAGCCGGTCCTCCGGCACGATCACCTCAAACGCCTGTATGGTTTTCTCCGGGAAGACCTTGTGCAGGTTTCCCCTGGCAAACGTCTCCACCGGTCGGGTATAGCAGCGCCGTGCCTTCGGATCGTCACTCCCACGCAGTGTGAGGCGCCAGTACTGGACAAAGAACCGTTCACCTTCCCGCTCCAAAGCCAGTTCTTCATAGACGTCGGTCGAGGTGTCTCGCCGCCACAATCCGCCTTCCATCAGAAAGCCCTCCAGTCCGGCATGCCCTTCGATCCGGTGTTCGAGCAAGCCGGCCAGACATTCCCAGCCCCCCAGCTCCCCCAATCTGCACTCTGCGTTGGAGAAGGCGGCAAAGCCATCATCCCAGCCCTGTTTGAGATGCCTTCCGGCGAGTTCGGCGGCTGTCAGCAGTCCGGCGGACCAAAACAGGGAGCCTGCGCAAAAACCTTGTCTATCCTTGCTGTTCATGCCTGATCCTCCCTGCTGGGGTAATATCGCTCATGTATCGAACTCACGCTCACCTGGCCCGTACAGGTGCTGGTGGCACCCAGTCTATGCCAGCCTGGGGGTCCGTAGCCGTCAGGTCGCATTTCCTTGAGCAATCCCAATACAGTTTGCTGCAGCTCAGCTGAGCTGGTCTTTTCGCGACGTGCGTGGTCAATCAGGATATTCATGGTAAAGACGCCCTGGGTCAGGTATTCGCCGTTGAACAATTTCTTCTGCATGGTCTGTCCCGAATGTTCGCAGACTTGGATCCGGTGCATTATTTCACTGGCGTAATTTTCCACTAGGGCGTCTCCCACCGAAATGATCCCGCCGGCATCTGTATCGCCGAACCACAGGCAGCGCTTACACAGGCAGCGCCTTTCAGCAGTACCTTCCGAGCGCACGGCCGGGGCTCTCTTGGCATCCGTGGTGTCGAGACAGGCACCTTCACCACTACGGAGTCTCCGCTCGATTTCACGGGAGAGTATCGCCTGGCGGAATGCCTTGCCGGTAATGACCGGCGTTGCGGTCAATGAGCCGTCGCCGGTCAAAGCCGGACGGGTGAAGACGAAGTTGTCTGGCAACTCGTGACCAAGCTCGACGCCAAGCTCCGGGACATCTGTGTGGATGGCCAGCAGCTGGCCGTCTGCGATGGTGCAGCTGACCGTAAGGTGGGCCCAGCCTTTGTCCTGGCTGATGTCAGGTGTTCGTTTTTCGATTTCCACACGATTGAGAGGGTTCATCGCCTCGAACCCTTCTGCCTGCCAGAGGCGCTGCCTGTCATCTGCTTCTGCAAGATCTAAAATGCCGGTGCGTGCCTGCAGCGGCTTGAGCCTGCCGAACCCGTACGACCAGCCGCCGCCGATGGTTTCGATACCCTGGCCGATGACCCGGCAGGCGTCAAGCAGAGCTACTCTTGATCTCTCCGCCTCGTCTTTGGTTGGAGAAAATACGGTGCCACACAGCACCAGAGGAGTCTGGGGGAAGGCCAGCTCATCGCTGTAAAGCGCTCCCTGAGCGACCGAACCCCACTGCCGGTCGATCCTGTTGCCGTGGTTTACCGCGATGAGATAATCTCGCTCTTCGACAAATGTTGCCTCGGTCCAGAGAGGGGCGACGCCTGCCTGGGCGTCGTACTTGCCCCACTTCTCCGCAGTCTCCTGCCATTTCTCGCACCGTGACAGGGCTCTTCGCAGCAGGCTGGCCCAGACATAGCCGTTGATGTGGAGACGGCTGTCACCGGTTTTTTCCACCGTCGAGTCGGTGAATTCGCCTTGCCGACCGGAACGAAGCAATAGGCCGGTAACCGCCTGCAGTTCCACCTCGAAACGGAGCGCATAGCGCTGTTCCTGGATATTCATCTTATACCTCCTCCCGAGTGGGTGCCTTCTGGCAAGGGGCATCCTGCTTTTTCTGCCAGCGGGCCAGTGCCAGCTGCTCTGTCACATCGGTTACAGCCTGCCGGAACTTGGCCATGCCGTCCTGCCGCAGTACGGCTAGAAGCTTTTCGAGGAGTGAGCACAGCGCTTTTTCCTTGTCGCGGGTTTTGTATTTCTCTATCCGGTGCTTGATCATCCGAGAGATAGCATCACCAGTCAGGGCGGGATGCCGAAGACGTCGTAGCTGACCTGCTTGGGCGCTGCTGATGCTTGTTTGCTCTTTGTCGAGCGTGTACAGATAGGTACTATCCATGACAATATCAGTTTTCTGGGGACAAGAGTCTTCCGTTTTAACATGGATGAGTTCCTGGGCGCCAAAACCGGGCCACGCCAGTTCGCCGACACTGCCACCCTGTTGCAGGATGGAACCCGGAGTCACCATTATCCGCCCCCGTCTGGGGTGTCTGCACATGGTATTATAGCCGCGCTGGGTGGCTATAGCGATCCGGTTATCCCCCTGGCGCAGATCTTGTGAAAAGGGGCGGGTATCCGCAAGGAGCTCGGGAAGACCGTCAGCCGTTCCGTACCGGGGGCAGGGGCCTCCCAGAGTCGGCCTGAACAGAGCGCCGTTAATTCTCGGAGTGGTGGAGGTGAGCAGGGAGTGTATCCGTTCAGCAAAATCCGGGTCGATAGCGGAGTCAAATTCGATAAAGCCCGTGAAAACAGTGCCGGCCGGCAGAAGCTCTTGGGCGTACAGGCCGTTTTCTTTGGTGATGAAGGAATCGTTCATCGCGTTGCGCATCCTGGTTTCGACTGTGTATGACCAGAGACGGCGGTCCTCGGTGACTGTATGACCTGACAGCGGCCTGACCTTTCCGGAAAAAAAGTTTTCCTGCTGTTCGATCTCCGCAAGCGTTTTTCCCCAAGTATCCTTGGTATTCCCTCGGGCGTCGGTCAGGGTGGTCATCGGCGCAGGCCAGGCAAGAATACCCGTAACGGGTGCGGGGTAGAGGTTGGAGAGGTTGATCCGTGCCATCTGCTCCGGGCGTGGCCAATGGCCAAAGGTCTCATGATAGGTCCTGGAGAGCCATCCTTTCAGCTGACTGGGGTGCAATGCCTCGCAGGTAGGGACGACCTGGGCATGACCTGGATCGACAGGTTTACTGCGTACATTGGTCAGCGCGGTCAGGGCGAAATGGTAACGCTCGTCATTGGGGAAGGCTGGCTGTCCGTCTGCCTGGTCTGCCAACGCGACCTCGATAAAGTCGGTGATGGTCGTTTCGCCTCGCCCATAACCGCGGGAGCGGAAGGCGCCGAACCCACTGAGGAGTCGGATCGTGTCGCGAAGAAAGGTTACCGTGCGGTCAAGATCTTCCGGTGGAATGGTAAGGAACAGGGGTGCTTCGAGAACGAGGCCGTCGAGCCTGGCCAGCTCAAGGTCGACCAGGAAGTGTTCGGTTACAGTTCTGTTGGCATCGTTGATCTGGATTCGGGATTTGACTTCGAAGCGATCAGGGCGCCAGATCGACCTGGACTGGCCATCCAGGCTCAGATCGCCGGTCTTGAGACAGGCGCCATGGGAGACGAGGCCTTGTTCATCGCCCCCGCCACGGCCGAAGATCCGGTCGAGGAGAGAGGCGTCGGAGGTAAGAATCGCCAGCCAGCCGGCGGCCATTTTCAGGTCGCCGATCACTTGGGTGTCGGGATAGACAGGCAGGCCTAACCGATTACGCAGATGCGGAAAGTAGCCAAACGAACCCTTCTGTCCGCCGGCCGTAAACCAGTAGCCACTGGGGACGACCCGCAGGGTCGCCTGATAGGTGCGGGGAGGTTGTGCGCTGCTGATCATCGCCTGTTCTCCTGAGAAGTCTTTTGGTAGGTTTTTCTTCCCTTGATGGACATCAGTTCAAACAGTGTTGCCAGGCGTGCTGGCAAAAGCGGAGCCTGCAGGTCATAGTCTTTTCGCAACCGGGGCTCGGTGAGAAGGTTGCTGAAGCTCTTGTCGCGTTCGGAGGAGGCAAAACATTTGAGCCAGGTTTCAAACTCTGCTTCGCGTCCGGCTACCCGCAGCTCGATCATTTTGCTGATGATGGCGAAGCGGTGAGAGCTGGAGATGGTGGAATATTCCTCTCGCAGGGCGAGATACTCTTCCAGCGACAACCGGTCGACGTGCTCCGCCGTTTTGTCGACAGAGCTGATAAAAAGAGGCCGTTCAAATTCCAGCAGGCTATCCGATACCGCCTCCGACTCCGCCATGATTCGCCAGTTGATGCTGTTGCCTTTCCGGTCAGTGGTCTCCTTGGCATCCTTCATGAGCTTTTCGCCCTGTTCGTGGATCAGCCGGAAAGGTGTATGGATGGAGGCGATGATAAAGCTTGAACCGAAACTGTAGGGGCCGATCTCCTCCATCTTGCCGGTCTTTGGGTTGGGGCGGGCGTTGGCTTTCAGCCAGCGAATACTGAGCGGGTTGTCGTCTCCCGTGTCGAGTTGCGCGGCCTGCTTGTGAACCGCCGCGTCGAGATGGGTTGCGAAGGTGAGGATATCTTCTTCCGCCATCACCAGGCAGAGATCATCACCTCCGGCCACCACCAGACGAAAAGGCAGGTGTGAACCGGATGGGGAGGGAAAGGTGTTGGCCAGCGCTTCGCCCACCACCTTGAGATTGACCTCCTTGACCTTGTTGAAGGTGCTGTACACCTGGTCATCGGCTTGATCGAGCCAGATTGGCACCTTCTGGTTCATGTTATTGAGATCGGAAAACCAGACCGCCATGCGTTGGCGTCCACCTTCCTTGCCTTTCATCTCTGCGTCTTCTGGGAACAGATCGGTAAAGTCATACAGGGGATCAAGCAACTTGGCGGTGCCGCCGATCCGGTCGAAATAATGGCCATAGACCCGCTCCAGCGTGGTTGCCCGGTCGGAGGTCGAATACCTGGCGGCGTAGGTGTTCTGCCAGGCTTCTTCGCAGGTGCGACAAAATGCCTTGCCCCGGTGGTGGTATTGCTTCTCGGCGGGATACTCGCCGCACTCTTCGCAGACGGCCATGTGCGGCAGGAATGAAACGCCATAGCCGCGGAAGCGCTGCTTGTCGTTGTTCAGGTTGTCGATGATGCCCTGCTCCTTGGCGCTGGGCATGACAACTCCGGATGTGGCTGCGGATTCTCCCCGCGTTTTGAATTGTTCCGCGGCGACGACCGGGGACGCCTGAAACTCCAGCATGGAAAAGGAGGTTGCCAGTCTACTGATCATGGTTTCCCGCGCCGCTTCGGCTCCATCCGGGCTGGCATAAAAAGCAGTGAACTTGCCACCGCCGGCGACCATAACCGTGCCGCCATGCTCTCTGGTAATATTTGGGAATTCAATTTCGTTGAGGCGGGAGAGCCCCTGGCTTATACCGGCTATCGACCAGAGACGGTTATGACGCAACACCGTCTTCTGGATCGCTGAATACTGAATGGAAACAAAATATTTCATACTAATCCTTTTCGGTGGAAAACATCATTATGCAACTCTCGACGGGTGCTTAATCCCTGAATCAATTATTATTAATCCGACTCTTTCATAAAGATTATAGATCTATGTCGAATCCTGGCAAAAGGTCAATCTGTTTTTTTGCTTCTATTTGTATTTTAATAACAAAAAATAGCAGAACCTGTTGTGGAATTGGAGCGTTACAGGCTTTGGGATTTCAGCTAAAACTGGTTTGCAACGAGCGTCTTGATTTCTTCCGACTCCAGTATGCTCCCCTGACGTGGAGAACCGATAATCTGCGCTCTACCGCCCCAGCCATTCTCTCGCCGATTGAGAATTGCTAATAGATTATTTAGCCGCAGACGGCGACTACCGATGGTATATTTTCTGATTCGGCCTGGCACCCAAACCGAGTTTGACAGAATCGCGATATCGCACCCAGCCTTATAGAGCAAGTCGAAACCGCCGATGGCCGAGTGCTGGAGAAGGCCGGCGAGGCGTCCCTGTGCGGTATGAAACAGCTCCTTTGCCGAGTCGCTCCTAACCAAACGGCTTTTGTTGTGGCGCCAGGCTTCCAGATATCCCAGCCATTCTGGGAGGACCGGGAGGCCGACGAACGGGTTAATTCCCAGGCGTAGTACAGTCTGCAATAAGGTAATGCCATGAAGGAACTTGTCTTCAATGGAGGGGGTGAACAGCAGTAACCCGGAAAAAAGATGCGAGAGTTGGACTAGTCCCGGCAATGAAGGAGATGGCGAAATACCGTCATCGACCATAGCTACATAGGAGACCAGACGCGCCAAAGCTCCATTCGTGGAACAACTGATTTGGTATGCCTGCTTGCAGGCGGGCGGGAGATAGATCTCCGCATCGTGATGGTCGAAATTATTCAACTCGGTTTGGCCAGTGCCGCCAGCCTCGATGCAGAGAATGGCTGGATCGTTGAGCAGACTCTCTGGGGTGGTGGTAAAAGGCAGGGCGATGAGCTTGTCCTTTTCTGTCACACCAAGGATGAGTGCGGTTAGACAAGTGTCGAGATCAGGCTTCTGGATAACAACGCCTTTGCGGGTTGGTATGTTGGCTAAACGATCCACTGTTGCTTGCATCTTGCATCTCCTTGTGGGGTTGTTCACTTCTGGCCTCTGTTCTCCTCCTACGACGAAGACTGCGGTTTGCGCTGATGTATGCTAGATGCGTGCCATATTTTTGGTTCAAAAATCCGTAGCTGAAATTAACTTTTTTATTTTAATAGGATATGTTCAGTTCGCGGCTCGAAGATATCATACCTGCTATTACTGCCTACTGAGAAAATTGTTAATTGATTTCGTTACGATTGTAGCGGAATTCTTCCTGGTAAAAGGGCAATAAGCCGGCACTATTATAAATTCAAAGCTTATGCCATCAACAATCCCTTGATGCATGATCTTTTCCTCCCCTCCCCGTTTGTCGGATTTTTTTGAACTGCTTCGAATCCTTGGTCACCCCTCCAGAAACAAGAAAATAGAACAGCAGGAAGGAACATCCCTACCTGTACGAGACTTTCTCACCAAAGGGAACCGGCCAGTGAAAATACTCCCCCGAACAACATATAGTAGTGCTGTAATCCTTCTACTGCTCTTCGCCGGCTGCGGTCCTGTGCTCAACCCGTACGAAGAACATTTCAAATGCAAGACTCCCGGAGATGATGGGAAATGCATTGATACGCCGACCGCCTATATGGACGCACGATATTCCGAGGGAACGGGCTATGAAACCACTACTACAGAGACCCCCTCTCTTCCCCACCAGAATATCCACGACGCTCGCTATAGGATACTGACCGAACTTTTGGAAAAATCGGAGAAGCCCCTCCTGCAACCGCCTAAAATCCTTCGGGTCCTGATGTTGCCGTATGAGGGGGCAAACGGCGAGTTGTTCATGACCCGCTATGTCTACGTCCAGGTGGAGGATGCCCAATGGCTACTGACCGAGCAGCGTGAGAAGGGGGTGCAATGATTTTCAGTCTCTTCAACCGAATCGTATTTGGCCCTGGTGCGCTCCTGAAGAAGAGCGATCTACAGCAGATGGCTCATCGTCATCCGTTCTCCGCCTTCCTGAACTACCTGGCCTATGATCCCCGGACAAAACTGTATCTCAACCAAGATAACTCCATCGGCATGCTGTGGGAATGTTCACCGGTTATATATGCCGGACCGAAAACCATCACCGCCCTGGAGGGACTCTTCCGCACCGGGATGCCGAAAGGCAGTGTGATGCAACTCGTCTTTCATGCCGATTCTCACATCGAGCCCATCTTGGCGATTTATGAGCGGGACAGGGGTCGAGACAATCCGCTTGTCAAGGCCGATACCCTGTCGGTAATCAGCTATCTGCGCCAAGGTAAAGAAGGGGTGCCCGCCTGCAGCAATATCCCGGTTCGTCGCTTTCGGCTTCTGGTTGCGGCAAAACTTCCGGAGTCCCCCGACCTGTCGAAATTCGAAAAATTCGACGATGAAAAGATGGCGCCGATCATGGAGATCAGGCGACAGATCTCTGAAACGCTCAAGGCAGCGATGCTCCAGCCTCGGCACATGGCTGCTGAAGACCTTCTCGAGTGGAATCGCCGGTTTTTCAACTCTTATCCGGAAGGCTATCCGGAAGACAATATCGATTCATACGATCCGGATCTGCCGATCAGAAAGCAGATCATCAACAGCGAAACGACGATCAAAGAGGAAGGCGATCACTTGGTCATCGGCAGCAACTTTTTCTGCTGCACCACTCCCAAAACTATCCCGAAGGAAGTCGATCCCCTGCAGACCAACTCGCTCTTCGGCGGAATCTGGGGTGTAATCTCCGATGCCGACCAGATCAAGACCGATTTTCTCTACACCTTGAACATCGTCTTCGAACCGCTGGAGGCCAAACTCCACGGCAAGTGCAACCTGATTCTCAACCAGCAGGCGGTGGGTTCCCTCTCCCCTTCCCTGCAAAGGAAACAAACGGAATACCTGGCGGCGACCGATGCCCTGGAGCGTGGCGTCCAGTTCGTCAAAACCGTGCCAATCTTCTGGGTCTGGAACAGCGATCTGGAAAAAGCCCGGGACTCTTGCGCGAGAGTCCGAAGACTGTGGGAGAATCAGGGTTACATTATGCAGCAGGAGAGTCTGATCCTGAAAATCCTCTTCCTTTCCGCCCTACCCTTCGGTCTCTATACGGCAAACGGGAATCTCGAGGCCCTTGAACGGGACTTCATCGCCCCGATCACCTCGATCACCCCGACCCTGCCGGTGCAGAGCGATTTCAGCGGAGCCGGAAGACCAAAGCTGCTTTTCCTTGGCCGCAAAGGGCAACTGGTGACGCTCGATTTCTTTGCCGGCGGCGCGGTCAATCATAATGTCTTCTGCTGCGCTTCGTCGGGGTCGGGGAAGTCATTTCAGGTCAACTTCATCGCCTTTAACTATTATGCCTGTGGCGCCCTGGTGAGGATCATCGACATCGGCGGCTCGTACAAGAAAATGGCCAATATGCTTGGCGCCCGGTATCTCGATTTTCAGCCGAAGACTACCATATGCCTCAACCCCTTCACCCACATCCGCGAACCGAACGAGGAACTGAAGAGCGTCGCGGCGGTCTTCGCCCAAATGGCCTATTCCAACTCGAACGAGGCGGCGGTGGACGATACCGAGATGAATCTGATGCGCAATGCGGTGCGGTGGGCCTGGCAGCAAAAGGGCGAGAACGCGGATGCGGATACCGTCTATCAATTCCTCATGCAGTTTCCGGCGGTGGAAAATTCGGATATGGCCGAGCTGGCCGATAACCAGAAACTGATCGAGCGTGCCCGGAAGCTCGCTTTCAACATCCGTGAATTCACCAGCCACGGCTTTCATGGCCGGTTTTTCACCGGCAAAAGTACCTTCGATATCCGCGGCGACGAGTTTGTCGTCCTGGAACTGGAAAATCTCAAGGTCCAGCCCGACTTGTACAGGGTGGTCACGCTGCTGGTGATCAATGCGGTCACCCAGGATCTCTACCTTTCCGATCGATCCCGGCCGCGGTTGATCATCTTCGACGAGGCCTGGCAGTTTCTCGACAAGGCCGCCATGCTTGCTCCGGTCATCAATGAAGGATATCGCCGGGCGAGAAAGTACAACGGCAGCTTCATGGTCATCACTCAGTCGCTCATCGATCTGGAAAACTTCGGCGAGGTCGGCAGCGTCATCAACAGCAACTCGGCCTTCAGAATTCTGCTCGAGTCACCTGACTTCGACCAGGCCAGGAAAAAGGGGCTGATCGACTACGATGACTTCACCATGGCCCTCCTAAAAAGCGTCAAATCGAACCCGCCGAAGTACTCGGAACTCTTTTTCGATACCCCGTTCGGGGTAGGCGTCGCCCGGCTCACAGTCAACGATTACGCCTACTTCATTTACACTTCCAAGGCGGAGGAAATAGCCATGATCGAAAAAATGGTACAGGACGGACAAAGCTATGATGAAGCTATCCGGCACATGGTTCAACTCAGGCAGGATGACAATGTTTAGCACCACACTTGCTATCTTTTCCCTGTTAATCTCGGCGTCCGCCTGGGCCACGGTCACCAGACATCTCGGCGTTGTCGGTCGAACCTTTCCAATCGTGGAGCCCGATCTTCTCGCCGAGTTACGGCAGAGTTCATTGAAGTTCGAGCAATCCCGGGAAGAGTTGCTTGCCCAGATAAAGAACTATCAGCCGATGAACCTTCATCCCCTGCCACGTGCAGCAGCCGACCGGACCTTCTTGGTCGATATGCGGTATACCCTCGACCGGGATTTGACCGATGCGCATGGCAATATCATTTACCCCAAGGGATATTCCTTCAATCCCCTGGAGTACATCGTCCTTGCCGGAGGCCTCATCGTCATCGATGGGAGCGATCCTTCTCAGGTGAGCTGGTTCATACGCTCTCCGTACTCCCAAAACCGGCAGACCAAGCTTCTCCTGGCAGGCGGGCAGG
>OBJA01002436.1_pt1 | contig 10728 bp, 12 predicted proteins | sample 1519751 | NCBI WGS metagenome assembly OBJA01 (sample SAMEA3881238, study PRJEB22517) | soil metagenome | biome: lake sediment; feature: soda lake sediment; material: sediment, water from around vicinity | place: India | collected 2013-12-23 | depth 3 m
ATCGGCCATCTGGAAGGGCTCTGCCACACCTTTGTCCACGCCGCCGCCGATCCGAAAAAAGCCGTCGACATCGTGCTCAACGCCAAGATGCGCCGCACCGGCGTGTGCGGGTCTACCGAAACGCTGCTGATGGATGTGGCGGCCGCCCCCACCCTGCTGCCGCTTATTGCCAAGGCGCTGACCGAGGCAGGCTGCGAGCTGCGCGGCGATGGCCGCACCCGCGCCATCCTGGGCGACATCACGCCAGCCACCGAAGAAGACTGGGCGACCGAATATCTCGACGCGATCCTTTCCATCGCCGTGGTCGATGGCCTGCCCGGCGCGCTTGCCCATCTCGCCCGCTGGTCGTCGGGCCATACGGACGCGATCATCACCGAAGACGCCGCCGCCGCAGAAGCTTTCATTGCCAATGTCGATTCGGCCATCGTGGTTCATAACGCCTCCACCCAGTTTGCCGATGGCGGCGAGTTTGGCTTCGGCGCCGAGATCGGCATCGCCACGGGCCGCATCCATGCGCGCGGGCCGGTGGGGGCCGAGCAGCTCACCACCTACAAATACGCCGTGCGCGGAACAGGACAGGTTCGCCCTTGATACGCCCCCGCCTGCCCGGTCCCGCCAAGGGTCTTGCCATCGGGCTCTTTGGCGGCAGCTTCAATCCCGCCCATGCGGGCCATCTTCTGGTTGCCGAAACCGCGCGCAAGCGGTTGAGCCTCGATCAGGTCTGGTGGATCGTGGCGCGCGGCAATCCATTGAAATCCGACCACGGAGCGTATGCCGCCCGCCTCACCTCTGCCCGCGCCATCGCTCGCAGCGCTGGCATGCGCGTCACCGATCTTGAGGCCCAGCTGGGCCTCACCTATTCCATCGACACGCTGCGCGCGCTGCAAAAGGCCGCGCCCGATGCGCGCTTTGTCTGGCTGATGGGGGCGGATAATCTGGCCGGCTTCCAGCGCTGGAAGGATTGGGAAGAAATCGCCCGCAGCGTGCCTATTGCCGTGATCGGCCGTCCGGGCGCACGCATTACCGGCGCCACAGCCTTTGCGCGCAAATTCGCGCGCCACCGCCTGCCCGAGACGAGCGCCGCTGCGCTCTCCCAGGCGATCCCGCCTGCCTGGGTTTACATCCGTGTACGGGAAAATCCGCTGTCCTCAACAGCGCTGAGGGCATGCCCATGAGCCTCTCACCCGAAGACCTTGACCGGCACCGCCGGCATATCCTGCTGAAGGAAATCGGCGGGCCCGGCGTGGCGAAACTGCGCGCCGCCTCGGTGTCGATCATTGGGGCGGGCGCCCTGGGCGGCCCTGCCGCGCTCTACCTGGCGGCGGCAGGCATTGGCCAGATCGAGCTTTGGGATGACGACCGGGTGGAACGCTCAAATCTGCAGCGGCAGATACAGTTCACGGAAAGTGATACCGGCGCGGAAAAGGCCGTCCAGCTTGCCCGCCGCATCACCGCGCTCGATCCGGCCATCCATGTCGACATAAAAAACGAGCGTTTCGCCGATGGCGCCGCCCCCTCCGGAAATATACTTATAGACGCCACTGACAACTTTCAGACCCGCTTCCTGCTCAACAAGTTCGCGCATGCAAACGGGCGCTACCTGGTCTCCGGCGCCGCCAGCGGTTGGAGTGGACAGGTCAGCGTGTTTGCCTCGGGCCTCGTGGCGGAGGCGCCCTGTTATGCCTGCTGGATTCCGGAAATGCCGCCTGCCGCCGAAGCCTGCGATGAGGTGGGCGTCGTTGGCGCGATCACCGGCATGACGGGTTCAACGATGGCGCTGGAAGCGGTGAAACTGATCACCGGTGCGGGCGAGCCGCTCATTGGGCGCATCCTTCTCATCGACGGGTTGCGCTGCCAGATGCGAACGGTCGGTCTGCGGAGAGATTCTCAGTGTCCGGTCTGTTCGATCTGAACAGAAGATTTGACATGCAGGCCGCTGCGCGCGTTACTCGCGAAGCAGTTTTCTTGATCGGATTCTTCGCGCCAGATGTTTTCCCGTTTTCTCGCAGTCGTCATAACGCTCGGCGTCATCCTGTTTGCAGGCTGGTGGTCTTTGAAGCGGGACGACATTCCGTATGACCAGCTGGAAACGATCTATGCGAGTTCTGACAGCCGCTATCTCGCTCTGGGTGAGGAAATGCGGATTCATTTCAGGGATGTCGGCCCGCGCGATGCGCCGGTGATCGTTCTGGTTCATGGCTTCTCGGCATCGCTGCACACCTGGGAGCCCTGGGTGGCCGACCTGAAACGCGACTACCGTGTGATCAGCCTCGACCTGCCCGGCCACGGCCTTTCCCGCTGCATCGACAATGATGCCATCGGCACAGACCAGTTCGTGGATGTGATCGACCGGGTGACGCAGGCGGTGAAAGCAGACCGCTTCACGCTGGCCGGCAATTCGATGGGCGGTGGCGCGGCCTGGAATTATGCCCTCGCCCATCCGGAAAAGCTTGAAGGCCTTGTGCTGGTGGACGCCGCTGGCTGGCCGCGCAGCGAAGCGGAAAGCGATGACCGGCCCTTTATCTTCCGCCTGCTGGAAATCGGCCTGGCACGGAAACTGGTGAAGGATCTCGACATGTCGTCGCTGATCCGGCCGGGCCTTGAAGACAGTTTTGCCGATCCGTCTTTCGTGACGGACGCGATGGTGGACCGGTATGCCTCCCTCGCCCGCGCGCCCTGCCACCGCGAAGCGCTGCTCGCCCTGTCCGCCGGCCGCGGCACCCGCGCCGAGGCTACGCCCGAGCGTCTCTCGGCCATCACCGTGCCCACCCTGGTGATGCATGGCGAGAAGGATAACCTCATCCCGGCATCGCATGGCGAGCAGTTTGCCGCCGCCATTCCGGGCGCTGAGCTGAAGCTCTATCCCGATGTCGGCCACCTGCCGCAGGAGGAAATCGCCGCCCAGTCGATTGCGGATCTGCGCGCCTTCCTGACAACCCGCGTGCAGGGGCTGCCGGCAGAGAATACCAGCCTGCCGACTCATTGATCAGTTGGCAAATTAGAGAATGGCGGGGATCACACGGTCTGGCGGGCGGTGGCCGTCAGCGAAGGTCTTGATGTTGATGATCACCTTCTCGCCCATCTCGGTGCGCCCCTCGATGGTAGCCGAGCCCATATGCGGCAGCAGCAGCACATTGGGCAGGCCGATCAGTTCCGGGTTCACCGCCGGTTCGCGTTCGAACACATCCAGGCCCGCCCCGGCGATCTTTCCGGCGCGGATGGCGCGGGCGAGCGCGGCCTCATCGATGACTTCGCCGCGGGCGGTGTTGATGATGTAGGCTTCCGGCTTCATCAGATTGAGGCGCCGCGAATTGATCAGATGGAAAGTCGCCGGCGTATGCGGGCAGTTGATGGAAACGATATCCATCCGCGCCAGCATCTGGTCGAGCGAGTCCCAATAGGTCGCCTCCAGGCTTTCCTCGATGCGGGCGCTGACCGGTTTGCGGTTATGATAGTGGATCTGCATGCCGAAGGCGCGCGCGCGCCGGGCCACGGCCTGGCCGATGCGGCCCATGCCGATGATGCCGAGGCGCTTTCCCGACAGGCGACGGCCCATCATCCAGGTTGGCGTCCAGCCATCAAACTTGCCCGCTTCCATGATCTGCACGCCTTCGTGCAGGCGGCGCGGCACCGCCAGGATCAGCGCCATGGCCACATCTGCTGTGTCATCGGTCAGCACGCCGGGCGTATTCGTCACCGTGATGCCGCGCTGAACAGCAGACGCCACATCGATATTGTCCACCCCTGCCCCGAACTGGGCAATCAGGCGCAGCTGCTCGCCGGCGCGGGCCAGAAGGCGGCCATCGATCCGGTCGGTCACCGTCGGCACCAGCACATCAGCGGTTTGCATCGCCTCAGCCAGTTCCTCGGCGGAAAACGGCCGGTCACTTTCGTTCAGCCGGGCGTCGAACAGCTCCTTCATCCGAAGCTCAACAGGCGCCGGAAGCTTGCGGGTGACGACGACTTTAAGTTTGCTGGCCGGCATGGGACTCCCATCGGTGCTTTTATTATTTATCGGGGGCTTAGCAGAGCCAATCCGTCCCGCCAATCTCTCTCAGCTTTACTGTGGATTCATGCGTAGGTGCGAGAATGCACCTTCCCCTCCTGATGGAAGCTTTGCACATGAAACGGGCACCCCTCGTTCTGGCCATCCTCCTTGCCTTCTCGGCGGGCGCTGGGGCCGATCCGGCCGCCGAGCCGCGCGTCAGCCGCTTCTCCGGCAAGCCTGTGCCCCGCTTCGAGACGCTGCGCTGGGCCGAAGTAAACGGCCGCACGGGCCCCAGCCTCTCCTCCCCCATCGCCTGGCAGTATAACCGCAAGGGCCTGCCGGTGATGGTCGTCAAGGAAAGCGGCGAATGGTACCGCGTGCGCGATCCGGCCGGCGATGAGGTCTGGGTGCATATGCGAATGCTGGCAGAAGGCTCCACCGCCATCGTCACCCGCACCACCGTTCTGGGGGCAAGCCCGGCGCAGGACGCAGAGGGCGTCGCCGAGATCGGCAAAGGCGTCCTGGTACAGGTCAGCGGCTGTGATGGGGTCGCCTGCGAGGTGGAAACGGCCGGCTACCGTGGCTGGATGCCCCGCGCCAACCTGTGGGGCGTGAGCAGCGTGGCTCCGGCTCTATCCGGCACTAAAGGTTGACAACGCGGAAGGCGTCGGCTGGAAGGCGTGATCCCAACTGATTGAGGAACCCAGACATGCAGGGTCCGCACGACTTTCACACCCCCAAATCGTCTTATACCAAAGAAGACCTGATCCAGTCCGGTCTCGGCAACTATTTCGGGCCCGGCAATGCCCAGCTGCCCGCCCCGCCGATGCTGATGATGGACCGGATCCCGGAAATCAGCATGGATGGCGGCGCCTTCGGCAAGGGCCATGTTGTCGGCGAACTGGACATCACCCCTGACCTCTGGTTCTTCCAGTGCCACTTCCCCGGCGACCCCGTGATGCCCGGCTGCCTTGGCCTGGATGCCATGTGGCAGGCCGTGGGCTACTGGCTCGGCTGGTCGGGCTCGCCCGGCAAGGGCCGCGCCCTCGGCGTTGGCGAGGTGAAGTTCACCGGCCAGATCACGCCCAAACGCAAGCTGGTCCGTTACGAAATCGACATCAAGCGCGTGAAACGCGGCAAGCTCGTCCTGGGCATCGCCAATGGCCGTGTCATCACCGATGGCAAGCTGGTCTATACCGCTGAAGACATGAAAGTCGGCCTGATGAACCCGTCAGACCTCGACTAGGCCCCAGACGGCCAATCAGCACGCCAGGAAGGCCCGGTTCGCCCACAGCGTCCGGGCCTTTCCCGTCTTGACGGCAAACACAGCCCCGCCTAGCCCAATCCCCAAGCAAAACTGGATATGAGGGAGCCCCCGATGGCCGATGACTGGAACATGCCGAAAGGCGACCTGATGAAGGGCAAGCGCGGCGTCGTGATGGGCGTTGCCAACCAGAACTCCATCGCCTGGGGCATCGCCACACAGCTCGCCGCCCAGGGCGCTGAGATTGCCTTCACCTATCAGGGCGAAAGCCTGGAGCGCCGCGTGCGCCCCCTCGTCGAATCCATCGGCATGGACACGATGATCCCGGCAGATGTGACCGACGACGCCTCCATGGATGCCGCCTTTGCCGCCATCAAGGAAAAGTGGGGCAAGATCGATTTCCTCGTCCATTCCATCGCCTTTGCGGGGAAAGATGAGCTGCAGGGCTCGATGGTCGCCAACACCACCCGCGAAGGCTTCCGCCTGGAAGCCTCGACCCGCTATGCCGCGCGCGACCTTGGCCCCCAGGGTATCCGCGTCAACGCCATCTCCGCCGGCGCCATGCGCACGCTGTCGCTGGCCGGCATCCGCGGCGGCAAGAGCCTGATGGGCACAGGCCGCAACTGGTCGCTTCTGAAGGAAGACACCAGCATGGAAGGCGTCGCGGGCTGCGCGCTCTACCTCCTCTCCCCCCTCGGCCGTTCCATCGCGGGCGAAGTCATCCATGTCGATGCCGGCTTCCACGTTGTCGGCGTGCCGGATGCGGGCGAGGAAGAGTAGGCTTCTTTCTCTTCCAATATTGACTTCGGGGCGGGGCATTCCAAAATGGGTGTCTCGCCCTTTGAGGTTTTTATGGTCCGTACCCTGTCTGAGTCCCGCTGAAGGGCCTGCCGTTCCCGCGCTGAGAGCAGTGCAAGGCAGGCCGGCGAAAGCGTAGAGCCCGGCGCCCTTCCACCTGGAAGCCGCGCTGGAGACGTTTTCATGCGCCCCTGATGTACTCCGGGGCGCGGGACCAGAGACCAGACACACCATGGATATATCCCGCGCTGAACAGCGCATCCTCCACCTGCTCGCCCAGGGCGGGCGGATCGACCTTGTCCGCAACGAGGCAGGCAAACCTGAAGAAGTCCATTGCTTCTCCCGCGATGGCTGGCGCTATACCGGCCTCGACATGGACCTTTTCCGCAAGCTGAAGCGGCGACGAACCATCGCCTCCCATGGCGGCCAACCCTACCGCATCACGCGGCGCGGCCTGCAACTCGTCCGTTCACAGCCGGACAATTGCTAGCCGGGTCCGGCCCCTTCGGTTATCCTCATCAGGTAAAACCGAAGGGGCCACCCGATGCGTGAACGCACTGCCACCTGCCGCTGCGGCCAGCTTTCCGCCATCTGCCGGGGAGAGCCAGTCCGCGTTTCGGTCTGTCATTGCCATGCCTGCCAGAAACGCTCGGGCAGCGCCTTCAGGGCACAGGCCCGCTGGGCAGATGAGCATGTCACCGTCACCGGCACTTCAAAGATATGGACGCGCGTTGCCGACAGCGGCAACTGTATCACCTACCGCTTCTGCCCGGACTGCGGCTCGACCATTGCCTATACGATCGAAAACTGGCCGGGCGTCACCGCCGTTCCCTATGGCGCCTTTGCCGGAACGGATATGCCAGCCCCCGGATTTTCGGTCTATGATGATCGCCGCCATGGCTGGGTGGAGATCGCGGGAGACGGCATACAACGGTCTACATCCGCCGCTGCCCAAAGGCGGCCGAGCCTCGATATCCTCCGCAAGGAGGACTGAACCGGCTTGCCAAGGGGAGCGGAATCCCGGAGCAATCTGGATGCAGACTACCAAGGGGGACAGACATGGCACGGCGAAATCTTCATCGGGTGGCGTCCCTGACATTTTGCAGCGCCCTGGCGCTGTCCGGCTGTGCCTCGCAGCCTGGCACCCCGGCGGCGACGCCCCTGCTGGTCGGCGCGGAGGGTGGGGTATGCCCCGGCGCCGGACAATTCGATGTGGCAAAGATCAAGACGAAGAATGCCGCGGAGGCCGCTCAGCGGGAAGCCCAGATTCTGGAATACACGTCGATCACGCCGCTCCCTCCGGGCGCCGAAGAGGCCGAGACGCGCCTTCGCGTCCGCGTGCCCCCAACCGGCATGTGGCCGCTGGACACCCGCATCACCCTCTGGAAGGCCGCCGATGGCGCCTGGCAGATCGCCACAGACAACATCAACTATGGCGTGCCCCCACCGCCGCCTCCCCCGCCGCCGCCGATCGATGCCGACGGCAACCTGCTGCCGGGCTTTGAAAACTGGCAGCCCGAGCCACCCCCTCCGCCCCGCCCGCCCTACACCAGCTCGGCGCTCAACCCGGGCGACGCAGCCGCCCTCGACGCGTTCCTATCTGATCCGTGTTACCTGAACGGGCCCGACCGCCTGCCCTTACTCCGTTCCGCTCAACGAGATCGACCAATATGGCCGGGAGGAATGGCTCTGCCCACCGGACTCGGCCTATTACATGGCCGAGGTGAAACAGCCGGGCCTGCCCCCGCGCTACATCTCCCATTCCTGTTATATGGACTTCGCCGTCTCGAAGCTGCTCACGGCCGCCACCTATATGATCCCCACCCTCACTCCGGAGACAGAATGACCGCGCGCATTTTTCTCTGGGTCGGCCATCCGCGCGAAACCTCGCTCAGCCATGGCATGGCAGATGCCTACGAACGGGGCGCCCGCGCGCACGGCGCCGAAATCCGGCGGATGCATCTTTCAGACATGAGCTTCGATCCAGACCTGCATGACGGCTACCATTCCCGAAAGGTTCTGGAACCCTGCCTGGAGGCATGGCGCGAGAATATTCTGTGGGCAAACCATCTCTGCTGGGCCTATCCCCAATGGTGGGGCGGCATGCCCGCAAAGATGAAAGGCGTGATCGACCGGGCCTATCTTCCCGGATTCGCCATGCGCTATCATGAGAATGATCCGTGGTGGGACAGACTTCTGGCAGGCCGCTCCGCCGATGTGCTGATGACGGCGGACGGCCCGGCCTGGTTTGACCAGCTTGCCTATGGCCGCCCGGCCAAGCTGCAGGTGGAGAATCTGGTTTTCAAGTTCGCAGGCATCAAACCGGTGCGTACCCTGCAGGTCGGCACCGTGAAAACGGCCAAGCCTGAGAAAATCCAGCATTGGCTGAAACAGGCAGAGGCGCGTGGCCGGACTGCCGCTAAACGCCTTGCCTAAGGCGTGATCGTCACCGCCGGCCCGGGAAAACGCATCCAGTAATAGGAGAGCGGATCATCGCCTGGCTGGGTCGCATAGGCGGCCAGCCGAGCGTCCCGGCCCGGCCGCACGCCGCCGGCAGGCGGCTCTAGCGCCCCCGAAGGCGCCACCATATCATACCGCACGAACCGCCAGCCTTCGAGGCCCACAGGCCGCCCCGTGAGGGCGCGCACGCTGCTCACCCTCAGCGGCGCCGCTTCCGGCAATGTGCCCGAAACCCGCATGAACAGCTGCGTCACCCAGACCCCGCTTTCGGTGCGCGCCACACCGAAGGCCACATGCGTTGCCTTGGGATGGAGGATGTTCTCCCGGTGGCTAGGGCTGTCCATCAGGTTCCTGTGCAGGCGCTTGACCGCAAAATTTGCCCCGATACGCGCGCCCGTCCGGGAAACGGTCGCCACATTCTCCGCAGAAAAATCAGCCAAGGCCGTGCGGTCCAGCGCCGCGATCCGCTCGCCCGGCCCCCGCCCATCCGGGCCGACATGGCCGAAAAATCCGTTCACCGCCATGTCCAGGCTGTGCAGGCGCGCCGCGTCCCGCAGGTCCGTGCGCAGCTTCAGCGCCGGCAGACCCGCTGTTTTCCGCTCCGCATTGATCAGCTCCAGGAAGCGGCGTTCCAGCGTCTCGTCAAAGGCATATCCGGCCGGCGGGTTGGCTAGGCAGGGCCGGGCCGGCGGGTTGGCTAGGCAGGGCCGCGCCATCTCCACATAGGAGGCGACCGCCAGAGGCCGCCCCTCGATCCGCAGATCACAGGCCAGCGCCGGAAGCGGCAGCAGAAACAGGAAAGCCAGGCTGGCGATCACGCGGCGCATGAAGCCTTCCTATCACGGAAGGCCGCCGGCTTCACCCTGACAGTTCACACGGCGCTCAGATCACCCCGGCCGTCTGCAACCGCGAGAGCACCGGCGCCAGCATCCGCTCAATCGCCTCAGCCGAAGGCTTCACATGCCCATAGGCGGGCACACCCTCATCGGCGATCACCAGGTCGGCCTCGAACATCGCCGGATAGGTAAAGCGGTAATGGGCCGCCCGCACGGTGGACATGTATTGCTGCAGCACCGAGTCCACCGTCCGCCCGCGCTCGATCACATCCCGGCGGATACGGCGCGCCAGGCGCAGGTCATCCGGCGTGTCCACACAGACCGAAAGGTCTATGAAGCTGATGAGATTGCGGATCTTCGGCATCGACAGGGCATGGATGCCCTCCAGGATCAGCACAGGCGCCGGCTCAATCCGGCGGGTACTTTTCGAGCGGTCATGCCGGTCATAATCATAGATCGGCTGATCGACGCCCTCCCCCGCCTTGAGCGCGCGAAGGTCGGAAACGAGATGATCGACTTCCTTGGATTTGGGGTCATCATAGTTGATGCCCGCCACCAGCGCCTCACGCTCGGCCGCCGTTTGTGGCTCACCATAATGGCTCATCGGATGGTAATAGGCGTCTTCCCCGAACATCACGGCCTGGCCCGGCCCCAGCCGTTCCAGCAGTGCCACCGCCAGCGTCGACTTGCCCGAGCCTGACCCGCCCGACATCGCAATCAGGAAATTTTTCTTTTTGGTCATCGCAAGGCCGCCCTCTTCTTCCGACCGGTGTTTCCATGAAAAAGGGCCGCCCATCAAGGAGCGGCCCTCATTCAGTCTGCAGAGAGGTGAGAAGATTACTCTTCTTCGCCCTCGGAGCCCGCATCTTCAGCGAGTTCCTTGCCGGTCTCCTGATCGACGACTTTCATGGAGAGGCGGACCTTGCCGCGCTCATCGAAGCCCATCAGCTTCACCCACACCTTGTCGCCTTCCTTGACCATGTCTTTGGGGTGGCCAATGCGTTTGTTGGCCATCTGCGAGACGTGGACGAGGCCGTCCTTGGGACCGAAGAAGTTCACGAAAATGCCGAAGTCTTTCATCGAGACGACTTTGCCTTCGTAGATCTCGCCGACTTCCGGCTCAGCAACGATGCCCTTGATCATCTTGATCGCCGCTTCGATCGACTTGCGATCAAGCGCCGAGATCTGGACCGTGCCATCATCATCGATGTTCACCTTGGCGCCGGTTTCATCCACGATACCGCGGATAACCTTGCCGCCCGAACCGATCACATCACGGATCTTGTCGGTAGGAACCTTCATGATCTCCATCTGCGGCGCGTTCTCGGAAAGCTTGCCGCGCGAAGCGGTCAGCGCTTTCGACATTTCGCCGAGGATGTGCA
>OBJA01002437.1_pt1 | contig 10722 bp, 8 predicted proteins | sample 1519751 | NCBI WGS metagenome assembly OBJA01 (sample SAMEA3881238, study PRJEB22517) | soil metagenome | biome: lake sediment; feature: soda lake sediment; material: sediment, water from around vicinity | place: India | collected 2013-12-23 | depth 3 m
CGTTGATATCTGCTATAGCGGCATATTTTAAAACATCAATGGCTCCATAAACAAAAATGTAGTCAATCCGGTTACTGCTTAAATCGGCATCCAGTTCGAACCCGTTAAATGTGCCTATTGGGCCATAGGGCGGTTGCTGTGTAACTTCACGGCTATCTCTGACAACCCTTTTTAAGTTTTGAATCGGTTCAGTATCGGGTGTCAGATTAAAATCACCAGTTATTATTACAGGCAGATTTTTATTTCGCGTCATCTCCTGGATCCTTTTCCTTAAAAGGTCAGCTGAGTTTTTCCTTGCCTCATCTCCAATGTGGTCGAAATGGGTGTTGTATACAATAAACTGTTTGCCTGTAACCTTCGATTGGAAATGCCCCCATGTAACAATCCGGTTCAATGCAGCATCCCATCCCTTGCCGGGTTCATCCGGTGTTTCCGAAAGCCAGAATGTCCCGTTTTTAAGAAGTATGAATTCCGCCTTCTTATAGAAAATAGGGGTGAATTCACCTGCTGTACCTCCATCATCCCGGCCGGCACCAAACCATTCGTAGTCGGGCAGTGCTTTCTGAACATCAAGAATTTGCCCGTGCAGGGCCTCCTGTAAACCAATAATATCCGCTTCATGAAACCGAAGCAGCCCGGTAACCATTTCTGCCCTGTTGGGCCACGCATTTATACCGTCATCCGGGGTGTTATATCTGATATTGAACGTAATAATGTTCATTTGTTGCGAAAACAGTGCCAATGGAATTATAACCAAAACCAGGCAGCCTATCTTTTTCATATCAATATGTTGATTATTAACTACAATATCAGACTATTTATATTAAAAAAAGCAATTTTTTCTATAAAATTTCTGTAGAATTTGTTACTGCACCAAAACCATTATTTCAGCTCTACTTTTATATTTCTAATCGAACTCGATTATTATGCAGTTTAACTGTTTATCCGGTTCTTCATGTTGCTATTGTCTTATTGTCAGCCTTTTTAAAGTATATTTCTTTGTTAGGATTGTGCGGGCAGGTATTACGTTTTTACAAACAAACGGTCGTGCTTGGTTTTGCTGCAGTAACAAATAAAAAGAGGTTGCCATTTTTTGACAACCTCCAGCTAAATGTTTCTTGTTAAAAAAGAATTTTACGCAGAAAATATTTAACTTTTATCTTCCCAAGATTTGCAAAATGATTTACAAGTCAGGCATCAAATTTTTATCCATATTCTTATTCTTCTCATAATTTGAGAGTTGGGATTAAACGGAAAACCTTTGTTGTTTCATATTGGGACGGGCTAGGCATATTTGGGAAAAAATCCGGTATTAAAAGGCAATACCGGATTTATACCAACAATTAAAAACGTTCGCGTTTTGTATATTCTGTATGCAGCAAATGGTGTGATAGTTCGCCAAGCGGCTCAATCAGGAAATCCTTATAGAGTTTTTGGACTTCTGGATTTTCATGCGATTTACGGATTGGCAGACCGGCATCCTCGGCATAGATTGCTTCGGCACGTTTTTTTCTGATTTCAGGATTGGTAGGAATGGGTTGTCCGCCACCTCCCAGGCAACCGCCGGGGCATGCCATTATTTCAATAAAATGGTAATCAGCTTGTCCAGCCTTTACGGCATCCATAATTATTTTCGCATTTACCAGTCCGTGAGCTACTGCACATTTTAGTTCCACCCCGTCAAGAAAAGCCCATTCTTTGAGTGGGTTTTCAATTTTTATTGAAGCTTTGCGTACTCCATCGATTCCCCTTACCGGCATTATATCCAGGTTGTCGAAAGGAACCTCCCTTCCGGTCACCAGTTCATAGGCTGTGCGCAATGCCGCTTCCATAACGCCGCCCGTGGCTCCGAATATTACACCTGCTCCGGTAGACTCACCCATGAGCCTGTCGAAGCGCGCGGGTTCTAAATTTTCAAAGTCAAGCCCTGCCTGTTTTATCAGGATGGCCAGTTCTCTTGTGGTAAGCACATAATCCACATCCCGGTAGCCGCTGTCGTGCATTTCAGGCCGGTGTGCCTCAAATTTTTTGGCAGTACAGGGCATAATCGATACTGAAACAATATTTTCGGGTTCCAGGTTACGTGCCTTGGCATAATAGGTTTTGGCCAGGGCCCCGAACATTTGCTGCGGCGACTTGCATGTTGATAAATTTCCAAGGTTATCGGGGTACAGGTGTTCGATGTATTTAATCCAGCCCGGTGAGCAGGAGGTAATCATTGGCAACTTCACATCTATGTTTTTTTCTGCAACAGCCTTCTTAAGCCGCATTAATAGTTCGGTTCCTTCCTCAACAATTGTAAGGTCCGCTGTAAAGTCGGTATCCAGTACTGAATCAAATCCCAAACGCTTGAGTGCGGCTACCATTTTCCCGGTAACACGTTCTCCCGGCTTCATCCCCATTTCCTCTCCAAGGCCTACGCGTACAGCAGGAGCGGTTTGTACAACTACGTGTTTATTGGGGTCGGCAATTGCTTCCCATACTTCCTCGATGTAATTTTTCTCTACCAAGGCCCCGGTAGGACAGTGGTTCACACATTGACCACAATTGGTGCATACTACATCGTTCAGGGCCTTTTCAAAGAAAGTGGTGATTTTCATCCGGTCTCCCTTGTATGCTACTGTAAGCGCATTCACACCCTGCAATTCGGCACAGGTCCTTACACAACGCTGGCACCTGATGCATTTGCTGTCGTCCTTCATGATGGAAGGGGAAAACATGTCGATCGAGTAATTTTTAAGCGGCGTGAGCTCAATAAAATCCTGGGTCATAATTTTATATTCCGATGCCAGTTCCTGCAATTCACAGTTTCCATTCCTGTAGCATTTTGTGCAGTCAGCATTGTGCTCGGCAAGCAACAGCTCAATTATATGTTTTCTTGAATTTCTTACCTTCAGGCTGTTTGTTAAAATTTCCATCCCTTCTTCGCAGGGAGTGGCACAGGCCGCCGATAACCGCTTTTGGCCAACCACCTCAACAACGCACACCCGACAGTTTCCCGCTACACAAAGATCTTTATGATAGCACAGGGTAGGGATTCTAATTCCGGTATTTTCGGCTGCCTCCAAAATGGTTTTACCTTTTTCCAGATTTACCGGTATTCCATTTATTGAAATGTTTATTTTATTTTCCATTGTATTTCATTTTTATTTTTAATAAATCATCTCTTCTCTGAAATTTTCAACAATGGAAGAGAATGAATTTGCTACCGACTGTCCTAAGCCGCATTTTGCGGTCAATTGCATGGTTTCAGTTAATTTCAGCAGCTTGTTCAGATAATTTGCAGGTTTTTCCCCTCTTTTAACGGCCTTGATTCCAAGTAAAAGTTGTTGACAACCCACCCGGCAAGGTGTGCATTGTCCGCAACATTCTTCGCGGAAGAATTCCAGATAGTTGTCAAGGACATTGAACATGGAACGGGAACTGTTGAAAAGCATCATCGACCCTCCTGTAGGAAGTGATATTCCTACAAGCCTGCCTTCGTAGCCAATAGCTGTATCTTTAAATTTTTTGCGCGGCACAAGGAATCCTGAAGCCCCTCCAACCTGTACTGCTTTTGTGTCGCCGTCGCCAAATTCATATACAAAGTCCTGAAGGCTCATACCCAGTTCGAGTTCATAGATGCCCGGTTTAGGAGTATCACCCGAGACTGAGAATAATTTTGTTCCTCTCGAATACTGAACCCCAAGGTCGTAAAATTTTTTGGCGCCGTATTTGAAAATAGTCCATGTATGCACCAGGGTTTCTACATTGTTTATAACTGTGGGTACCCCCATATATCCGGCCTGGGTAGGGAAGGGGGGTTTGTTTCGTGGTTCGCCCCTGCGCCCCTCCATTGATTCCATCAGGGCCGTTTCTTCACCGCAGATATATGCCCCGCTGCCCATGAAAATTTTTATTTTGAAATCCAGTTCTATCTCGTTGCAGTAGTACTGAAATTCATCGATGGCTTTGTAAAGTTCGGCTTCTAGAAATTTATACTCTCCGCGCAGGTAGATGAATCCCTGCTTTGCACCGGTAACGTATCCGCAGACAGCCATTGCGGTTAATACCTTGTAAGGCACTTTCGACAATATCTCCCGGTCCTTAAAGGTGCCCGGTTCACCTTCGTCGGCATTGCAGATAACATACTTTTCGGGAGCTTTCGATTCGGCTGTGAGTTTCCACTTCAGCCCCGTCGGGAACCCTGCCCCGCCACGGCCCTTGAGTTCGGAACTGATCAGTTCATTTATAAGTTCTTCTGGTTTTTTCTTAATTGTTGCGGAAAGAACCTTTTCCCAGTCGTTTTCATTCCTGAAAATGAAATCAACCCTTTTTAGCTGATATGAATATGCCATTTTTCTCGATTTAATTGTTTTCTTTCATGTAACGCGTTAGAATTTCCCGTACCTTCTCGGGACTAACTTCGGTATAAACTTCATCGTTTATCAGCATAGCAGGAGCTTTATGGCACCATCCCAGACAGTTGGTCTCAAGCAGGGTAAAACGTTTGTCAGGAGTTGTTTCTCCAATCTTGATTTTTAACATGTCCTGAATGGCAAAAAGCAATTGGTTTTTGCCTTTCATTGCACAAGTAATGGTTTTGCATACCCGTATTATGTATTTTCCTGCAGGTTTTGTTTCAAGGAACGAATAAAACGTAGCCGTTCCAAATACTTCTGCTGCAGGAATGTCCATCTCCCGTGCGATTTCAATCATAGAATATTCTGAAAGAAACTTCTCCTGCTGGATAACCCCCTGCATTACCGGCAGAAGGTTTTCTCGGCTCCTGCCGTATTGGTCGGCAAGATTCCTGATTAAAGATTGTATGGGATTCATAGAATTACTTTAAGTTATGAAACTGATTAATTTTATTTTTTTTAATACCTTTTTCAGGTTCGCAACGTTTAAATGTTTACTGAAATTAACCTTCCGGTATCGGTGTATAAAAATAAGCACATGATTGACAAAAAACGAAAAGAGTGTTGTGTAACATGCCTGTTTTTCAGCATACTTTTGATGTGTTAACGTAGATTAATTTTAAATAAGTGCGATTAAATGATTTTTGGCAAAGAATGCCATGATTTTTGTAGTGAAATTATTTGTAATAAATGGCGCAACTATTTCGACAAATCCTGCATCTGATTCATTACAACCTGATTTTTTCTGAATAAAAGCTTTAACTGCAATGAAAGTACATTTTATTTTTTTTCTTTTTTGTGTATACCTTTTATCTCCAGTACAGGGGCAGGCCCAGATGGTATACGTTTCGGGTTTTGTTAAAAACCATGCCAGCGGAAAGATGAAAGGAAATGTTTCAGTGTTTGAATCGGTTTCAGGCATAGGTACAATTACAAACAGCGATGGGTATTACAGGCTGTTATTAAATCCGGGGCTGCAAAAACTTGAAATTTCAAGCCCGGGCTTTATTACCTACTCCTCGACTTTTACATTGAGAGCCGATACAATTATATCGGTGGAACTTGTTCCACTTAGTTTTTCTCCGGAAAAACCGGTTGGGGAGGAGGCACTGGATGTTGAATCCTATTTTGCCTCCAAGTTAACAAGGGAGCCAGCTAATAAGGCTAAATAATCAATTTACATTTATTATTGGCGTGATGGCCCTTCCCTGGCTTTTGTCGGGTTGGGGAATTTGTAACAGTTCACTGAGCGTTGGTACAATATCAACTGCGTTGTATTTTTCCTTTATAACCTGATGTTTAATCCCCGCACCATAAAACACAAGGGGTATATGCGACTGGTCGGTATAATTCACTTTCCTGAATTTATACGACGGCTGCCATCCATCTTTCAGCATATATAAAAAGTCACCTGAACGGTTTTTAGAATACGATTTATACAATACCGACAACATGCCGTCAGTCGAATTACCTTTTTCAAGCTGGGAGGCAGTCATTGATAGCTGTATTGCTTCAAACTGATTTAAAAAGTCGGAAGCTGCCTCACTGATTTCATTCAGATTGATTTTGTTCTTCTTAATAAGATCGTGATTAAGATACACCTGGTGGTCGGTATAATGCTCAATCAAGGTTTCCTGTCCGTAACTGACGTTCAGAAAAGATGTCAGCAGAGCCATTGCACTTTCCGGCGAAAAATAATCGACCGGCATATTGAACTCCTGCTTCAGGTATGTAACCGGATAAGAAGCCGATGTATTGGCAGTAAGGAAAAAGATAACATTCTGTTTTCCAAATTTGTTTTCTGCATACTTTATAATTTCGGCAATGTATTTGTCGAGATACAGATAAGAATCCTGCATTTCAAGCGAAGTTGGCCCGAAGGCATTTTGCACATAATCCATCGACGAAAAAACCAGGGTTATAAAGTCGGTATGTTCATCCAGCCCCACTGCTTCTTTTTCAATCAATTGGATGGCAAAATTTTTAATGATTTCATTGGCATAGGGAGTCGTTTTTACCGGAGAAAGGTTTTCTGCCTTACGTGTATAGCGGCCGATGGTATGAGGAAAGGTATTGAATTCATCGAAATAACCTTTCTCATGGGGGTATTTGTCAGGCACACTTTCGGTATACTGTTGTTCAGGAAGCAGAGTTACCCAATTTTGATAACTAAATCGTTCGGGATAATTCTCGCTGTTGAAATCACGCACCCAATCCGGAAAATTATTTACGTAGAACGAACTGGAAACCATCCGTCCCGATTCAGGATCATACCAGTAAGCTCCGTCGGCAGCATGCCCGGCTGAAAACACTGCCGATTCCCGGTTCATGGCAGCACTAAATACCCTCGCCTTTCCTCCGGAAAAGATTTTTAAATTATCGGTGATTGTACTTGTAAGCAATTTTTTGGGTGATGCATTGCCATACCTGGAATCAGCTCCAACTGTAAAATAGTAATCATCCTGGGTACACTCCACCTCTTTTCGGCGCAGCCTGTCGTACCACGTTTTGCCTATTATCCCGTGGGTGGATGGTGTAACCCCTGTAAACAGGGTGGCAGTGCCGCTGGCATAGCATTGATTATGCTGTGTCAGATTTACGTTTGAACACACAGCTCCGTTTGTATAAAGCTTTTTAAACCCGCCCGATTCAAATTTATCCCAATATCGCTGAATATAATCGGGACGCATGTTCTCAACAACCAGCCCTATTACTATTTTCGGTTTATCTGAACTGCCGGGAATTTGACCCGCTGATGAAACTATACCGGTTAAAAATAAACTCAGTAACAAGATTATACCTCTGTACATAGATGAAATATTTGGCTGCCTAAAGTAATAAAGTATCGCACTTAAATCAAATAAACGTACACCACCAGCAATTATTTTTTTTCTTATGGCAAAGCCACAAATAATTGTAGGTGGATATCGTTGTTTTCCAATCGCTGCCTGTTTTTCATTCCGGCTGTATGAAGCCTCAAGGTGAGTGTTTGTAGTGCATCGTAAATTTGATTGGCAATTCATTCTGCCCGGTTTTAATTTCAGACAAAAAAATCTTTTCTTTGCACCAAATATATCAGGGATGGAAAAGAAGCGTGTGAATGTTGTAACAATGGGGTGTTCGAAAAACCTTGTCGACTCGGAAGTATTGCTGAACCAGCTGGAAACCGGAAAATATGAAGTGGTGCATGATTCTTCGGATGTGGGCTTTGATGCCGTTTTTATTAATACCTGCGGCTTCATCCACGACGCCAAGCAGGAGTCGGTTGATATGATTCTTGACTATGTGGAGGCAAAAAAGCGGGGCGATATTGGTAAGCTTTATGTAATGGGCTGCCTTTCGGAACGGTATCAGAAAGACCTCGAACAGGAGATCCCTGAAGTTGACCGCTACTTTGGCAAGTTCGACCTCAAAGCTATTACAGATGAGCTGAAAGTTACCTATCAGCCCGAGTATATTTATGAACGAAAAATTACAACCCCATCGCACTTTGCTTACCTTAAAATTGCCGAGGGATGCAACCGTTCGTGCTCATTTTGTGCCATTCCAATGATGACCGGCAGGCATAATTCAAGAACAATCGAGAGCCTGGTAAAAGAAGCCCGCTACCTTGCCAAAAAGGGTGTGCGCGAAATTCTCCTTATTGCCCAGGAGCTTTCATACTACGGAATAGATATATATGGAAAGAACCAGCTGCCGGAACTTATAGAACAGATTTCGGCTATCCAGGGTATTGAATGGATCCGGCTCCATTATTTGTACCCTACAAAATTTCCGTACGAAATTTTACCCGTGATGCGCGATAACCCCAAAGTGTGCAAATATATCGATATGCCCTTGCAGCACATTGCCAACCCGGTGTTAAAAAACATGCTGCGACATGTTACCCGCGAAGAAACCGAGGCGCTCATCGGAAGGATTAAACAGGAGGTGCCCGGGGTAATTCTAAGAACCACAATGCTTGTTGGCTTCCCGGGTGAAACCGAAGCCGATTTTGAAGAGCTGAAACAGTTCATCGCCAAAACCAAATTCGAAAGGCTGGGCGTGTTTCCCTATTCGCATGAAGAGGGAACCTATGCTTCCAAAAAATTTACCGACAATGTTCCTGAAGATATAAAACAGGCCCGTGCCGATGAAATAATGGAACTGCAGCAGCAGATCTCTGCCGGACTGAACCGTAACAAAATCGGACAGATATTCAAAGTGCTTGTCGACAGGCAGGAAGATGGATACTTTATTGGCCGTACCGAGTTTGATTCACCCGAGGTGGATGGGGAAGTACTTATAACCTCTGATAAAGAATTAAAGACCGGCAATTTTTATAGTATTAAAATAACCGGTTCTGAAGATTACGATCTTTATGGGGTGCCTGTATCTCAATGATGCAAAAACCTTCAGGTATTATTCGGAGGTAACCCTGGAGCAATATCCCGCTGCCTCTATTCTCCAAAAATATATATGATCGACAACTGCTGCTGCTGATCCAGATCGTTCCAGTCGATTACATGGAACGACAGGTTGAATGTGCCCTTCACATTTTTGTGGTTTATGAAATGCCATATTACATCGGTGCGCCAGTAGTTGTCGAGTTGATAAAACCGGTCGCCATAGGCAAAACGATGACCTGCCCCTGCATGCATTACCGACTTCAACCCATAATTGCGCCAGCGTCCGTTAGCCTCGGCAAACAGGCTGAATGCATTTACAAAGCCATCGGTAACGCTTCGCTCGCGGAAGGATGAGCCCATTACTCCCGCTTTTATATTGCCTTTGAGCCCTGCGCCTGCTGAAGTCCTGATACCTCCCATCAGAACAAATCCCAAATAATCTTTTATATTATCATCCGGATAACTCACAGCTGCCCCTGCGTCGTGAAAAAGCAGTAAAAAATTCTCAAAAAACAGGTTGTTGTAGAAGATCTCCCCGGAGAAACCCGCCATGAAATTTTCCCTGTTGGTGTCGGTTTGCCGGCTAACCCAGTCAACAAATCCGTTTTGCCGTCCCCATTCCCAGTATACCTGTCCAAACATTCCTTCAATGTTGGGCCGGTAATAAAGAAGGGTGTCGGTAAGCATTGCCAAAGGAAAATCAATGCGCCCGCGACGCGGGAAGGCGCCAAACAGGAAATCTTTTTGCTCATCGGAATAGCTGTAGTACAGGGTAAGTTTGGGGATATGAAAATTGAGCTCGCTGCCGAATTCCAACAGCTGGCTCAGGCCCCCGCGGATACGGTGATTGTCGATGACTACACCCATTTCAAAAGCACCACGGCTGCCCAAAATGGTCTGCGAATTGGCTTTCCCGCTGAAAAACTCCCGGTTATCGCCAATGCCTTCAAACAATACCTGGTATTCGAAATCCTGACCATAGGAATTCAACGAAACGAAAGCTATTAAAACATAAAGTATTTTCTTCATTTGTTCGGTTTTTCAACTACGAAAATAATAAATCATTTGGGATGCCGGTTAAGGAGGTCGGTTCAATAAATTCTTTTTAAATTTGAAATACATTTTAAAAATACAAATTATGGCTGTATTAAAATTCGATGAAGTAACTTTTGAAAAGGTGAAAGAAGGGCTTCAGCGAAAAATTATAAATACCGATACCCTTATGTGCGTGCTCATCGAATTCAGTAACGGTCCGTGGGATGAGCCCGAACCTCCGCATTCTCATCCACATGAGCAAACCTCTTATGTGGCCGAAGGGGAAATAATGTTCTACTGTGAAGGTGAACCCGACCAGCACCTGAAGCCAGGTGATATGTTTGCCGTTCCGTCCAACAGGAAGCATACAGTAAAACTGCTTACCAAAAAAGTGAGGCTGGTCGATAATTTTACTCCCCTGAGGGAGGATTTTTTATGAAGCAACATCCAAATGTTGGGAGAACCCACAAGAGGCATTGCCTGATGCAGGCTGAACCTGAAAACCCGCATTTGTATTCCTTTAAAAAGTATAAACAAGGGATAGCCCCTTTTGATTTTCAGTCTGAAATGGAAAGATATCGAGCCGTTTTAGATGATTGTTATCCCATTTATACTGGTGGGTGAGGTATACCAATTCGGTTGAAAGCATGCCTATGCCTGCTCCTAAAAGAACATCGCAAAACCAATGGGCATTTTTTGCTGTTCGCAGAAACCCAACGGCAGTTGCGCCAGAGTAGGCACCAATGCTGTACCAGGGGCTGCGATCGCCATATTCGCGGTGCATAAACTGCGCGAAAGTAAAAGCTGTTGAAGTGTGCCCCGAGGGAAAGGAGTGTACACCTCCGTCGGGCCGCGTGGCATTCACCCACACCTTTACCCTGTAAGTGAGGGCGCTGCTC
>OBJA01002438.1_pt1 | contig 10718 bp, 4 predicted proteins | sample 1519751 | NCBI WGS metagenome assembly OBJA01 (sample SAMEA3881238, study PRJEB22517) | soil metagenome | biome: lake sediment; feature: soda lake sediment; material: sediment, water from around vicinity | place: India | collected 2013-12-23 | depth 3 m
CGCGTCCCAATAATAAAGGTGGGCTATGCCGTTAAAATGTGCTTTTCTACTGTCATCTATTCAGAGAGGAGCTATATTCTCACTTTACCCTGATAACACGCAAATAAAAATATTTTTGATGTAAACTGGGTATTGGATTCATTCCTATTTGTTTCCTGCTTCTCTCTGTCTAAGATAAAACTAAACAGAACAGGTAATCGTTAGTTGGCGGATTTTAAGAAATCCCGGATGATACCGGAGTCGGAAAAAAATTAACGCAGAGGGCGCCGAGAACGCAGAGGGTAAACAGAACGCAAAGGATAAACGCTTCTCGTTTACAGGATGGAGATTATTCGCACTTTTCCCTGACAACTCTAAAGAATTGTCTGTTAATATGGGGTCTAATCTCCGAGCGTTTCTTATCATTAGCAATTTTTAAGTAAACAGGATCAACGATAATGTAAGCAATACATTTTGAGATACGCTTCGCGGCCAACTGTTATGGGTGTCGCGTACCGGACAGTGTGGCATGACAGCATAGGCGCGCACCATCCTGACAGGCAGAAACCAGATGGAAAAAATCCCTAATTTATTGGCACGGAATTAGTTTTCAAGGTAAAACATCACCTCAAATTCCCAGAGGAGGAGCTATGGCTGAGGTCAAAAAAACCGCCATTGTAACCGGGGCGGGCCAGGGTATTGGCAAAGGAATTGCACGGGTGCTGCTTGAACATGAGTATCAGGTAGTGCTCGCTGAAATAGATTCCGAATCGGGGCGGGAAACTCAGGCAGAGCTCAGAGACTTCGGTCCAGCACTCTTTATCGAAACCGATGTCAGCAGTGAGCCATCTGTTATTTACATGATAGAGGAAACGATCAACAGATTCGGCCGAATAGATCTGCTTGTAAATAATGCCGGAATCATGCAAAGAAAACCGATACACCTTTTAACGCTGCAGGAATGGGAGCGGGTCATGGGAGTCAACCTTACCGGAACATTCCTCTGTTGCAAATACGCTGCATCATTTTTAAGCACTCACCGCGGTTCCATTGTCAATATCGCTTCCACACGTGCCCTCATGTCTGAGCCCCATACCGAAGCCTATTCAGCTAGCAAGGGAGCCGTTGTCGCACTCACCCATGCACTGGCGCTAAGCCTTGGCCCACAGGTCCGCGTTAACTGCATCTCCCCGGGGTGGATCGAGGTTGGCGACTGGAAAAAATCAACCCACCGACTCGTTCCGGAACACACCGAACAAGACATCTCACAGCACCCGGTCAATCGAATCGGTTCGCCATTCGATATAGCTTCGATGGTACTTTTCCTTGCCGATCAAAACAACGGATTCATTACAGGACAGAATTTTATCATCGATGGGGGCATGACAAAAAAGATGATCTACGCATAACGATCTATTCTGCACACCCGCTCAGAAGTAAGAATTTCCTCCTGAGCAGGCAACACTCTCCTACGAACACCTTATCAGAACTTTCCATCAAAGGTTTCTGCTGCTTCGAACGGAGCAAATGAAAAGGTATAGGAGAGAGTAAGATTGGGAGACCAGCGGTCGCTTGCTTTGGGAGAGATCAGTCCGACCAGGTCAAGTCCAATGGAAACCAGATTGTGCTGGCCTGCCAGAAACGACACTTTCCCACAGGGGACCAAAGCAAAAAACTCCTCCGGGCTTCTCCAGAGCGTGTCTGAAGTGCGACGTTTAAAATACCCCTGAACTCCTACTCCAGCTTTGAAACGCTCCTTTCCAAACATTCCAAAACCACTGTATTCGACGAAGAAATCTTCGATATTCCCATCATAGTCTGCCACCATAGGCATCGGATAACATATTCGACCCCTGAAACCAGCGTTGGGCCTTCCTGCCCTGAACCCAAAAACCCAGTTCCAGGCATGGTAGGTATCATACTGGTAGTCAGTAACACCGTAATATTCATCTATGCTCTGTTTAAAAGGCAACATGAGCATGTATGCTGCACCGAAAGACACTCCAAAGTGTGACCTGCCCCATTCGTATTCAAGAGAGCTCATGGGATCGGGCATTTCCAATGAGCTGTTTTTCACCATTTCACTACTTCGTGCGGCAGGAAGAGCCAGTCGTGTTCTCAGGTGGGTCGATTTTGTTACAGGAATGACCAGATGCATTTCTGCACCCCACTGACTTTCATCCTTCCTGAGATTTCCCAATGCAGTACGCCCACTTATACCAATAACAATTCCATTAGTGATTCCCAAAAACTGGTAAACAGGGTCGCGATACTCGTGAGGGTTAAATTCATCATCAACCTCCGGCTCCTCAGTAGCAACAGCCAGAGGTGGCGGTTGGATATCCTCCTGTACCTGAGATTCCAGATCTTTTTTTATCGCTGCAACAGCCTGAACAGGAAGAGTCGTTAAAAGAGTTGTCAATGTGCAGGGGCATTTAAAAATTCTAGACACAAGAGTTGCATCAGACTGTACATCCACCATTTTTACAGATAACACATAGGCGCCAGCCGACTTTTCAATCGTCCCCCGCAGAATAATATCCGCTCCAAGCTGCTTTGCACCACGGATCTGCACTGCATGGTCATCGCCGCTTTCCACATTTTCCAGAAATTGCCCCATCCCCTCAGAAGAAATACATTTCATTCCTCCTGAAACCAGTTCTTCATGCAATCGCTTCCCGATTTCAGCTCCAAGATCTGTAGCAACCTCATGAGACTCTATAGGCATAACCGCAATGACTTTGGAATACTCTTGTGCGAAACTGGATTGCAGAAAAGAAACGGTTGCAAATGCAAGCAGACCAGAGAATAACTTCATAAACCCTCCATACACAGATAAATGGGACCAGCACCTTTTCATAATATATATAATCGTCTGTAGTTCCAGATTGATAAAAAAATGGGACGGGTGATCTCTCACCCGTCCTCATCTTAGCTTCCATCTCCTGTAAGATTACATTAAGAGATAAAAGCGGCCCTCCTGACGAACTCTTTATTTTCAATCGATTTCTGACTGACTCGCGTACGGCATTATGAACAATCAATATCCGTGCCAGTTACCACACCACAATATATCTCGTTTATTTTCATTCTCTTACGCTTCACATTATCACTTGACCCACTGGTTGCACATTTGCAACCAGTGGATGATATGTGTCGCAAAATCGCGACAAACAGTGTTCTGTCGGCACCAATTGTCCCAATGCACACACGATGCTACACAGAAAAAGAAATAAGCAGTTCAGGAGAATAATCCCATGATATCATCACGGGACAGTTGTTTAAAAAAGGAGGATTCGGTCTGAATAACACTCTGCATGAGATTTTTTTTCCGCTCCTGCAGTTGCAGAACCCGCTCTTCAATAGAATCACGGGTTATCATTTTGTAGACAAATACGGTACGGGTCTGACCAATACGGTACGCACGATCAGATGCCTGGTTTTCTGCGCTGGGGTTCCACCAGGGATCCATATGAATAACACAATCTGCGGAAGTAAGGTTTAGTCCTGTTCCGCCAGCTTTAAGACTGATGAAAAAGACCGAAGCACCCGTTTTCTTCTGAAACCGCTCGACAACAGCCTGTCGGTCTCTTGTGGCTCCTGTCAGAATTTCACTGGAAATCCCCAGTTCTGCGATCCGCCCCCGAAGCATCTCCAGTGCTTTGACAAATTGCGAGAATATCAAAACGCGATGCCCTTCCGATACCACATCCCTGACACTCTCAACCACCATCTGGAATTTGCCGGAATCTCCACCAAAGGTCTTATCAAACAATCCCGGATGGCAACAGATCTGCCGCAACCGCAAAAGCCCTTCGAGAATCTGGAAACGTGATCGTTCGACCCCATCGGTATTCATGGAATCGATAATTTTACCTTTGTATGTCTCTCGCGTAATCTCATAAAGAGTCCTCTGCCGTGGAAGCATATCGGCATACATGGTCATCTCATTTTTGGGAGGCAGGTCTTTGGCCACCTGTTCTTTTGTGCGCCTGAGTACAAAGGGGAAGATCAACCGACGCAAGACTTCGGCGGTATGCTCATTGAGGTCTCTCTCGATCGGTTTGACAAAGTTTTGGGCGAAATTGCGGTACGATCCTAACATGCCAGGGTTAAGAAATGAAAAAAGAGACCACAGTTCTGCAAGATTGTTTTCGATCGGGGTTCCACTGAGAGCCAGACGATACCGGGAATTGATCTGCTTCATTGCATGACTCACCTGTGAAGCAGGGTTTTTGATGGCCTGGGCTTCATCAAGGATGACAAAGTGGAATTTTTTCCCCTTAAGAAGCTCACTGTCTCTCAAGACTGTTCCATAGGATGTCAAGACCACATCGGCCATGTGCATGACATCGGTGTACCGGTGCCGGCCAGGCCCATGGAACAGCAACATGTTTAACGAGGGCGCAAATTTCTGAGCCTCTCGCTGCCAGTTGAAAAGAAGCGAGGTAGGAACAACAACCAGTGATGGCTGCCCCTCCCCCAACAGTTTTTCATTGAGCAGCAAAGCAAGTGTCTGAACAGTTTTGCCCAACCCCATATCGTCTGCCAGGCAGCCACCAAACTGATATCTCTTCAAAAAGTAGAACCATTCATACCCTGCCAATTGATAGGGGCGCATTGTTGCAGCGAAACCATCGGGCACAGACTGTTTCTGAACTCCGGAAAAATCCCGGAGTGCTTCCTGCTTACAGAGAAATTCCCCGTCACCACGGCGCTCATCAGCCATATCAAAGAGCATGTTTGCAAGGGCAAAATGCGATTGTTTAATTCGGAGCGTTTTCTGGGATGGGTCTGCATTTAAAGCAGCGAACAATCCGGCAAACTTCTCGACCCACTCCTGTGGGAGTATCCCGGAGGTGCCATCAGTAAGCAGCACAAAACTACTCCCCTGACGAACAGCCATGATCAAGGCAGCTAATGTTGCAGAGATACCATCAAAGCTGACTGCTACCTCACAATCAAAGAATCCGTCTTTTGAATTAACAGACACACTCAACTTCGGATTTGACTTGCGGGCATTTGCAGTTTTCAGTTTCTCCTGCCCGTAGATCTCAAATCCCTCCTCTGCAAGCCTGGGAAGCTCATGGAGAGTCCAGATACGAGGATCACAACAGGGGGTGTAAAAGCCTGTTTTATACTGCATCAATTCATACTGGGCCAGAATGGCAGTCATGGATGTCTCTCTTGCCTTCGAACGGTTCACCCGATAAACATTCCCATCTTCACAGGGGACCAGCCTCGAGAGCACAGGATCACTTCTAGTGAACTCCGCAGTTCCATTCTGGTAGGAAAAACGCAATTCAGCCAGCAACATCGAATCACATTCCGAAAGATAGAGTCTGCCGACTGGCTTTCCAGGCGCCACATCGATAACGGTCTGTGGGTCCTGATATTGCTCTTGGCCCTCACCATCTTCTTCAGGCTCCAAATCTCGTTTGTCTTCAAAAGCCGATTGCCCGGAGGGTGGCACATCCGAAATGAAATCATCCAGCGAATCCCAGTCGATACCGATCTGAATCGCCTGATGAGCATTCGCTGCATACATGACAGCCACGACATGATCACAGGCCCCCCCATGAGCAAATCCACAACTGCAATCAAACCGCAGTCCTGAATTCTGACGACTGAGTACCACCCGGTGTGTTTGATCACCACGAACGGTGGCGATTATATCACTGCCCACAAAATGAAGATTGGAAACTTTTCCACGTGCAAAACACCTACTACCATCCTCGATTATGGCAGTAAAGGCATGTTTTCGTATCTCGTCGTCGGTGAATATTGCCACGTCTGAATTATGGTGGTTTAAAGAGAATTGAAGTTTGTACTGGAATATAGATGGTGCGAATGAAGAATCAAAGATGCTATATATAATGATCGTGATAGAAGCTGGAAGGGCTCCGGCCAGCTCTCCCCTGCTCCATAAAAGAGTCCGTGTATGGGAGTACGACTGTACCCCCCGTGTTTGTTCTGCCAAAATCAGGTCTGATTACCAATAACGTTCTGTTTTTTCGTAAAATCCCGTTCCTGGATTATACAGTAGAGTATTGGGGAAAGAAAAATAGTCAATAATTCCATAAGCATTCCCCCAAAAGAGGGTATCGCCATTGGCACCATTACATCTGCACCCTTTCCCGCTGAAGTCAGAACCGGGAGCAGGGCAAGTATCGTTGTTGCAGATGTCATAAGAGCAGGACGAACCCGCCGCACAGCACCCTCAACCACCATTGCCCTGATCTCTTTAATTGAGGTTAGTTTTTTGCCTGAGAACTGCTGATCCAAATAGGTACACATCACCACACCATCATCAGATGCAATACCGAAGAGAGCCAGAAACCCAACCCAGATTGCAACACTGAGATTAATGGTTTGCATGTTGAAAAGCTCCCTAATATTGACATCAAACAAAGTAAAATTCATAAACCATTGCTGACCATAAAGCCAGATGAGGAGAAAACCTCCTGACCAGGCTACAATAATACCAACAAAAACCAGACTCGTTGTGGATATCCGCCTGAACTGAAAATAGAGCAACAGGAATATGAGAAATAGAGCCAGCGGCAGCACCAGTGTTAATGTTTTCTCTGATCTGACCTGATTTTCATAACTCCCGGCAAAATGGTAGGAGACACCTGCAGGGATGGATAATTCGCCTGATTCAATTTTACTTTTCAGAAATGTTTCAGCGTTCCTGACAACATCTACTTCGGCGAATCCGGGCCTTTTATCGAAAAGTACATAACCCGTTAAGAACGTCTCCTCCCCCTTTATCATTTCCGGTCCTCTGCGGTAACGAATCTGTGCAATCTGCCCTAAAGGAATCTGTGCACCCTGCGCTGTTGCAACAGCAATGCGATTAATAGATTCCGGATCTCCCCGCAGTTCCCGGGGATAACGAACCCGAACTCCATAGCGCTCACGCCCCTCCACGGTAGTGGTAATTCCCTTTCCGCCGATTGCAATCTCGATGACCTCCTGAACCATCTCAACAGACAATCCATATCGTGCTATCGCCTCACGATCGATCTCTATTTCCAGATAGGGCTTTCCAACCACCCGATCAGCAATCACAGCAGAGGGCTCGATTGACGGGACCTGTTTAAGAACGTGCTCCAGTTGAATACCAACACGTTCAATAGTCTCAAGATCCGGTCCTTTCACCTTTATTCCCATCGGTGCCCGCATTCCGCTTTGTAACATGACCACACGCGCTGCTATCGGCTGCAGTTTAGGAGCACTGGTAACCCCCAATACCTCTGCTGCTTTGACAATTTGATCCCATATGTCATCCATACTCTTTATTTCGGGCCTCCATTGCCGAAACGGTCGGCCATGTTTATCGGGTATCAATTTACCGGATTCATCCCTGATAAATTCCTTTCTCTTTTTATCATATCTGAACAGTATCCTTTTCCCAGCCTCATTGCTAATATACTCATCCTTTACCGAGATGACCGTTTCAAACATCGAGGTAGGAGCAGGATCCAGGGCACTTTCCACTCGTCCGATTTTTCCAACAACGCTCTCAACCTCAGGGATCTGCCTGATAGCCATATCCTGCTGACGTATAATTTCCTGTGCAGAACCCAGTGAAGCATGAGACATGGTTGTCGGCATGTAAAGAAATGATCCTTCATCGAGTGATGGCATAAACTCCTTCCCCAACCCCGGGAATGCATGTGCAACTGCCGAAACAGGAGGAAGCTGTCTGATGCTCTTTGGAAGAAAGAAGAATACATTGGAAAAACCCAACCACACAGATGCAGCTATGAGAACCAGTATCACAACCGGAAAAAGAAACATAGCTTTATGCTCCAGAAACCACCCGAGCAGAACCGGGTACTTTTTCTCATAGAGCCGGAAAAACAGCATGAAACCTCCAGCGGTGAGCAATACAAAAAGGATGTTCATGATAAAGGGACGGCTTTCCCCCAATGGTAACCACTCCCGGGTAAGCAATAATCCGATTACCACAACAAACAAGCTGTTTACAATATAGGGAATACGTTTTTTCCAGCGCTCTTTGAGTACCTGCTTTGCAATCAATTGCAGGGCAATGACTATCGTTATTATGCCAACCCACCATGCAACCACAATAAAAAGGATCACTCCTGCGATTACAAGTAAAACAGCAGTGAGAGAAACCGTCTTTGTCCCTGGTTTTCTTCTGGTGAAAAGTACATGTGCCAATGTCGGAATAACTGTCAATGCAATGATGATCGACGATGCAAGAGCGAACGTTTTGGTATATGCCAGAGGCTTAAAAAGTTTTCCTTCGGCTGCAGTCATCGTGAACACAGGAAGAAAGCTCACGATGGTGGTAGCTACTGCAGTAAGAATCGCTCCACTGACTTCAGATGCTGCCCTGAAAACGATATCCTTGACACGTTCAGCAGGAGAAGATTTCTCCAGATGTCTGAGAGTATTCTCCATGAGAATAATTCCCATATCGACAATGGTTCCAATTGCTATGGCAATCCCTGAAAGAGAAACGATATTTGCATCAACACCAAACAGTCGCATTCCTATGAAGCTCATGAGAACAGCTAGAGGAAGTACCGTTGATATGAGCACCGAACTTGCCAGATGGTTCACCATAACCAGAATGACTATCATGGTGATAAGAACCTCTAGATAGATTGCCTCTTGTAAGGTTCCCAGTGTTTCTTTAATGAGAGCAGTACGGTCGTAGAATGGCACGATCGCTACATTAGACTCAGTACCATCCTCTAAAATTTTTCCGGGAAGCCCTGGCGCCAGCGCATCTATTTTCTTTTTAACATTCTCGATAACCTCCAAAGGATTCTCTCCATACCTGGCAACAACGACCCCTCCTACGGCTTCAACCCCTTCTTTGTCAAGAACTCCGGTACGAAGAGCCGGCCCCAGTGATACGGTTGCAACATCCTTTATCCGTATTGGAGTGGTATTATTTACCCGTACAACAGCATTTTCCAGATCCTCAATTCCTTTTATGAAACCAAGGCCACGTACCATGTATTCAACTCTGTTGACCTCAACCGTTCTTGCACCAACATCTTTATTGCTCTTACGAACTGCCTGATAAACCTGTTCAAGCATGACATTGTGTGCCCGAAGTGCATTGGGATCAACATCGATTTGATACTCTTTGACATAACCACCAATCGATGCGACTTCGGAAACTCCCTCTGCAGAGGCCAGCCCATAACGAACATACCAGTCCTGAATCGATCGCAGCTCCTGGGGATCCCAGCCACCGGTTGGATTTCCCTCTTTATCCCGCCCTTCAAGTGTATACCAGAACACCTGCCCTAATGCTGTTGCATCCGGACCCAGTGTCGGCTTTACACCCTCAGGCAAGGTGCCAGGGGACAATGAAGCCAGCTTTTCAAGAATTCTGCTTCTTGTCCAGTAAAAGTCTGCACCCTCCTCAAAAATGACATAAACAGTGGAAAATCCAGACATGGAGAAACTACGTATACTTTTTACCTTTGGCACCCCCAGCAAAGAAACTGTCAGCGGATAGGTGACCTGATCCTCAACATCCTGGGGAGAACGCCCTTTCCAGTCCGTAAATACGATCTGCTGGTTCTCTCCAATGTCCGGAATAGCATCCACAGCTACTGGTGATCTGGGTAGCAGCTCCAGTTCCCAATGAAATGGGGCAACTATAATTCCGGTCACTAATACAGCAAGTGTTATAAGCATGGTGACCAGTTTATTATCTATGCAAAAACGAATAATTTTATCAAGAATTGATTTCGGTTTATTGCTGTTCATGATTTACCCCTGTATGTTTCGGGAACTCTTCCTTAATCTCACCACAGCGCAGCATCGATGGACCAAAATAGGGATTGGCAATCTGTGTGTTTCCCTGCAGCCAGTAGGCACCTTTACCGTCAAAGGCCATTGAGCAGAAAACAATGTATCGAGGACTGGCAGGATACTGCTTCTGCAAAATGATCATCTGTGTTGAAAGTTTTTCAAATAACGTTCTGGCATCAGTAATACGTTGTACCTGCTTTGCATTACTCAATTCAGTTGCGAGTTTTTTTGATATGCGCTTCCATGAACTGTAAACGTTTCCATTTCCAGCGTGTAGTGATTTCAGTGCGATATCGAAAGCCAGGAAGGCTTTTTTTGCCTCATCGGCATTATCCTTTGCTAAAGCTTTGGAAATATCCAAATATCTCACAAACAGACGATTTAATCCCTCTCTGAACTCAGTACCAACAGAATCAGACATCGTTTGAGGCATAGGTTTGTGAACGTCGCCCGGAGCATGAATACTGCCATGTCCTGCATGACTGGTTTGAGCGATACCACCATCCGGGTTCATCATACTGGGCTTCGCCCTGATCTGCAATTCACTGTCAATTCTGAATGCACCATGAACAACAACCCTTTCTCCTTCAGTTATTCCCGATTTCACTACATAAAAATCTCCTACCCGAGGGCCAAGGATTACTTCTCGCCCTTCATACACGGTACCTGTACTGTCGGATGAGACTTCCACATAAACCACGGCCCGTTCTCCGGTAATAAGAGGAGCTGTTGCAGGAATCACCAACGGATTGACGTACCCGGCTCCGGAAGTAACATAGCCCAGAGACTCGGCAGAAACAAGTGGCATGCCGCATATGTCGCAAGTCCCGGGACGATCTTTGACAATTTCAGGATGCATGGGACTGATCCATTTTCCCTTGAGAGATGCATCTGCAATATTTCCCGATGCAGAGATGTTGGCCTTTACC
>OBJA01002439.1_pt1 | contig 10715 bp, 7 predicted proteins | sample 1519751 | NCBI WGS metagenome assembly OBJA01 (sample SAMEA3881238, study PRJEB22517) | soil metagenome | biome: lake sediment; feature: soda lake sediment; material: sediment, water from around vicinity | place: India | collected 2013-12-23 | depth 3 m
CGGCAAGTATATTCTTGGCCCGGATAAGCTCGGCTCGTGAGCTGCTGCCTTTCTCAAAAAGCATCGATGCCGCATCGTGATTAAGCTTCGCTTCGTCGCAGGCTACTTTTGCCTGATCGTAAGCGGCTTTCTGAACATCACTGTCAAGGGCGACCAGCAACTGGTCACGGCTGACCGACTGCCCCAGCCTGACCGGACACTCCATTATGGTCCCTCCACCCTGGGATGTGACCATCACCTCGTTTATGCCCGATACCGTAGCACTCGCATGGACAGTATCCCCCACCTCGCTTGCACTGACCAGCATCGCTTCAACAGCTATCTTTTCCACTGTTTTTTCTTCCGGTGCTTTTGTATCAGCCTCATCCTTTGTGGAGCATCCGGCAATCAAAGCCGCAATGGATGCACAGAGCAGGAATCGGTATTTTGTATTTGTTATTTTCATTGTGTGGCCTCCAGTTTTCCTATCGCATTCAGATATTCTGTTTCCAATGCAAGAGTTTCAAGTACCTTCTGAACATAACCAAGACGGCTCGCTGCAACAGCGCGCTGCATGTCTATAAAGTCAAGCTGTCCAATCTGCCCCGCAGCATACCGGTCTTCCATTATCGCCAGATTCTTCCGGTTCAAATCCCAGAGATCCTTTGCAGAAACAGCATTAATGCGGGATGCTTCACGGAAGCGCTCAATCCGCACAAGATTGGCTTCAAAACCGCTTTTAGCCTGCTCGTATACCAGATCACTTTTCAGCGCATCCCACTTGCTTTCCTTGAAAGCAGTGGTGTTTCTGAACCCGGCAAAGATCGGCACATTCAACATCAGCCCGGCAGCCCATGATCCACCTGTTCCAAATGTTTCCACACGCCGATCCCACTTCACCTCGTTGTTCCACGATGCAAAAGCGTTTAATTTTGGAAGAGCACCGGCCACAGCCATGTTCATCCCCTCACGTGCCAGAGCACGGTATTCTTCAAGTGACTTTAGCTGCGGATTGTCATCGATGCGTCCCTTTGCAGGAGACAAATTATTGAAACAGGTCTCAAATTCTTCAAACCTTTGAGTCTCATACTGCGTATCAGATTCGGGTTTATCTCCCATGAGCGCGTTTAATTGTGCACGATGAAAAGCGATCAAGGCATCGGTTTGAACCAATGATGCTTTCTTCTCGTTTACTTCCCGTTCCCAACGTAGAAGATCTGTCAAAGGTAGAATTCCGGATTCCTTTTTGATCATGGCACTTTCGTAATTTCTCTGTGCCCATACCAGATCCTGTTCCCCGATCCTGCGGTATTCAAACGCCTTTACGAGTTCATAATAGGTCTGGTGTACCTGGACGATCAGGTTGCCGCGGTTGGCCGCATATCCTGCCTCCTGAGCGGCTTTAGTGTGCTTTGCCATGCGGATTGCCACGATCTCAGCCCCGCCATTACTCACCGGCTGAGTCAAAGTAAACTCATGTGTCAGCGAATTATAGCGCATCATTATATCTTCTGTTCCGGGAAAACCTCCATACATGAAATTTGCCCTGTCTACAAGACTCTTTTCATAGCGCATCAGATTGGCGCCATAAGTGACCTGGGGGAAATACCCGGTGATTATCTTCCGTTTCTGCCATTGACGTGCTGAATTATCCGCAGCATCAATGCGGACCTGATAGCCCTGTCTTAGCGCTTTATCCTGTGAATGCTGCAGTGTAAGAATATCTGCCGATGCAGCTATCGCCGAGAGCAGGATGACACCTGCAACGAGTCGTTTCATACAACTTTCTCCTGTATCAAATCATACCAGCAATTCTGGTTCTACTTTACTGACAAAACACCTTGACTGTGTCGCCGTTCTGCGATTGCACATCAACCTGCATCTCGGCCAGACTCTGGATCAGCTCCTCTATATCACTCTGCTTGAAATTACTCAGATCGAAACTAATCCCCTGCTGCTTCATCGACTCGTTGATCTTGTCCATAGCATGGGGCGGAATCAAAGATGTAAGCTTCATGCCGGCGCGAACCAGATTTAATGGCACCCTTACATCCACATTATCCTTATTCGGGTTGCGCACCTGGACTATAAAGAACCTGACATCTTTCTTCTGCTCCGGAATCAGCCGACTGTTCTTTTCGCCAAGAGCATCTATCAACTCCTCTGCTTCCTGAACAGATATTTTACCTGATGCCAGGAGTGATAATATACGTGAACGCTCTTCATTCATGATAGTACTCCTTTTTTTCCTATAAAATTGTTATGTGGATAACGGTTTCTTTCCTTCTGCTGTCAACACTGACCAAAGTCCCTTTGAGCGCGCTTAATATATCTAAAAGCCCACATATCAGACGAAACAGATTCAGCGGAAGGCCGGCTGCTGTTAGAACCAGATCCGCCACCAGAAGCACAGGCACGGCAATGATCAGCAGAACCAGAACAAACGGCCAGAGCAAGAAAATAGGTATCCACAAATTAATTTTCCTTTTCTCCGCTGTACCGAATTCAAGATGTATCAGTGAAGGTGGAAGGTTCATTTCCTCAGCCTTTCAATTGCTTCCTGAACGGACTGTTCTCCTTTTTCCAGCATATCAAGTACACCCTGCTTTGCTGGTGTAAGGTTTACCTGTACGAATTTTAGCTGCTCGGCGATTTTGTTCAGTCGCGCTTTGATGGTGGGATAACTCACCCCGAATGCCTGTTCCATCTGTTTTATCGATCCATGAAAAGTCACAAAAGCGGAAATAAACACCTGGTCTTCATAAGAAAGCTTTGTCAGAGGCGGCAATTCGAATTCCCCTTCAATAGAAATTCCGCTCTCCTTTAAGGTCACCTTTGATACCCGGAAATCTCTCGATCCGGTCAGCGCAGTTAATTCCTGCCAATCAGAACTCATACCACCCCCCCCTTAAACTCAATTTCTTTAATTAAAATAAGCTTATTAATTTAAATTATCAATACATTTTTTTGATTTTTTTAATTTTAATCATTTTAACTTTGATTTTTCAGCTATTTATACCAGCTTTATTAATTTTATCAATATTTTTCCATTTATTTTTATGAAACTGAATTTTCCAGAGGCTTCAGATCACCGCCTCTGCGTCATTTCAGACTAATTTCTTTGTATGTCTTCAGGTAGGTTTTCGGAAAAGGAATGCAGTTTTCTTGTTGAAGATTATTTATACAATGCTCTACGCAGATCAGGCGCAAACATCCTCTATCCCGGTCCATAGAGGAATTCCAGTTGACACATTGTCTACTATTTCGCTACGATATTGTAATAATGTCAAATGAATAGAAAGAAGAAACTGAGAAACAATAAAGAGGCACAGCTTTTCACTCGCAGAGTGGTATTTCAGGCAATCCAAATTTTTTTTACAAAGATCCCAGGTCTGTCCACTGTATCATAAGATCATAAGCGCCGGAACGATGTCGCCGCTTTTTCTGTCTTGTTGAATTCTATTCTCTTTTTGATTTGAAGACATCACCACAGCCCAGTTCAGGAAGCCCCGCTTCACCAAGGAGTAGTTTTAGAGAATCAAAGTGAATTATCATATGCCGCCACTCCTGTTGTAATGTAATATCAGTGCCAAACTGGGAATAGAAACCTGCTCTTTAAATGCTGTCAGATTCTACGCTGATCCTCAAACTACAGCCTCCTTTCATATAGAGAGATATTCCAGGCAGAGTTTTGTGGGTGGAAATAACATCGGACGGTGAGTGTCAGTACTATAGACTCCACAAAAATCGATACCTGCAACTTTTGAGTCTTCTTATGGTAAGCAGGATCTTGTCATAAACGGCACATTTCCAAATGGTGCGGAATCATTGACTTACATCATTTGGACGGCAGCGGCACTGTAAAAAACAGAGAATATATCCGATTAATTCTACGTTGAAGTGAAGTTCAACGAATAGTTCACGATAAAGGAAAAATAAACAGAAACGAGTGTAATGTATGATTATATTATCAAATGGTTTGTGATAATAAACATGTATGTCCCGGTTACTCGCCTACGCATCTTCCTGCCGCTACCCTTGTGGCAAGACAGGTACCGCTTTGGCGGAGCGAAGCGAAGTCAAGCAGATGATATACGCAGTTTAAGCTAATGAAGTAGTTCCGGGCATAACCTGATTTTTCGGCAGAGGAGAAATCTGATGAAATATTATTGGCCAATAATAGCAGTTTTGGTATACATCACTGTTTCATTGTTTACTTTCAGCCAGGTTAGTGCTCAGAATGTTACAGTCAATCTGAACAGTGAACAGCAGTTGATGCGGGGTTTCGGTGGAATCAACCATCCAACCTGGTATCGGGACCTGAATACCGCAGAACGAGAATTGGCATTCGGAAATGGGCCGGGACAACTGGGACTGACTATACTTCGTACATTTGTATCAGAAAACACAAATGAATGGTCTCTTGGAATGAGTACAACGAAGCGGGCCGTTGAACTAGGGGCTCTTGTATTCGCATCACCCTGGAATCCGCCAGCCAGCATGACTATTACTGTCAATGGTACAAAAAAAATCAACCCGAGTTCGTTTGCCGCATACGCAAAGCACCTGGATGATTATGTCCTGTTCATGAGGAGCAATGGTGTTGACCTCTATGCTATTTCGACACAGAATGAGCCTGATTATGCTCACGACTGGACAGAATGGTCTCCACAGGAGTCAGTTGACTTTATTAAAGGATACGGCAACCGGATATCCTGTCCCTTAATGACGCCTGAATCGTTTCAGTATCGTAAAAATGTATACGATCCAATTTTAAACGATCCGCAAGCTCTGGCAAATGTCGCAATATTCGGTACCCATCTGTATGGAACACAAGTCAGAGATTTTCCATACCCTCTGTTCCAGCAAAAGGGAACAGGGAAAGAGCTCTGGATGACAGAGGTGTATACTGATAGTCAGAATGATGCTAATATCTGGAATCTGGCTTTGAATGTCGGTGTTCATATTCATAATGCGATGGTTGAAGGCAGATTTCAGGCGTATGTGTGGTGGCCGCTTCGTCGTTACTATGCCTTGATCCATGATGGTGAAGGGGGACATGGAAGCAGTACTGTTGCTGCAGCCGGGACAGCCACCAAGCGCGGGTTTGTCATGGCCCAGTTTTCCAAATATATACGAAACGGTTATGTACGGGTGGATGCTACCAAAAGTCCGGCCAGTAATGTATATGCTTCAGCTTATAAAGGTAAAGACAGTGTTGTCATTGTCCTGGTTAACACTAATTCCTCTTCGCAAACTATTACCATATCTGTTCCTAATACTACTGTAAAGCCCTTTTCAAAAATCACAACATCTGGAAGTAAAAGTCTGAGTAATGATGGAACCGTGACTGTTAATAATGGTTCATGCAGTGTAACATTAGATGCACAAAGTGTCACAACCCTTGCCGGTTCGGGATCGACAACTCCACCAGAACCTCAAAGCCCGTATAATGGGACACCTCATCAGATTCCAGGGCGTATTGAAGCTGAAGAGTACGATCTTGGCGGTGAGGGTCAGGCTTATCATGAAGAAGATGCCAATGGAAACCAGGGTGCTGCCATGATAAGGAATGATCAGGTAGACATTGAGGCCACATATGATACTTCCGGCTCGTACAACATCTGTTATGTTCTTCAAGGTGAATGGCTGGAATATACAGTTGATGTGAAAAATGATGGAACCTATGCTATGGACCTGCGCGTGGCAGCCAACGGTGATGGAAAAAGATTGCACATAGAAATTGATGGTGTCGATGTAAGCGGATCTGTAGAAGTACCGAACACCGGAGGATGGCAAAACTGGACTACCATTTCGGTCAATGATATCGATCTCACTCAGGGAGAACATGTAATGCGTATAGTCTTTGATACTGACTATATGAATCTAAATTACGTGGAGTTCAAAGATATGGCAACCGGAGTACATGATAAAAGATATGGCGGTAGTAAACTGTTGCACACTTCTTTTTCAACTAATGGAATACAGATTCGGTTGAGAGGTCATTTCGATTATCATATAACCAATATGAGAGGATCCATCGTCGAGGTCGGCAACGGAACCGATGAATCGATTATAGGAAAGAACCTTGCAACGGGAGTGTATTTACTTAGGGTGAAACATGCGCCTGGAAGTTTCGCTCGTAAAATTTTAAAGAAATAACGAGGGATTGAATGATAGAACAGGCAATCGGGCAAACAGGATCAGATCTTAATCGGTATAGGTATGATGAGGATGTATACTGCAGCAAAATTAGTAAAAAGAGGTCTTCGACACACATTCTCCTTACCTGCACATAAACTTGAGTTTTGTTTTTGCCTAAAATACAACCACCGACAACGATACACTTCTTAGTGCATATCAATTAGAGAGTGCCCGTGTCGTTGCTCTCCCAATAACCTCCCCCTCAAAGAACTGCATTTTCTTGGTGGTTGAGGCAAATGAGTCGCCTGTGATATAGCGGATCATGGCTCGTACCAGTGAATGGGTGTTGAAGCTGTAACTGGTTAGTCTGTTGGTAAGGGAATCAAATGTGTTGTCGAAACCAGCAAGAGAAATCCGCTGCGGGATATCAATCCTACGATTCTTAAAGAAATCAAGCACAAGAAGAGCGCAGAGATCATTTGCGGCTACTATGGCGGTAATTGCTTTATTATCCAGTATTTGTACAAGATGTTCCTCCATATTCTGCACGATGAGTGAATCACGCAGAAGCTTTACACATTCATATCGGAATTGATCCATACGGTGCCAGAGGCATGGGTGCATCGATTTAGCGATCATTTTTAAAAACATCTCCTGTTTTCCGTCTACGCTTTTTTCCTCTGCCAACTTCAGATAATCCCACTCACTTGCAGCCTGGTTATTTGTGAAAGGATGTATCTTGTAAGGAAGCCCCGTTTCTTCATAAATGCTGAATAAACCCGCACACCGTTCCTGTGACCATTTGCTCCGATGAAAAGGTGAGACATAGGCTAGTTCATGATGGCCCAGTTTAAGAAAATGTTCACCCATGCGTTTACCGGGAATCGTAGAATATCCGATATTGAAAAAAGCCCGCTGCGATTGTCCGATATTGACTTGAGAAATGGTGTTTTCTACCCACACTGCTACCGGTTTGCGGAAAGCGGAAAGCAGCCGAAGGCATCTGGTATAATCCCTGATGTGCCAGGAGGAGAGAATATATCCCAGTACACTATTGCTGTCTGCCAGGCAGCTGCGCCGTCGTGGAGTATAGAAAAACGGTTCTTTGCCCCAGTCTTCGTAGATAACATGCTCGAGATCCACCTGTGCCTGTGTCGCTTCCATTGATAGAAAATGGTAAAACTCTCTTTCCCGCTCCGTATCGATCTTTGGTTTTCCGGATGGAGAGCCAGCACTAATCAGAATTATTTTCGGCCTCCATCGCCTGTTTTTTCGGGGACGGGCAATCTGAAGAGTGCTTCCTGACCTCTCAATACTCCCTGCACCCTGAAGAGAACTGAGAACTTTGATGATTGTAGGATAAGAAACGGAATATCGTCGCTGCAGCTCTTTAATGCCTGGAAGAACTGTACCGGGACGATAATGACCGTTGAGAAAATCGTTGGAGAATTTATCGCGAATCGATTGCCATTTCCGTAGCTTTCCCTCATTTTCATCATCGATGCAGGAATAAGCTCCTTTTTTGAGGACTTTTACTTCATGCCCCCAACGGGTCACGAGTAGTTTATTTTTTTGTAGAAAAGCTATCTCTTTCCACACAGTAGCTGGAGAGGTTCCGCTAAGCCGTGATAACTCCCTCACCGAGGGAAGAGTGTCGATATTGCCAGCTTGAAGCATTTTTTGAATAAGTGCTGCAGCTTTATCACGGGCAGGATGTCTGCTCATCGGTTTTACCCTGGAAAAAAGACTAAACAGTAAACACACTATTTAATATATAATTTTTCTAAACGGCAATATTCCATTTTTGAAGGTATTTTTTTAACAACAGTTCAACGGAACAGTTTATCAGAAAGGGTTTTTATGTACAGAAATGCAGTTCTGGGTCTGTTGTTTGTAATTTCATCAGCGTATTCTCAAATCCAGGTCAGAGGCGGAGAACTTTTGTCCCGCACACAGCAACTATATGGTCGATACGAGATAAGGATGAGAACAGCGCAGGGAAACGGGATACTCTCCACTTTTTTCACATTTGAGAACGACGGCTGGATGACCGGAACAGGAAATCCATGGCGGGAAATTGATATAGAGGTCTTAGGCCGCTACAACGACAGGTTCCAGACCAATATCATTACCGGAACTGCCGACGGCAGGGTTACCTCAGAATACTATCCACAGGTGAATGTGAATCCGGCAGAAGGTTACCACACATACACAATTGAATGGACACCAGACTACATTTCATTTTTCTTTGATGGTCAGGAAGTCAGACGAACAGAATTTGGAGATTCCAAAGGCCAGGTTGAAGCCTGCCGTGATATTCCTCAATCATACCGTTTTAACATGTGGGCAAATGCCATTTCATCCTGGGTTGGCCCATTCAGTGCAGATATCCTGCCCAGGTTTCAGTTTGTAAATTATATAAAGTATTATTCGTATTCTGAGCAGGATAAAACCTTTTCATTGGCCTGGACCGATGATTTCAATACATTCGACGCATCTCGATGGGCTAAAGCTACTCACACAATCGAGAATTTCACGCAATTTTCACCTGATAACATAATCATCAAGGATGGGGCACTTGTTCTGGCGTTAACAGACATGCAGGGGACCGGGCTCAATAATGTCGTTGTCCCTCCTGATGATCAAACCAGTTCTTTTCTAAAAACAAGCCAGCCAGTCATTAAGACGCCTATGACCGTTTCTGCAAGAGGTGGCCTTGTTTTGTGCTCTGTACACCTCGACAGAGCCGGAAAAGTAGCGTTACAACTGAGCGATTTCAAAGGCAGAGTAGTTGATTCTAAAGTCTGCATACGTGGAGCCGGAGTTCATACAATCGGGCTGGGAAAAGGCACTGCACCTGGAGTATATCTGCTTCAGGCAGAAATAAATGAGTCAATGAAGATTGAGACTGTTTCGATACCAGGGAGATAGTCGGCTGTACAGTTAATTACACCTCTGAACTCCGACCGGGTGATCCCGGGTCTCGGAGTTCAGACATTTAGGCGAAGGTATCTATCGCTTTCCTCAATCGTTTGGGGCTATGCCAGACTGGAAGTGAACTTTTCTATGTCAATGAACACTTCAAAATAGCGTTTTGCATAGTTTACTGCATCAGCGATGTCCAGACGCAGATTTTCCAAGCTTACGATTTTTATTCTTTCTTTATCATTTTTCAATTTCTTCAGAAAATCAACCAGAACGGCTGGTTCAGCGTTTGTCACTCCGCTGAAATTGATAGCCAATGAGCCCTGATTTTCAGACAAATAGGCGTAGACTCTTTTTTTGAACGTATCGGCAGTCTCTTTGCAAAAAGTTCCTTTGAGGTCTATCACCAACGGATGATGAGAGGCGTGGGGGAACCGGGGCTGCACAGTGAGTGGTGCATCGCCTGGAATCGTTAGTGGGTGAAACAGACTGGGTGAGAGTCTGTACTCTGTTCGACGCATTTTTACCTGTGTATACTTCCCCCTCTTTAGTTTCAACTTTTCCATATGAGCCATTACCGGTACAATGCTGGATTGCAGTGCGATTTTCAAACCTCCGGAACCAAGTTCATCTATTATAGATCGTTGGATCCTTCTAATATCTTCTGCAACATCCCTTGAAGGGGCATATTTAATGGCAATGGGAAAAAGCGGAAGAGCATTTATACAACTGATCCGATATTGTTCTGCCCGTTTAGATAGAAAAGGGTCTTGTGAATGTTTGAACCGCATGTATCCGACAAATTGTTTTTCGATAAACCGAACAGCTGAAGGGCCTAGCCTTTGATACTCCTCTTCATAGAATTCAAGAACCAGCGACTCCATTTTTGCTTTATCAATATGGGGATGTTTGAACGCAAGGTGAAAACCATCCCAGTATTTATAATCAATATCAAGCAATTTACCTGCTGCCTTAAGCCTGTCAAAAAGAGGTGTGCTGCAGGCGGGAGTTAAAATAAGAATCTGGCTCAGGCTTGGTTTCAATGAGACCAGATACTCAAGATCACTCCATATATTCTCTTCAGTATGAAAATCATGACCGATTATCAGAGAAGCCAGCGTATTGATGCCACGGGAGTGTAATGAATTGAAAATGGCTTTGATATCAAGGCCCTTCAATTTTTTATAATCCGCCTGTCCGGATTCCACACCTATCCAGATGACCTCTATTCCCATTCTCACCAGGTCATCCGGATCCCATTGTGAAATAGAATAGGCACTGGCAAAACAGGAGATTCTGGCAGGGGGAGCGTTATCCCCCTTGACACACTCAAGGTATTCCGCAGCGCGTTCTTTTTGCATAAGGAAATCTTCCTCGATTATACCAACTGGCATGTCATTACTTTTAATGGCTTTCTGTACCCTTTTTACCTCCTGGAACAGTTCGGTACCGGTTTTAAGCAGAGGTATATGCTTTAGTTTGTGGTAATGTGTTGTGGAACAGAATTCGCAGCCGTGAGGACAGCCCAGACCGGCCAGGATCACAGCCCCTTTCATGAGCGGAAACCCGGCTATTTTTGCTGTAGTCGAATAAACAACATGTTTTTTAGGTTCATCACCATGAGATTCCTGAAGGAGTTTCCGCATGAAATCCACTCCCTCTTCCCT
>OBJA01002440.1_pt1 | contig 10713 bp, 8 predicted proteins | sample 1519751 | NCBI WGS metagenome assembly OBJA01 (sample SAMEA3881238, study PRJEB22517) | soil metagenome | biome: lake sediment; feature: soda lake sediment; material: sediment, water from around vicinity | place: India | collected 2013-12-23 | depth 3 m
ATGCAATGCAGTATCCACTTTAACGCCGTAGGTTTCAACCAGACTGGCAGCGGCCGCCAGATCGCCTTCCGATTTAATACGCTGCACTTCGGCCAGCAACTCGCCGAATAATTCTCGTAAACGCGCGTAGTTGTTGATTTTCACATAGGTTTTACCATCCTTTTTCAGCCACTCGGCAACTTGTTCCTCCTGGCCATGTTCAAAAACCCATTTGGCAATCAACTGCCGGTTGCGCATGTGCGATTCTTCGATGTTCTTGCCCGGCTCAATGCGGGTTAGCTGGGTGATCAGCCCGTTCCGGAGATAAGCGTCAAATTCGGCTTTACCGGTTTCCATGGATGGCACCAGTCCCAATTCCAGCAATTTTTCGTCGGCAATATAATAAAGTGCAAAAAGGTCGGCGCGGGTTTCTTCAATGGTTGAATAATAATTTTTCAAGTCCTCGGGGCTTTTGCCGGGCATCATTTTCCCCGAACCATGTCCCAGACATTCGTGCAGGTCGGTGTGCAGGTTACCCGCCAGGTATCCAAAGCTTTTGGCGCGCCCGATTTCTTCTTCCGAAGCGGCAAATTCTTCGAGCATGCCATTGCCCAACGAATCCTGAAAATAAGATTTGGTGATGTTTTCGATGGTTACCGATTTGGAGCCGTACTGTTCGCGGATCCATTCGGCGTTCGGCAAATTGATGCCGATGGGCGTGTGCGGGTAACAATCGCCGCCCAGCATGGCCACATGGATCACTTTGGCGCTGACACCCCTGACCTCTTTCTTTTTAAACTGTTCGGAAACCGGCGACTGGTTTTCGAACCACTGCGCATGTTCCGACAACACATCGGCTCTTTTACTGCCTTCCAAATCTTTGTAATTGACGATTGATTCCCAGCTTCCTTTGATTCCCAGCGGATCGCCGTAAATTTCAATGAAACCATTTACAAAATCAACCTGTCCCTCCAGTTCTTTCACCCATAAAATGCTGTATTCATCGAAGGTTTTCAGGTCGCCGGTTTGGTAGTATTCAATCAGTTTCTGAATATGTTTTTGCTGAAGTTCGTTTTCGGCAAACACTATTGCTTTTTCCAGCCAATACACGATTTGCCGGATTGCTTCGCCGTATTTGCCATCGGCTTTCCACACCGCTTCTTTTAAAATGCCGTTTTCTTTTACCAGTTGTGAATTCAACCCAAATGAAGGGGCATTATTACCGGCTTTTTTGCGTTTCTCAGCATAAAAAGTTTCGGCTTCCTGCTGATTGACATTCTGGTAATAATTCATAGCCGAAGTTTCCAGCAAATCGAGCGAACTGTCAGAAGCTACGCGCTTTTTTTCCCGTTCCGGATTGGTAATCACATCAATCAGTTCGTCCATTTCATTTTTTGCCTGAAAATGCGAAAGATCCGACAGTTCGATTAACTTTTTCAGCTCATCAGCCGAAAAGCCCGGGGGGATTTTATCCATGGAATAATGGTGGTGGATGCCATTCGAAAACCAAACCCTCTTTAAATACAGGTGGAAATTTTTGAAAAGAATGGTGTCGCGGTCCCCCGAAAAACTGCGGTAAATGGTTTCGAGCAGCCGGCGGATTTTCAGGTTCCGGCGGTTGTTTTGGTCCCACAGGATGTCGCGGCCGCAAAGGGCAGCCTGTCCCAAATAATAGATGTATTGTTTTTGTTGAAGGTTGAGTTGGTTGAAGTCGGTTAATTCGTAGCGTAAGATTTTCAGATCGGCAAACTTTTCGGCAAATACTTCCATATTAAACGTCTTTTTTTTGCAGTTGATGATAACGCTCTTCTAACAACTCCGACTGTTTTAATGTTCTTCGCAGCCAGCTCAGCTTGATTTCAGCTTTTTCCCCTTCGGTCAGCTTCCAGTCAATGTTGTCCGATTGGTGCAGTTTCAACGTGAGGTGGTGCAAAATAATGGCAGCCGAAACCGAAATGTTGAAACTTTCAGTAAAACCATACATTGGGATTTTCAGAAATTCATCGGCTTCTTTTTTGATGGTGTCGGTAATTCCGGTCAGTTCGGTGCCAAAAACCAGCGCCGTTTTCCCTTTTTCCAGGTCGAAATGTTCCAGATCGGTATCGCCTTCGTGCGGAGTGGTGGCAACAATGCGGTAGCCTTGCTTTTTTAATTGCCGGATCGCCTCATGACTATTATTTTCGTTTTCGGCGTATCGTTTTACATCAAGCCATTTTGATGCGCCCATGGCCACTTCGCGGTCGATGGTGAATTTGTTCCGGTTTTCGATCACGTGAACATCCTGCAAGCCAAAACAGTCAACGGTTCGGACGACGGCACTGGCATTTTGCGGCTGAAAAACATCTTCGAGTACCACCGTTAAATAACGGGTGCGCTGGTCGAGGATGCGGTTGAACAGCGTGCGGCGGTCGTCGGTGAGAAAACCCGAAAGAAAGTCGATTAGTTGATGATCCATGATTTCAGGGGCATGTATCATTCATTTGCTTTTGTATGTTGTGGTGCGTTTTTCTTTATGCGAATCAGAATTTCTTTTTTAGCCTTTCCTTCTTCCTCAATGTCATAATCGTTTTGTAGTCCAAGCCAAAATTTTGAGGTGGTTCCAAAATAAGATGCGAATCTTAATGCAGTATCTGTTGTAATTCTTCTTTTCCCTTTAATTATTTGGGAAATCCTGGTCTGTGGAATATCGGTGTCTTTGGATAATTTGTATGCAGTAATTTCATGAGGGCGTAAAAATTCCTCAAGTAATATCTCTCCCGGGTGAATGTTTGGTAATCTTTCCATCTTTAATCCTCCAATTTTAATGATAATCTGTTATCTCAACAGCGGTTGCATTATTATCAACCCACCTAAATACAATTCTCCATTGATCATTGATCCTGATACTATAAAAATCTGAACCTTGCAATTTTTCAAGTCGGTTGGACGGAGGTATTCTCAAATCAGACCAGTTTTGTGAGTTATTAATCATTCTGAGTTTTCTTCGTCCAACTTGTTGTATCTCAATTGGTATCTTTTTGACAGGTTCTCCATTCCATATCCTTTCTGTATCTTTTGATCCAAATGAAACAATCATCCTGTCACTGTGCATTATTGACGTCAAAGGTAATTATTTTGCCTCGATAATTGGTAATGAACAAAACGCTTTTGTAACTCGATTTTTGTTTTCAATCCTTAAGTGTTATTTTCGGGCTTTACAAATCAAGTGAAGGTTCATGCAGGTTATAGAGGTTAAAGACAAAAAACAGGTTGATGCATTCCACCAGCTTCCTTATTCAATCTATAAAAATGAAAAAAATTGGGTGCCGCCGTTACGCATGATGGTCGAAGCGGTTTTCGACCCTGTTAAAAACAACGCGCTTCAGAAAGGTAATGTTTGCAGGTGGATTGTTTATCAGAACGGTAAGCTTGCCGGAAGAATTGTCGCGTTTCATACCCGGAATTATTCCAGCCAGGTGGAACAGCCGACCGGCGGCATCGGCTTTTTCGAATGTACAGACGACCAGGAAGTGGCAAACAAACTGTTCGATACGGCAAAAGAGTGGCTCAGAGGTGAAGGGATGGAAGCGATGGACGGGCCGATCAACATCGGAGAGAATTTTTTCAACTGGGGTTTGCTGGTCGATGGATTTGTTCAGCAAACTTACGGAATGAACTTTCATCCGCCTTATTATCACCGCTTGTGGAAAACATATGGTTTTGAAACTTACTACCAACAGTTCAGCTACCACCTGGATATTACCAGTCCCGATTTGCCTGAGCGTTTTTGGAAAATTGCCGCATGGATGGCCAAAAAACCGGGCTACGAATTTGCGCATTTCACGTTTAAAAACCGCGAAAAATACATCGCCGATTTTATCAGGATTTATGAAAAAGCCTGGGAAAAACACGAAAATTTTAAACAGATTGAACCTCAGGATTTGCGGGACATGATCAGCCAGTCGAAGTTGATTTTGGATGAGGAATTTATCTGGTTTGTTTACCACAACGGCGAACCAATCGCTTTTTTTATGATGATACCGGATGTTAACCAATTGATCCGACATTTCAGAAATGGCAAAATGAATTGGTTGAAAATGATCAAGTTTCTTTACCTGAAACATAAAAAGGTGATCAGCCGTTGCCGGGTTTTGGTGATGGGCGTGGTGCCCAAATTTCAAAAATCGGGCATTGAATCGGCGATCTTTTACCAACTTAGGCAGGTGCTTTTACGAAAAAAATGGTACAACGAAATGGAGTTAAGTTGGGTGGGCGATTTCAACCCGAAAATGATTTCGATTTTCGAGGCTGTTGGCGGGAAAAAAGTCATTACCCACCTGACATTGCGGTACCTGTTCGACCGTAGGAAACAGTTTAAAAGGCTGCCAATTATTGACGATTGAGCTTGCCCTTCAATATTGTGATTGTTATTTGTAATATCTTCGCCCAAAAAATATAAACAGGCTGTATGCAATTAAAACCAGTAAATAGCAGGGAAACCAAAAAGTTATTCCACCAATTGCCCCACATCATCTATAAAAATGACAACAATTGGGCGCCACCGGTCGAAGCGATGGTTGAGAATACCTTTAGTCCCGAAAAAAACCCGTCGTTTAAAAACGGTGATGCCGCACGTTGGGTCGTCGTCGGAGAAGATGGTGCGCCCGTGGGACGTATTGCCGCCTTTGTAAATTACCACAAAGCCAAAGCCTTTGAACAGCCTACCGGTGGTTGTGGTTTTTTTGAGTGTATTGATGATCAGCATGTCGCCGATGTGCTGTTTGACACTGCTAAAAAGTGGCTGATGGAACATGGCATGGAGGCGATGGACGGCCCGGTAAATTTTGGCGAAAATTACCTGAACTGGGGACTGCTCGCCGATGGTTTTATGCCGCAGGGTTACGGCATGCCCTACAATGCTGCCTATTACCTGAAATTGTTTGAAAATTATGGCTTTCAGTTGTATTTTAAGCAGTTCAGCTATCACCTCGATTATTCGGTCCCTTTCCCCGAACGGTTTTGGAAAATCGCGGGTTGGGTCGCACAAAAGCCCGGTTACAGTTTTAAACATTTTAGTTACGATGACACTGAAAAGTTCATCAAAGATTTTTGCCACGTTTATGACGAGGCCTGGCGTTTTCACAAACATTTTAACCCGCTCGACCCTCAGGATTTGCGCGACTTTCTGAAAGATTCGAAGGCGGTTCTCGATCCCGAGATGATTTGGTTTGCATACCACGACGGCGAACCCATCGCGCTGTTTGTGATGGTGCCTGACATCAACCAGATTCTCAGGAAGCTGAACGGAAAGCTGAATTTCATCAACATGTTGAAATTCCTTTATTATAAAAAGAAAAAGGTAATCACCCGCACCCGCATCCTCATTATGGGGGTGACGCCCAAGTACCAACGTTCGGGAATCGAATCAGCTATTTTTTGGCACCAGGATAAACTGATGAAAAAGAAACCACAATATACCGAAGTTGAACTTTCGTGGGCCGGCGATTTTAACCCGAAAATCGTGGCGCTTTACGAATCGGTTGGCGGGAAACATGTAAAAACTCATTATACCATGCGTTATCTTTTTGACCGGACCAAGCCATTTCATAGGGCTCCTGTGATTGGTGCGGAAAAAGATGAATAAAAAGGCGGAAAAATTTTTGGATATTATCAAAGTGTATTTATCTTTGCAACCCGATTGAAATAACGTTGAAAAGGAATCAGCAATGAAAAAAGAAATACATCCGTCAAATTATCGCATAGTTGCGTTTAAGGATATGTCGAATAACCAGGTTTATTTGACAAAATCAACCGTTAATACAAGAGAAACAGAAGTGATTGACGGAGTTGAATATCCACTGGTAAAAGTGGAAATCTCAAGCGGTTCACATCCTTTTTATACCGGGAAAATGAAACTGGTCGATACCGCAGGGCGTGTTGACAAATTCATGAACCGTTACAAAAAACACATGGATTCAAAGAAAAAGTAACCGGAAGGTTAAAAAAATAGATGAGCTTCGCTTTTGCGGGGCTTTTTTTTTGCCTTAGTTTTGTAAAAATTTCAGTATGAACATGATCCTGTTTGATGGCCGGGAACGCCCGGGCCTGCTGCCTCTTTGTTTTACACGCCCGGTTTCGGAGCTGAGAACCGGCATTCTCACCATTCGCGAAAAGTGGGAAAAAAGGCTGCCGGGAAACTATTCCTGGAAAACTGAAGAGTACCTGCAGGAAAAATACCCGCTGCAGGTCGAAAAACAAAATTTGGTGCTAAACGCTCACGTCTGCCCTACAGACGAGTTGGCAGCTGTGGTCAGGCAACTCGAAAATGGCCAAGGCATCCAATGGCAGGGAAACCGGATTGCTGCCTTGCTGGATGCAGCTTCTGTCGGTAATTTTTTTGATCAAACGGGCGAAATTCAATGGAAAAATTTTGAAGGAGAACTTGATTATATCCGTTTTTCATGGGATTTGGTTGAGGCAAATCCGAAACAAATAAAAATCGATTTTGAGTTGCTGACCCAAAACCGTCAATCGCAACCTGTTGCTTCGACCAATCATTTGTCTCATCCCGAAAACATTTTTGTTGAAGCGGGCGCAAAGCTCGGATTTGCAACCATCAATGCGTCGGCAGGGCCGGTTTATATTGGTAAAGACACTGAAATTATGGAAGGTTCGCTCATTCGCGGCCCTTTTGCGTTGGGCGAACATGCGGTAGTGAACATGGGTAGCAAAATATACGGCGGAACTACCATCGGTCCTTTTTGTAAAGTCGGCGGCGAAATTTCACAATCTATCCTCACCGGGTTTTCAAACAAAGGACATGACGGTTTTCTTGGCAACTCGGTTTTGGGCGAGTGGTGTAATCTGGGTGCCGGAACCAATGTATCAAATCTGAAAAACAGTTACGAAGAAGTGAAAGTGTGGAATTATGCCACGGGCAGGTTCATCAAAACCGGTTTGCAGTTTTGCGGGCTGATCATGGGCGACCATTCCAAAGCGGGTATTCAAACCATGTTTAATACAGGCACCGTAGTTGGCGTGGCATGCAACATCCACGGAAGCGGATTCCCGCGCCAGTTTGTGCCTTCGTTTGCTGACGGCGGAGCCGCGGGATACCAGCTTCACCAGTTAAAAAACGTCTTTTCAACGGCACAAAAAGTGATGGCGCGGCGCGGCAAACAGTTGTCGGAAACCGATCAGCAGCTTTTGTCGGCTGTTTTTGAACGCACCTCCGTTTACCGCAGGTTTTAAGCCCACCGCCTCTTTTGGCATGGCTATTGCCTTTTTCGGCAACGGTTTATTTTTAATTAACTTTGTGCCACTTTGTCATATTGAATCAGAAGGAATACAATGGGAGAAAATAAAGGACAATCATTTAAAAACATGATATTTGCAGATTTCGGAGATGAGGATGCTGAATTGATACCGATCATAGCAGACGGGAGCGAAGACGAACTGAGAGATTTTCAGGCGCCTGATATATTGCCAATTCTTCCGCTGCGGAATACGGTTTTGTTTCCAGGGGTGGTTATTCCGATCACTGTGGGAAGGCAAAAATCACTCAAGCTGATACAGGATGTTTTTCGCGAAGACAAGCTGCTGGGAACTGTTACCCAAAAAGAAGGAAGCATTGATGATCCTGAACAAAAAGACCTGTACCAGGTGGGTACTGTCGCCCAGATACTGAAAATTCTGGAAATGCCCGACGGTTCAACTTCGGTTATCATCCAGGGAAAAAAGCGCTTCGAAATTACCAATTACATTGAGGAGTTTCCGTATTTTAAAGCACAGGTTTCACTTTTGGACGAGATTTTGCCTGTTGAAAACAATGTCGAGTTTAACGCGGTTGTTGGCTCGCTGAAAGATTTATCTATAAAAATTGCGCACTACTCCAGCAACGTTCCGCCCGAAGCCACTTTTGCGGTAAAGAATATTGAAAACTCCACTTTCCTCATCAATTTTATTTGTTCGAACACCGACTTGTCGGTCGAAGAAAAACAAACTTTGCTCGAGATTGCCGACGTGCGTGAACGTGGAATTCAGGCGATTTCTTATTTGGTGAAAGAAGTACAAATGCTCGAGTTGAAGCGCGATATTCAAAGCAAGGTTAAAACCGATCTTGATCAGCAGCAACGTGAATTTTTGCTGAACCAGCAGATGAAAACCATTCAGGATGAACTGGGTGGTAATCCCATTGAGCAGGAAATCAAGGAGATGAAGGAGCAGGCCAAGCTAAAAAAATGGAGCGATGAGGTTGCCAAATATTTCGACAAGGAAGTGAACAAACTTCACCGGTTGAACCCTGCTGCGGGTGAATATTCTGTTCAATACTCTTATTGCCAAACCTTGCTTGATTTGCCGTGGAACGAATATTCCGAAGACAATTTCGACCTGAAACATGCCGAACAGGTTTTGGATGAAGACCATTACGGACTCGAAAAAGTGAAGGAGCGTATTCTGGAACATTTGGCGGTTTTGAAGCTGAAAAAAGACATGAAAGCGCCAATCCTTTGTTTATATGGTCCGCCGGGGGTTGGTAAAACGTCGCTGGGCAAATCGGTGGCACGCGCCTTAGACCGCAAGTACATCCGCATGAGCCTGGGTGGTCTGCACGATGAAGCTGAAATCCGGGGGCACCGGAAAACATACATCGGGGCCATGCCCGGACGGATTCTTCAAAATATTAAAAAGGCAAAAACCTCGAACCCGGTTTTTATCCTGGACGAAATCGATAAAGTTTCAAAGGATTTTCACGGCGATCCGGCATCGGCCCTGCTCGAAGTGCTCGATCCGGAGCAAAACTCGGAGTTTCATGACAATTATGTAGAACTGGATTATGATTTGTCGAAGGTGATGTTTATTGCAACGGCAAACACGCTGAATACCATTGCCCCGGCGCTTCGCGACCGGCTGGAACTGATCGATGTGAATGGCTATATTGTGGAAGAAAAAATTGAAATTGCCAACCGCCACCTGATTCCCAAACAGTTAAAAGACCATGGGGTAGAGGAGGGGCAGGTGGTATTTTCAACTGAAGTGCTGGCCCACATCATTGAACAATACACCCGCGAATCGGGTGTTCGCGAACTCGATAAAAAATTGGCCAAGGTAATTCGCCGCATTGCCAAAAAAATTGCATTTGGTGAGCCCTATCGCAGCGAGTTAACAACCGCCGATATTCGTGACTACCTTGGAGTTTCTCAGTATAACCGCGAGAGTTACCAGGGAAATGAAATTCCCGGGGTGGTGACAGGCTTGGCCTGGACAGCCCACGGAGGGGAGATTTTATTCGTAGAGTCGAGCCTGAGCAGCGGGAAAGGCGCCTTGACATTGACCGGAAATTTGGGCGAAGTGATGAAGGAATCGGCGATGCTGGCTCTTGAATACCTCAAATCGCATACAAAAGAACTCGGCGTTTCTCCGGAGATTTTTGAAAAAAACAATTTTCATATTCATGTTCCCGAAGGCGCAATTCCCAAAGATGGCCCATCGGCAGGCGTGACCATGGTGACTTCGCTCGCTTCGAGCCTGACCCGCAGGAAAGTGAAGGCAAACATTGCCATGACCGGTGAAATTACCTTGCGTGGGAAAGTGCTTCCGGTGGGCGGCATCAAAGAAAAGATACTAGCGGCCAAACGGGCCGGCATCAAAGTGGTGCTGCTTTCCGCAGATAACAAAAAGAACCTGGAAGAAATTAAAGATATTTATTTAAAAGGGCTGGAGTTTCATTTTGTAAAAACCATCAGCGACGTGCTTGATTTTGCCCTTGAAAAAGCTGAATGATTTTGTTTGTCCATGCCGAGTCTTTTCCGAATACCACGCCTAAACGTTTTATTTGACGTGAGTTCGACCAAAACAAATTGCTGCTTTTGCTTAGGTCGAACTCACGTTAAACTGAAATAAGGTGGTCAATTTCACTGTTTTTCCACTGTGGGGATCTTCCAAGGGAGAAAAAAGTTGTTGGAAAACATTTTGCTTAGTACGATTTTCTGCGTTAGCCTAAAACAATTTATTACGTTCTCGATTCGGCAATGCAAAGTGATTGCTGCTTCACCCAAACTACCTTCAACTTTTAAAACGGTTGTAATCATCCGGTGAGGTCACTCTACCTCCATGCTACCTATAACCTGCGAGGTATATACCTGCTCAACATTGGGGTATGCCGTTATATATTGTTCTTTAAGGTCTTCTGCAAACTGAAATTTTACATATCCCGGAGGTGTTGATTTGAGGGCTGATTCGCTATAGTTCATTAAGATAAATGTCCGGTCTATATCCCCGTAATGCAGCGTATAGATCATGTACAAATAGCTGCCATTGTCTCCTTTAACCACTGCTCTGTCAAAAGTACCCTCAATACCATTATCTCCATATTTTTCTGGATAAATGAAAAAAATTCCTTTCGTCTCCTCAAGATCTTCGCTTTCGGTATATACAAATTTGTATGCGCCGCCAACTTTTACAGGAATGGTCGCAAGCGCTTTGTTTTTCAGCTCTTTTTGGTCACCAACCGTCATGTTATTGCCTGCAACAGTTGCATCCAGTTTTGCCACAACAATCTTTTCGGTTTTATATGCAATCGTTACATTCAGAATGTACGAACTTCCTGACAAATCTTTAATAATAACCGTAGCAGAACCTACGCCCAGCGGTTCAAATAAAATGTAGTTACTATGTGTCATCTCGGCTTTTAGCAACGGCGATTCGCAGGAAAAAGAATAATTTCCATCACCCCCGGTAATGGTAACGCCGCCC
>OBJA01002441.1_pt1 | contig 10713 bp, 7 predicted proteins | sample 1519751 | NCBI WGS metagenome assembly OBJA01 (sample SAMEA3881238, study PRJEB22517) | soil metagenome | biome: lake sediment; feature: soda lake sediment; material: sediment, water from around vicinity | place: India | collected 2013-12-23 | depth 3 m
GAGCGAGTGTCGGTCGGACGTCTGTATCGCTCGGTCGGCAAGAGTGGCGAGGCCGTGCGCTTCGAGTACAGCGAGGAGTGGCTCCGACACCCGCGCGCCTTCGAGATCGATCCGGAGGCCAGGCTGAACGTCGGGCCGCAGTACGCATCGGCGGGCGCCGACCAGTTGTTCGGGGTCTTCCAGGACAGTTCACCCGACCGCTGGGGTAAGCTGCTGATGGACCGGCGTGAGGCCATCGAGGCCCGTGAGCAGGATCGTCGTGTGCATACCTTGCGCGCCTGGGACTACCTCATGGGTGTCGACGACGGCGCACGCATGGGAGCGCTGCGTCTGGCGGATCCGAATACCCATGCGTTCATCGCGCGCCATCCGCTGAGCGCGCCGCCCATGACGGCGCTGCGGGAGCTGGAAGCCGCTGCTGCGCAGGTCGAGCGCGGGCAGGACGCGCGGGTGGACAAGTGGGTCCGTCAATTGCTTGCGCCTGGCACCACGCTGGGTGGTGCCCGGCCCAAGGCAAGCTTCGTCGATGAGCAGGAGAACCTGTGGTTGGCCAAATTCCCTTCCGCCGAAGACCGTCACGATGTCGGATTGTGGGAGTTCCTCGCCTATGAGCTGTCCGTGGTGGCAGGCATCGACATGCCCGAGGCGAAAGTCCTGGCGCTGTCCAGGCGCGGTCATACCTACGCGGTGAAACGCTTTGATCGAGCCGACGGTCATCGTTGGATGTACGCCTCTGCCCGGACACTGCTGGGGATCGACAGCGAAGGGGCCAGTTACCTGGACTTGGTGCAAGTCATCGAGTCGCACGGGGCGCGGGGCGGTATCGCAGCGGACCTGGAGCAGTTGTTTCGCCGTGCTGTCTTCAACGTGCTGGTGGGTAACCGCGACGATCATCTGCGCAACCACGGTTTCCTGCGCGAGCAGACCGGGTGGCGGCTGTCGCCGGCCTTCGATGTGAATCCCAATCCGGATAAGGATGTTCACGTGCTGGCGCTGGATGAGCGTGAGTCCACGTCCGATACGAAGCTGTTGCTGCAGAACCGCGAGTTCTTCCGCCTTGGGGCCGATCGCGCGGCGCAGGTGTTGGAGGAAGCGCGCGCGGCGGTCCGGCAGTGGGAGGTCCGCGCGAAAGCCCTAGGTATTAATCGTGCCGAGATTGCGACGCTAGGCGCGGTGATCGATCCGGGGCGATGATGCCAAAGGACTTTTCCGCCGCGATGCTTTGATCTGCTTTCACGCTCGCCTTTCTTGCTTGGCAAAAATCCTTCAGCGCGCCCGATAACGTTCTTCGTAGTGTTCGCGCAATGCGCGTCGCTATCCTATGTCGCCTTCGCGCGATCGAAGGTCCTACACAGGAGCTTCAACATGACGAAGAAGCGCTCCAACAATGAAGTCGGTTACTAAACGGACGCAGACATCGCTCGGCATCTGGCTCGGTCGATTGCGCAACAAGCTGACGACTGGGAATCCGCTACCGCCTCGCATCGAGCCGCCAGGTTACCGTCATCGGCTAGCTGTACCAGTGGACGTGGTAGAAGGCGTTACGGTTGTCGCTGGTTTTGACGTTGGTGCCCGAGGGTGCTGCCCACGATCCCAGAATGACACCGCCCAGCAGGGGCGAGCAGAATGGCGTGCGGACCATCTCCGCCACCCGGGCCGGTTCCCAGAATCCCGTTCCCAGGCCGATCCGGACGAACACCGGCGGGGGCGCTGGGCAGGTACAGATCAACGGCACGCTGTCGCCGGAGTCTTCCATGCCCATGTCCACCTTGAGCGGGCCATGGTGATCGGGAACACGCATTTCCAGCAGATGTCGGTGAAAGGGTTTGAAAAGCGGCCGTAGCAGGGCGCATCGGCCGAGGCCTGCTGTGCACTATACTTTGGCGATGGGGACTGAGTGACTCAAATCGGCCATCAGATGACGTTCAGATGTTTCTCCACGACTCGGTAAGAGTATCTGGTCCGAAAGAAACCCATCCACACCCGACGGCACAGACAATGCGGATTTTCGAGTCGGCGTTGAATCGTTGGCTAGTTAGGCGGTGCCAACCGCATGAACAACGCCATCGGCATCCCTTGAGCCTGCTTAACCCGACCGTACGTAAGTAGCAGTCTTCGCACAGTATTTAGCTCAAACCCGCCGGTCGGGATAGATAATTCTAAGTTGCCTCGAAACGAACTGTCTAAGTGACGTGCATTGCTTCGGCGCCATTCCTTGCGTAGGCTCCTTTTGGCTTCGTCTAATTCGCGTGCGAGCTTCTTTGCCGTTTTCCTGGAAACCGGCTTCTCATTTTGTAGGCGAACTGAATTCCGAATTCGTCGCAGTGCGATTCTAACACTGTCAAGCTCGCCGCTTAAACGAAGCTGAAAACTCGCCTCAGGATTGCTTTCAATCCGGAAATGCAGCTTTTGCATCGAATCGATCACAGGCAGCCAAGGAGACGAATCTATTGATGTATTGGCTGAAGTTGCATGTCGGTGAAGATGTTGCCAATGCAATCCAAGGTCGGTGTAGACAACCGACCCCGTGAACTGTGCGAGAAACAACGCCACTTCCAGATTGAATCCCTTAACTGTTTGTAGCTGTGCTCCTTCTTCTCCTGGGGGCAAATGTTGAAGCAGCGCCAGTTGGTCGTGCTTCTTCTGTTCTCTCATGTAAGCAATAACTTGTGCAACCTGCTCGGGACCAAGTTCCGGTGAAGTGCGTTGGACGAGACCGCATAATGCGTCATCAGGCAGGCCGCGGTTAGCTCGCATCATGTCATCCTCAAAGAGCGCGCGATTTCTCTGCAGGTCCTTGTCGTCGAAGTCTGCTTTGCCGCCCACTCGCTGCTCTGCCACGTTCCATAGCGCATGCCTGATGTCGCCGAAGTCAGCAAGATCGGGCACCATGTGCACGAAGCCCGCATCGATATATGGCTCAAGCATCAGAAGAAGTAACGCATTCTTAAGGGTTTGAGCCTTGTATTTACCAGGTGACTTCGTGGGGCTGAACTCAGGTTTAACAGCGCCAGCATTTATGAAAGGATTGGCAATGATCACTTCGTCAAAGTAGGGTAGCCATCCAGTAACAGTGGCGGTGACTGTGCGAGGATCGACCAAGCCCAAATAAACGGCGCGTATAATTCTTTCATCTGGTCGCGGAATCAGATCAGCAAGGTCCGTATCACTGGGCCATAGACTTTCAAAAGCTTCATGAATCTTCTTTATCTGGTCGTTGCTCAGTTCTCTTCGAACATCCTCCCAGGTCTTGCCTTTGTGAAGCCCTAGGATGTCTTGCGTTGCGCGGGTGAAAATGAGATTGCGTTCGCGAATGCTGTAGACATCCCAGGATGGTATATCTTTTTGCGCCAATCCATCGCAGCATTGTTTGAACTTGCGTCCACTCCCGCAGCCGCATGGCCCATTTCTGTCAAAGTGAGATGCGCGCTTTTTCCTTAAGTACTTATGAGCGTCGGATGTGCGACCAAACTCATCTTGGTAGTGCGTAGAGCCATCCTTATACTCTATGTAGATCTCGCCGCCGAAATGCCACAGCTCATCGGAAGGCGGGAGAAGGATTTTGCCTATCGTTTCCCACCGGCCAGAGTCAGTCTTTTCAGGCTCTAGCCAGGCCTTTTCGCTTGCGGCGATGTATCTGTGAGCTCTGGCCTTTAGAAGGCGGTTTATCGAGATTACTTCCTTGCTGGTCAGTTTTCGAGTTCTGATGAATGCGTCTGTGCGAGCGATGCTTTGTCCGCCATATCTCGCGTGGGTGCGTGGCGCTGTTAAATCAATATTAGTGGGATCCTTTGCATATTCGAGATTAGACAGGATCAAGCAGTGATTCGCGTCTAGTGCAAAAACGGTCTGCGAGCCTTTCATTTCAATAGCTGGATCGTCAGGATACTTGCATGCCGATGAGGTTGGCGGGCACGCGGCGTTGTAGATTGTCACTGGGTGGTCAGTGATGATGAACTTCACATCAGATTGCTCTGCTGAAACTATCTCCCTGACGCTCTCGTACCACATCGTACAATGCATCTGTCGTAGAGCCTGCATTTCAATCATCAGGCCGATTTGGGTCAGGTTGGGATACTTGCTTTTAATCCAATCCAGTCCTTTTGGAGTTCGTATTTTTTGCGCGTCGAGGTACTCGAAGAAATGACGAAACAAATTGTGGATCGCAATGGAGTCGCCACTCGTAAAGGCGCGAACGGCGCGGGCGCCAAAATCATCAATAGTGCCGAACAGGAAGCGCTCAATCTCATCATTGATCGTGTTGCCGAACCGGGTTGTGTAAAGATCTTCAGACCAGAAGCTGCTTTTCGGCGCGCGATAAGTGAGCGGGCGTGCAGCTATAACGCGACCATCCGGGAGTGATGCTGTGGGTGGGCTGAGGTCTAAGTGATGAAGTGAAGTGCCGCTGCCGACAATGAGGCCTTCTGGTACCAAATCGGTACATAGTGATTCTGGCGGGTTACTTGTCTAGACATACCAGGTGGCTGAGAGTACCTTGCCGCGTGCGCTGCATAGTGTACAATTATACAGGGCATCCAAGATGCATCGGTGAGATCGGGCGCTCCGGAGATTACCGCAGGCGGGCCGAGGATCACCGCATGGTAATCATGCGAGAGCCTTGCGGTCTCCTGCTCCGGACGTGCGACAAAGCGTGCTGCCTCAAGTAAGCGTTCTGTTTCCGTAAGAAACGTCAGGTCGAGTCCGCGGACGAGCTCGCTGACCAGTGACACAAAGTCCACCTGGGCGACGGTCTGCCGGCACGGGTGACGTGCCTGTCGCTCATGGGCAAGAAAATCGCGGTAAGCCCGTCTACCTCCGGAGACATGCCGGAGACTGGGCTGGATATTATCAATCAGGACGGGGAATTCAATCGAGGTGGCGTTGGCTAAGAAAATCTGGTGGCTTGACCTCCACCCCGCTTGGCACCTTCGGGTGACTAGCGGGGATTCTCTTTGCGCTCCAGCTTCCGTTCCGACCATGATCGGACATTCGGGAGCCGCAAGCGTCTTGCATTTTCTGCAGTGAGTCTTAACTCCACGCGTAGGTCTTGTCTTTCTCCCATAAGACGCACTCCACGCCCCGTGCAATTGCTTCAGCGGCAGCGACAGCGAGAGCCTGCGCGAAAAACATGGGCCTATCTGTCCATACTTCGTCGATATGGTCTCTCCCTTCTGGAAGGGTACAGACTTCGGCGAGATGGGAGACGTCGAAAGCCAAGTCTTGCCCGATCTCCTCCGTAATGAGCAGCATGTACCGGCGCGGACGAACAGAGGCGCCAGTTAGCTCTCTAGTACCGTTGATAACACCCATAATCTTCTTCTGGAACAAGTCGCTGGCATACCGATGCACTGAAGCGCTGGTCTTTTTGGGCTGCTGCCGTGCCCACTCCCGCCACCCAGCGTGAGTAAGGGGAATCGTGATGAACGGCTTCAAGTTGCATTCAGATCTCGCCCGTTCCTCTTTCATTGTCCATTCGTTGTAGTCGGCAGATGAGACCTCCATGGGATGACGATACTTGAATTCTGTCCACTCTTGCCGGTCGAGTCCAGCGAACACCGTCGCAACAGGCGGCGAGGATGTGATGCCTGTGGAGTTGTTGCGAGGCCTTCCATTGATGAAGAACTTGGATTCACGCCCCATCGGCGGAGTAGCCATCACGTAGGTCACTCCCTCCACCTGAAACGATAGGTCGACTACGGGCCCTTTGGTGTGGTCGGCCACCGTAGGTTCGTGCAACAATGCGGTCATGCGGTCCGAAGCGAGTCCGTTCCAAGCGTTCCGTAGCACCTCAAAATCTTGGAAAGGTCTATCCAGATAAATGGGGGTGCAGTCGATGGGCCAGAGGAAGATGCTGTCGAACGAGTCGCTATAGAAGTAAGCGCCGGACACAATAACTGCGTCAATGTCGCTGGAGTCGTTCCTAGCGCGCCTGGCCACCAATTCCATCAGCGCACTGTGGCTCAAAGAAGCGTAGCCATTGTTGACGACCCACAGCACGGTACTCCTCGCGTTGTGCTCAGACCGGGACTGCTGGAGTTGCTGCCGGGCCGATCTAACAGCAGTCTTCACCGGGCCCTCGAAAATCCTGTCGTAGGCGCGTTGGCCATGTATGTCGAGCAGGTTCGGGTCAAGAACAGTGGTAGGGCGGCCAGGAAACCGTTCGCGAAAGAGTTTTGCGAGCTTCTGTTGCCGTTCCGGCTTATCCAGGCCCTCATCCTCAAGAATCTTTAGTTCGATGACGCTGGAGCCAAGGACGAAATCGGCACCCCTTAGGCTGCGCCTGTCCGCATCAGGGTGCGCGCGCCTCCCCCCCGCCCTGATGACGACTGCCTCAATCTCCGTTTCCGAAAGTCGCCGAATCCGGAAAGACGGCAGGCCAGATGCCGGCTGAGTGCGAGTTGCTTGATTCATTCTGTGGGTAACGGTCGCTGGCTGGATAAGGATGCGCTGCGCTGCTTCATTTCGTCGAGGCGTCGTAGGACTTCTACAAATGGCGGATTCGTGACGTCAGCCGGGATGAATGGGTCTTCGATGCCACCCATCGCGCCTATGAGCGGCGAACTGACGTCGACTTGCCACGCCTGCACCACCGTAAGACGCGCCAGCTCGATCCCTAGTTTGAGATCCTCTTCGTCCATCTGCATGCCCGGTTGAGAAGCGTTGATCTGGCCCGGCTGGAGGATGACTCGACCGGCTCGCGAGTACAAGTCGATCAAGCTCTCCAAGTTTCGACCGGACGCTGGTGACATGTCGTGCATCCTGTACACCATCGTCAGCAGCCGCATCTTTCTGGACATCTGGCTGCGCATGTACTGCTCGCCGATGCCAATGGCGACGCGGTAGTCTAGCGGACGGTTGCGATTGATTCCGGTAATTACGGTAATTCCGATCCAACCCCTGCGGTCGATTTTCCCAACCTTCTTTTGCCATCCCCTGAAAATCTTGCGTCCCGCATCAATGTTCTCAAACGCGAGAGCCATGAGAGGCGGGGAAATCTCACCTGGTATCCCTCCGACGCCTACGCCTCTCCAACCAGCCCGGTCCCAAAGAGGTAGATTGATGGGTGACATGACCTCTATGTCTCGGTGCTTGATAGCATCAGCGCCAAAGAGATGCTCGGACGGGTCGCCCATTGCAAAGGTCGGCTTATCATCCGCAATGGATTTGGCCTCGACCGCCGCCGCGCGGGTCGGCTGCCAAGGAGCAGCTCGTAACAGCGCGTATTCGCACAATCCGGGGTCCTGCACCCAATCTCCCGCCCGACCAGGGGGAGACTCGCCCAAGATGTTTGTCACAGCGATGATGGAACGTGCTACGTGGAAGGCTCGATCCTGGGCCCGGTGCTTGGCGAACATTTCCTCCAAGGCTTGCTTTTCGAAGCCGAGCTGCAGTTCGGCCGTGACATGGGCGAACAGATCCACAATGGCCTTCTCAAAGCCGCCGCCCACCAAGTCGGCCGGAGGCGTAATCGGGTGACTCACGACCAGCTTCGTTTCACCGCAGTCGTCCTCCACGGTCCGAAGCGAGAAAGGACCTTTGGCTCCATCTGACTGCCTTACCTCGATAAGAAGCTCCGATCGTGGTGAGACCATTGTTTTTGACTGCACTGCCGTAGAATAGAAGGCCTCCAGGAACGCAATGATGCTTTCGCCAAGAAGCGCGGAAATGACGCTGCCCCGGATGGTGACAGCGATTCGACAGCCCAGAACAACTGTGGTCATGATCGTCGTTCCCAGGTGCCAAGACGGTCGTTCAGGAAGGTCCTCAGCTGCCGGCGCTGTCAACCAGTCACTGAAGAACTTCTGGAGGTCGTCGCCCCCGGTGTTATAGTCGTTCCTGACAGCGTCTTCATGACCCAGCATGAACAGGGCGGCGGCACGGGACATTTCAAGACCAATGGAATGCAGCAGGTCCGGCAGCCGAGTTAACTGGGACCACTCCTCGTGCGGCGTCTTCAGAATGAGAATACCCAACACGCGGTCGAAGGCCTGCACTTCCTCCGCAATTGCGTTGGCTTCCTCGTCACTCAAACTGAGAGCCACCTGCATTAGCGGCATCCACTTCACCCATGCCAAAGCGTAGGGGACACGACCAAGCTGAAGCTCAAGCCAGGCGAGTCTCCTCAGAAGGGGCAGTGCTCCGGCGTCAACAGCCCCTTCCTTGAAATAGGAGTAGAGGCAACGATCCAGTGCAGTGACCAGATTGGCGCGAGCGGCAAATAACAGTCCGGCCGACTCGTAGGCTAGGCCCGTACCCGCGAGGGCAGCAATGAACTGTCCTCGCCGCTCTTCTTGCGCGAGCATAAACTGGGCCTTGGCCAGGTCGTCAATCGCCTCGTACGACTTCTTGCGAGAGAGTTTCTGGAGACCGCGCTCCAAGCGCATTTCACCTGCAGCCCGGTTACCGTGCCTCTCGCGTTCAATCTCAATCACACTGTCCAGCAGTTCGTCGTAGGCAGGCGTCTCACCAATGACGGTTGCAAGCTCCCGCACTATGCGCACCACGGGCTCCAGCGGAAACTCAATCTGTCTGCGAACCTCTGCCAAGACCTCCCCCAGAGCCTTGAAAGTTGGATCGAGGCATTGTCCGGCGCGCAAGCCAGTGACTAGGTCCATGAGGAGCAGTTGTGTGCGCGCCCAAAGCGAGCTGGTCTCCTTGGTGAGGTCATCCACGTGCCGCTGGAGCGCAGCGCGTAACATAGTCGTGCGGTCCGCTTCCTGCAATTCCGCTTGAACGGCCAGCCAGAGACTGCCAAGTTGTTCCAAGTCCCAAATCCACTCCGACTGAAGCGTCTCGGCCGCCAGAAGATCATAGAGCCGCAGGGCCTCCTGCGGGTCGTTGAACCACCATATGGCTGTCCACGCCCGCTGATACCAGATTCGGTGCTGTTGCCTGCTGCTTGAAATGCCACGCGCCAGCCGCTCTGCACGCTCAAATCGGCCGTCGACCTCTGTCCGCGGCTTGTCCAGGCTCCTGGCCAAGAGGGCTGATTGCAAGCTCTCCTCGACCAATTCCAAGGTAACTCTGTCACCCGCCGCGTCCTCGATTTTCTTATCCAGAACTTCCAGCTCCTTCAGTCGTGAAGCATCCAAGGGGCCGGGAACCGTTCTCAAAGTGCGCTGCAACTCGAACTGGAGCGTGTCGGCCACAAGCTGCCAGCGCTTGTGACTGCTAACCTTCTCGATAATCCATGAGCGATCGAGAATACGAACCTCGATGCCGTACTTTGCCTTTAGCGCGGCCTCGGTATCGGCCCGGTCCTTGTCGCGGATTGCTTGATTGGAAACGAAGTAGACCAGGGAGTACGGGCGACCCGTCAAAACGATTTTCTCGACGTCAGAGTCAATCTTGGGCTTCCACTTCGCCTTGGCGCTCACCGCGAAAGCCCACCTTTCGGCGGTAGACCTCAGGGGATCACCTTCATACCAGAGCGTGGCGATTGAAGCAGCGACGGGGTAGGTCTCGGTGTCTACCTTGCTGTCTCCACCTCCCGTGGGTCCGGTCTGTGGAATGAGATTGGGGCACAGCTCTTTCTCAGCTAAGGCACGGGCGAAGTTTTCGAACGCCGCCTCCTCTTTTCGGCTGGTCAGGCTGTAGAGATGGAACTCGAACTGCCGCCGGTCCATCTCGCTATCTTCGACGTTCAGCGTATCGGAGTAGAGTTCCGGACGGCGCGCACGCATGAACTCACGATAGTTTGGCTGGGGATTGTTCTTGGCCATCGGCAGTCCTTGCTCAAACAGCGCGCCTGATTCGCGTCATCTTTAATGGTAGCCGTCGCAAAGAGTTTAACAGGTCCGTCGAAACGGGCGCGAAGGATCTGCACTGACGATGCTTCTTTCTCTGGTCGGTAGGTATCTCCCAGTGACCGAGAATCGGGAGATCCCGCTGTGGGCTGAGGCGAAGGTGACGCTCGTGATGCGCTACCGCGGTGACCTCACCGGCGAGGTGTGCCGGCTCATCGCATCGAGGCACAGCAGATCCACCGTCAGGTAGTCGGCATCGAGACGCAGCTGGCTATGCTCCTGATCCTCGTCATTCTGCCAGCTCTCCTCGCGCAGGCGACCGCTGGCGAAGATCCGAGCGCCCTTGGGTAGCAGCTTCACTGCCGCCTCGGCCCGCCAGCCCCAAAGGCTGGTCGTCACCCAGAAGCCGCCGCCGTCGACATAGCTGCCGTCATCCTGCCTGATGCGCCGGTCGAAGAAGATTCGCATGTCGGCGACGGGCTGCTTGTCGCCGTCCACATCGACATACTTGGTCAGGGATGTTGCACAGGTTGTTGGTAGCTTTTTTTGCGTGCCTGAGCCTGCCATTGGCCCTTTGCCGAATGGTTGCGCTTTCTGATCGACACCATTGCCACGCTCCTCGAATTCGCGAGCGAGTGTGACAACGCTGTGACAAACTATCACTTGGAAACGGTATAGAGGCGGTGTAAGTTGTTGATATGATGGTGGGCGATGCTGGGTTCGAACCAGCGACCCCTGCCGTGTGAAGGCAGTGCTCTACCACTGAGCTAATCGCCCGCTTGCGGAACCGGGGATTCTACGAAGTCCGCCGCGGGGCGTCAACGAACGGGCGGCGCGTCCATATTCCGGGGCAGTCCTGCTAGAATACCCGGATTTGCGCGCAACCCGGAAACCCGAATGACCGTCCGCACCCGCTTCGCCCCCAGCCCGACCGGCTTCCTGCACATCGGCGGGGCCCGCACCGCCC